>Ga0123357_10013973_pt1 | contig 10456 bp, 7 predicted proteins | sample TergutEmb28metaG_FD_89873 | JGI IMG/M metagenome (GOLD analysis project Ga0123357, IMG submission 89873) | Embiratermes neotenicus P4 segment gut microbial communities from Petit-Saut dam, French Guiana - Emb289 P4 | ecosystem: Host-associated > Arthropoda: Insects > Digestive system > Gut ...
ATTACTCAAAACACATATTTAAAGTTTCACGACACCCCCTTTATCAAATTAATACACGGATTACTCAAAACACATATTTAAAGTTTCACGACACCCCCTTTATCAAACCAATACACGGATTACACAAAACACACATTTAAAGTGGCGCATTCGGAAGTCTCGCCGAATCAGAATTTGCAGAGCTCATTACAACTAAGTGGTTATAAATTAATTGATACAAGTCTTCGCTCATCTGGGATGTTATACAGCGTTGACTAGTATTTAGTTGCCGAAGTTTTGGGATAGCCAATCGGTATGATTTTTAATTGTCAAGCAGTTAAAGTCCTTCAATATTGGACCGACAGGCTGTCCCGAAACGTTCGTGACTATTTACCAATCAACGCTGACTAACATCCCAGAACAGCGAAGACCTCATTTACACACTGAGGAAGCCTGAAATCCCGCACACTTGATGGACAATCACCTCCAAAAATTACACCCGTTTCTGTATTACTAAATATGAAGTCGCCGTTTAAACTTCCTGTAGATACGAATATTATTAAACGTAAGTTGTTCACGGTAAATAACTTTTTCTGCCACATGTATCAGAATTAGTAAACAGGAATGTGTATACAGCACATCTACATATTTCCGAGTGGCTCCAGTATTACTGATTTAAGTCAACACAAATATGCTTACTAATAAAGAACTTGTTACGAATCAAGGCAGATACTTAGACAAAGTTAAAATTAACTTGAGTGGTTTAGTGTCGTAGTGGATTTGTAAATAGCATACGTAATTAATGGAAAGGGGTCTATCACCACGGAAACCCAGGGTTAATCGTAAGATACCCTAAGAAAAAAAATTAAAAGGAATGGACTGTACTCAATAACAACAATAACAACCGCCTCGGCCGTCGCCGTTGCCGCCGCCACCACCACCACCACCATCTCCACCACCACTACCACCACCACCGCCACCCTCACCGCCACCACTGCTTACAACACGGCCACTAGCACCACAGCCACAACCACCACCACCGCCACTGCCACCACCAACACCGCCACCACCGCCACCATCACCACCACCATCGCCACCGCCACCACCACCACCACCACCACCACCAGCGCCAAGGGTGTGGCATTTATGTATAAAAAGTAATATCCAAACCCTGAAAAGATCTCTCGAATCCAAGTTTCGTTTAAGGGCAGCGTCCTTTTACGAACACGCTGTAGCACAGAACTGCACGCATGGACAGTGACTGTGGGGGTGTCATTACAAGCTAAGGGAAAACACACAGTTGGCACGGACCAACTAATGAACGTAGTTACACATCGTGACAGCAGATTTACTCTGCCAGGTTGTGAACTCAATGCAAGCAGAAAACTGCACCACGCATACATGACATGCAAAATATGTGCTAACGTGCAATGGAGCCCAATAGACGGACTTCATTAATGGAGTTTCTAATAATACACGGTATCTGAAAGCATCATTATTTTTCGAATTGAATGGTTATTAGACCCGCTTTATATGACATCCCCTGAATAGTGCGTAATTCTGTAACTTCCGTATTCAAACACGGATCAAGCAAGAGGCCATGCTACTCTCAGGCACTGTCCACAGAAATTTCCAACAGTCTCGTAGGACAATGTACTTTAATTTCTCCAAAAGAGCTCGCTAGAGATAAATTTTAAGTTGAGAATCAACAGTATCATTATCTTATGTTTATTGGACCGTGCATCATTTTGATGGTTGAATAAAGAGAGACCAACTTGATGTCACTTGCTTTATTATTTCTTTATTTAATGCTCAACATGTTTCGGATGTTCATACATCCATCCTCAGGAGCTTGCGACTTATTTGTTGAGTTATTTCGTGGGTTGTATTGCTCTGGTTCGATGTGTGTTAGTGTTACGTTGTGGTTTGGCTGTGGTGGTGTGGTATCCGTATGCAGGCTGAAGCCTGCATACGGATACCACACCGCCACATCGAACCAGAGCAATACAACCCAAGAAATAACTGAACAAATAAGTCCCAAGCTCCTGAGGATGGATGTATTAACATCCGAAATATGCTGAGTATTAAATAATGAAATAATAAAGCAAGTGACATCAAGTTGGTCTCTCTTTATTCAAGTATCATTATCATTCAACAGTACCAGCGAACAGGCTGAGACAATTATGAAATACTACCTGCAATAAACAATGGACGTTCATACATTCTGACAAGAGTAGAGGTAAGCACATTGTACTAAATGACGAGTCTCCTAGCTTGTAGTACTCTTCACCAAAAATTGTTAATGAAGTCAATTTCAGGAGCATGAAACTGTCTGAAAATGTACAACAAGTGATGCAATGTAGGAAACGCGTACACAGTCGGGGCAGCTGAAGGAAAGTGTTCATGTGGAAGATCTATGCATAGATGGGAGCGTAATAATAGAATATAACCTAAGCCATAAAATCTGCAATACAAAGAAACAATTCAACTTTCAGATAATTACAAAATAGTGGTATATCTTATCAATACAGTAATGAACATTCGAACAGTACGAAAGACGTGGATATGTTGAGGGGGTGGACAAGCAGCTTCTCAGAAAGGATACTGCTCCTCCGAGTAAGGCAAAATGAGAGTGTCCTTGTGCTTAATTAAGTACTAAACCCTGAAGGAGATACACTTCCACGCATTCCTAACCTTGACACTAGATGGGGTGAGTGATCATCTTCACGCCCCGGCCACTTTAACTTCAGAATTCACTAAATTGGAGGCTGGGTTGTCCCCAGAGCCAGTCTGGATTTAGGCCTAGTCGATTCATTCATCCTGTTTGAAATTTTAATTCAGAACAGTGCTTGTGTGTGTGAGTGTGTGTGTGTGTGTGTGGGGGGGGGGCGGGGGTGAGAGACAGGCAAATGTAAATGAAATTAAATCCACGCAACAGAACGACATTCGTAGCAGACGTACTTAAGTTTCTAAATAACACTTCTAGCCTTCGAGATAAATTTATACTAGGCCCTAAAAGACGGAAAACTTGCGCAATTTTGTTTTCGTAACAAACCAGCAAAAACACGCATATGGCACTTCAAGACCTCCGCGTTTCCGAATTTCAATTCCGACTGGGCAACACAGCAGCAGTGCATATTCTTACTAGGGCTAATTTAGATCAACTAAATCACTTAAACTATAAAATAATTTGAATAATTTATAGAATTTACGTTCCTGTGTTCCCCAGAAATTCAAACGTACGTAATCAGAGTGAATGAGTTCAAGGAAGACTTCTTAAAATATACAAATGGCATACGCAAGTTCTAGACTATTACGTTATAGACGACTACGAAGAGAGTTCATATTTCATGGAATAAATTATTTAAATTTCAATTTATAGAACTAAACCTCCGAGTTGGAACTAGGGACTCAAACCTATCTGGAATATTGGTAAGCGTTTAAGTTTCTGATCTTCACACATAAATACAAAAGTACGACGACTGCTGCTGTCTTTGTATTATTACTTTTGTTGATACTCTGATAATGTTACAATTGCTGCTGCTTTCATTTTACAGTACCGGCGTCAATGAAATTCACAAAATGTTTTGCACCCAAAATATCTTCTTAGTACCTTACTCCAAAAACTACGAACTTATAATCAGGACTCCGTAATTGGGTACTTCTCGGTTTCTAAAATACAAAATATTTTTCATCATGACAAAGTAATGACGGACTGGATAGCATAGTCAGTATAGTAACTCCTTACGGACCAGACGGTACGGGGATCGAGTCCCAGCTGAGGTGAGATTTTCCGTGCCCGTCCAGACCAGCCCTGAGGCTCACCCATCCTCGTGTAAAACGGATAACAGGGTCTTTGCCAAAGGCAACGCGGCAAGAGCGTGGTGCTAACCACCCACCTCTTTCTAGCGCAGACGTTGCGAAAGAGCTGGAGCTGTAACACCACCTTCCCCTGTGCCTGCACCGGCACGTCATGGAGTGAACTTTACGACGAAATACAGAGTTATTCGAAATGACTGTCGGGGTTTTAACAACTCGTCATATACAATACACTTGAGATATGAGTACATATATATTTTTTTATTTAATAGAACACACTCGAAGTTTTTGTTACGTATCTTACAGGTGCTCTATATGTGCACCCTTTGTGATTCTATAAACATCAACATGATAATCAGAATCGCCATTGAAACCATCACCGCTGACATGCTACAAACAATTTGGAACGAACTCGATTATCGTGTTGATGTTTGTAGAATCACAAAGGCTGCCACATACACGTATAGAGCACCTGTACGGTATGTAACAAAATTTGGAGCGTTGTTCTATTAAACAAAAAAATACATATACTCCTATCTCAAGTGTATTGTGTATGACAAGTTGTTAAAACCCCGACAACCATTTCGAATAACCCTGTATTAATATTACTTTGTTTTGTTCCTCAAAAATTTGGGCTTGACCTTGTCGCTAAACAAACCCGGGGTTTAGCATTTCTTACATATGAATAATATTTCTCAAGAAATAACCATTCTACAAAAATGGCATGCAAATAGACTCAAGGAGGATCAGCATTTTTTGCTGAATTTGACTTTTAACGCTGTAAGAACAAGAACAGGGATATAAAAAAGGGCGGTATGAAAATTTGCTTTTGCGAGATTTGAAATTTTCGCAGCAGTGCTGAAGGCAGAACTCAAGTAAAAGTAATGTTTTCCCTTTACAGGCCCGGTGTGGCCCTGAGGATGGGTAGAGGTATAGCTCTACTCTTCCATGACCGCGGCACTAGAAGTGGGTGAGTGGTCAGCAACACGCCCCGGCCGCACTTTACCCCCGGGAAAGACTCGGTACCCATTTACAGGAGGCTGGGTGGGCCCCAGGGCCGGTCTGTACGGGCGGAAAATCTCATCCCCACCGGGATTCGATCCCGGACCATCCAGCCCGTAGTCAGTCGCTATACCGACTGAGCTACCCGGCCCACACAGAACTCAAGTAATCTAAAAAAAAAGTATCATGCCGTGTCAACATGTAAACAGTTACCGACGTTAGCGATATGCAATTGGCCTCGAATTCCGGCGGTTCAAGAAGAGTGCTCATCCTGCTTACACGCCTAGTACACAGGCAGCAGGATTCCCTAACGTACCGGTTAAGTATTTACCAGTCGACATCGCGTTTTATCTCACATGAAGTGTGTATTAAGATTTGTGTTCACAAGCTTCACATTTTCAGCTCCAGGTATATCAAACTTGTAGCGTATGATAACACCACGTGACGTTACCAGCTGGTTTAATCGTATACTTTTTTACAAATATTTGTGTACTGAGCGTATTCTAGTTACAAGACACCTTGATGATGGTCACAGGAGTGACTGGAACATGTTGGTGAAGAATAATATGTGACTGAACATGTTTATAAATGTACATTTCTTCAGTTCATTATTCATACCAACTAAGGTACAACATATATATTAATAATATTGTTTAATTACTGTACGTACATCAAAATAGTGCATTCTTCCGTTCAGCATAAGGATGAAGTATTCTGTACACACGAATATGGAACACACAAAGATTTACGACCTTATTTTGATCCGAATGTACGTAAGAATACATTTTGCGAATTTCTCTATTAATAGTAAACTAGCAGTTTCTAAATCTATGTTTACAAGTCTTAGGCCTGAAAATTGCTCATTAATAAATTACACATACTTTTATTACTGTGAGAGTAATTAAAATCGCTGTCCGCTGAGAAGTGACGTCGTGTACTTCGGTAGGCAATGATAAGTACTTCGGAAACATGTGCTGCCTCCATCCTCAAAGCAGAAGATTACATTTTGGGTTTGGAGATAATGTAGTTCTATAGACATTCCCCAGTGTTTTCGAGGAACTTACTGCCCCAGTCTTCAGCAATTCTAATGATAAAACCAGAATTTTAAAATTAAATGCCTTAAAGATTTACTCCTGTACTATAAATCTGAAGGCAGCAGTTGTCTTTGAAAAGTTCGCACATTTGTACCTGCCCTGACGGAGACACATCCCGTATGGTAGTTACCTTCACAAACCTACGTTAGATTTTTAAATATATAATAGTGATAAGGAAAAGAAGCACAATCATAATTTCTGTATACAGAAGATGCGGAAGGACATAGTTTTGGCATATTTCAACATACTGAAAAAAACATGGAAATCTGCAGCTGTAATGTCTTATAACATATACTACATTTGGATCGGATACTTCGAAATACAAACATAAGCATTACTAAATATAATACCAGAAAATAAATATAATCAAATGCAGTACAAAATCACATTGCAAACCAATTTTTTCCTCTGACAGGCACAACAAAGTGCATGGAAACAGCAAATAGCACAGACTGTTTTTCTTCGACTGGTGTATTTTCAGGTGCTGATTTTATATCCTCGTGTTTGTCATCAGGAAGCCAAGTGGTACTCACACCCATATTATCCTAGCTGGCGATTTATATTTATGTACGATTTTCTTAACAACATGTCGCTAACACAGATCATTCCTCGTGTGTACACTGTTATATCATCGTCATTACTATCATTGCCATTATTATTACTATCATAATTACCATCATCATCTACTTTTTTTTTCAAGGACAATATTGTATTCTGCAAAAAATATATACAGTTTCCTGCCTTTAAATCTCGGTAGTTAAGTGAAGTGAATTATTATGCCTCGTGTTGTAATCATCTGGTCACTTGTTATGCATGTTTATGTACTGACGTTTATTTTCAAACTGGCTATTAAACAGTTAAATCAATAAGCAATACATGAGAATTAAATTGAAATGTTTATAATTATCATCAGCAGCATCAAAGATATACTAGCTGTATTGTAGAGTCGAATGGTAGGATAACCGGTGAATTACAAAAGATTTGGAATGGCCTAACTGACATATAAAACCGGCGTTCGCATGGCTTGACGAATGAACACATCGCGGGTAGCCTCTACACTGGGCGGGACTACGACCAGACGTCTCGCTCATAAGTCAGGCTCTCTGCCGCTTGAGTCAACTTGCAGGGCGTAGTATTGTTTTTTCGTGATGCTTAAGAGTTTACTTAAATTTTGTATCGTGTATCAGTTAATCTCCACGAATTATCAACAATTCTGAAAGTGCTTCCATTTTCACATTGCTAATGTTTGCGTTTATAAATCTTCGCCACTAGCCACAAGGCGACATACCCTATAGAGGTCCGTATAATGGATAATCTTGAAGAATCCCACTACACTAAGTATACGCGTCAGCGATTAGTGTGTAGACGTTAGCGCTGATTGATCCCTCATTTAAGGAATACAACCACCTCTCCGACTGGTTTTTATAACACAAACACAATCAGGTGTGTCAAGGAATAAATCGTTAGACGACATGAAGTAAGGAATTATCGGCAAGTACAAAGGCCCTACAAAATAGGCCTATCAGTATATAGCCTATCAGTATATAGTCTATTAGTACGTAGCCTACCAGTATCTAGTCTATCAGTATATAGCCTATCAGTATATAACCTATCAACGCTGCTCAGCGAAGTAGGAAAAAGAAAAGTGCTGTCCTCGACGTGCATTCGTGGAACATCATGCTTCAAAATATATCTGAAACACAATCTTCATGACGTTTGGTGATTCGTGAGTGAAGGAGTATTGTAATACGATACGGAAAGGTCTTAAACCTATCAATTAACCTTTATTTAAGGAGTTAATATTTAAGTATATTATGGACCCATTATTTACTGTAATACTAGGAGCACATGTTTGGCAAGTTACAGCTGGAAGACTATACGTCAGGCCACCGAAATGAGAAAAAAAAGCAGTCAGTCACGGAATAATTCGTGTGTATGGAGGGACATGACACGTAAATATCGTGGATGTTTCTAAAAAAAAAACATGCAATTGCACGTAAAGCAGTTACAAGAAACCTTAAAAACGGGTGTAGGGTACATACATATTTAAGTTGATACAGAGAAATGTCTGGTCCTGGTTTATATACTCAAAACACAGGTAACCAAAATATTTCGGATTAGAAATTTAACTGCAAACTGGCTAAACAACAGAGGTATGACTCTCGACAAAGAAATGGACTTTTCTATTCTCTTCAGACACCCCATGCAGACTAAATATGCGGTACTTCAAACAACCTTTTTAACAAATAAAACGAGTTCTAAATCCCCTGGCTGAACCATCTGGAATGTTAAGCCGAACACTCGTCTCCAAACAGAGGCAAAGATAAAAATGCACTCACATGTACTCACGTTTTGGATGTGCTGAGAGGCAAAGGTTCAACCAAACGTGTTTGCACTTAAAAAGAACATACATTACTTTAGTCACGGCGGACGTCTCTACACAAACAACGACCATGCACTATTTGTGCTTTTTTCGCCAAACTTTCTGGTATAAATATTCAAAACGAACGTCCCGGTATAACATAGTTACTGAAAAATCTCCAAAAGTCTTTTTCAGCCACGTCTCTCGAGAGTTAATGATATTATATTAGATCATTAACTAATGATGCTGTCAGCATTTTAGAATATCCTGGACAGTGGATTTAAAAGCACGACAAAGGAAGAAGAAAGGTGTATGAACAGAGTGCCTCTATCATAATTCTCCCGAGTGAAATGTGAATGATGGGAAATTTCGTCAGAAAAGCCGGTTACCGGAGTAAGAATTGAACCGTGACTCTACGAAAACAAAACCGAATTCTTAACCACTTAAATGCGTCTTGTCACCCTAAGACAATGTGTGCAAACAGCAAATTTCTTACACCTCATATTTTCATTCACAGCTGTCCATAATTTGCGTGAATGGATATACAGCCTTTCTCTCGAGCTTCTCAACCCTTGGTAGGCTAAAAGAAGTAAAAGTACTTCTTTATCCATTCTTCCCCGATTTCCAAAACACAGCATTGCTTTCCAGAAGATTCTCAGGCTTCGCCCCTTTGACCCTCTGGTAAAAGCAACGTGTACAGGAAGATTATGAAGCATTTTTGGAATGGTACAGGAAGGAGAAAAGTGAAAAACTCGGGCAAAAAAACCTGTGCCAGTGCCACTTTGTTCACCAGAAAACTCACATAGACTGGGCTGGGATCTAACCCGGACTTTCGCAATGAAAAGCCGTCGACTTACCGCCTGAGCCATGGCAGACCTCTGAAGACTAACACAAGTCTACATTATACATAAAAATCCAGTTCGTATCTCACGGAGACCACTGCGTGCTTCCATTAGAAAGACTAATTTGTAACTATTGTATGTAGAAATAGTGGTTGTTTCGTATAATAATTGTACGAAACAAGATACACTACATAAGTAGATGAAGATTTTTAGTGTTAAAACTTGCGGTATATATGGAAACCACCAGGCTCGAAATTGTTATGGAAAACGGCCGCCCCTGTAGGTCTATATTCGTGCAAATCAGACGCAGCGTGACTTTATTTTCCATGGCGTATACGTTTTTACGCAATTATTAAAATAAATTCGATCACCAACACGACACTGACAAATAAGGACACAGAATACATTCTGCAATACCTCGACATGTTTCTACAAGCAAGTGGCGATCATAAGGGAATCCGCCATAGCCAACTTGCTGTAGGTTAAAACATTTCACGCGCAGTACAGGTGAAGTCAACACACCATACGCACAACTGTCAATGTAACACAATTCCTTTATGTCAGAATTAGCGGTATAACTATGAATCTCATCTTTGGACCCTGCATTTCGTAAAATCACTTCAACTATTAAGTGAAGTAGCGGTATAACATTTCGCAACCAGAGACTGCTCCAGGTGGCGATCAGAAAGAAGCACCATCATCTTGTCAACTGTCGGAATCTTTAAAAAAGGCGTCACTCGTGTTCGGTAACTTATCTGGTGCACTCATTGTCAGAGATGTGACCTCAGTTCTCAAAGCCTTTCAAACTATTGTATTCAAATTTACTTCACATTAAATTTTAAACAATGGGCCTGAAAGTTCAATTACTTTGTTTATACACTACGTGAATAAACAAAGTAATTAAATTTTAATGTGCTGCTTTTTTTTTCATACACGGCACTTAATTTGGCATACAGACAATCTGCAGTAATTTACATAAAGAGGCTTCAAGCATTAGTTAGCAAGGGATTTATGTATGAATTATTAGGCAGAATATTTACTGTTTTTTTCGATAGATTTGTGGCTGACCAGTACCTATCTTGTTTAAATTCTCACAGATCTCCCTTGTGGATACTTAATTCAGAAGGGTTCTGAATACAGATACTTCAGTATTATCAAGCTGAAATGTTATCATTAAACCTGTCTCGTCTGGAGATACAAGGAAACGCACGCACGCACGCACACACAGGCAAGTTAATCTTATGTTTATTGGACCGTGCATCATCTTGATAGTTGAGTAAAGAGAGACCAACTTGATGTCACTTGCTTTATTATTTCTTTATTTAATGCTCAACATGTTTCGGATGTTAACACATCCA
>Ga0123357_10013974_pt1 | contig 10455 bp, 6 predicted proteins | sample TergutEmb28metaG_FD_89873 | JGI IMG/M metagenome (GOLD analysis project Ga0123357, IMG submission 89873) | Embiratermes neotenicus P4 segment gut microbial communities from Petit-Saut dam, French Guiana - Emb289 P4 | ecosystem: Host-associated > Arthropoda: Insects > Digestive system > Gut ...
CCAGGCACGAGCACGATATGGAGTATATACTGGATTTGGATCGTTCGTATTTCAACCTGGAGGATCTTGACGGAAGAGACCTTATTTTCGCCGATCCCATGAACGCCACCGGGGGAAGCCTTGTAACGGTGGTAAAGTACCTTTTGAATGAGGGGATTAAGCCCAAATCAATACAGTTCTTCAACGCGATTGCCGCGCTAAAAGGGGCGCTCAGGGTAGTGCGGGCCCTTGATAACTGTCATGTATATACCTTATGGATGGATCCGGTGCTGAATGAAACCGCCTATATCATGCCGGGCCTGGGTGACGCCGGAGACCGGATAAACGGGAAGGATACGGAGCTTCCGCGGAATATCATTCAGCTCGTCGCCGATTACGGATCCAATATCGCTCGGCTGTACCGCGCGCAGCTGCGGAAAATTGAAGAAACGGTGCTCAATACGCAGTTTAAAAATGATTAACGCAATGTTTCGCCTGAAATCTCAATTGAAATTCCGCTTCGAAATTTTTTCCCTGCTGCTTTGTGTTTCCCTGTTTTTTTTCCTCGTATCCTGCGCTTCAAGCGGGGCTGTTTCGGCCGAGGAGTACTTTTCCATAGGTATGGCGTACTACGATATGGGGAAATACGCCGAAGCGGAGCAGTGGCTTAACAAGGCCAGAGCGTCGAATAAAACCATGGTCGCCTCGGAGTACAACCTTGGGAGGATTGCCTTTGAAACGGGGCGTTACGAAGAAGCGGCGCTGCATTTTGAAAATATACTCAAGCAGGACAGTGAAAATGTAATGGCGCTGAAAGCCGCCGCGTACAGCAGAATAAAGAACGGCGATCTGGACAAGGCCGAAGCCCTGTATAACCGCCTCCTCGTACTGGTTCCCGAAAGCGCGGACGACGGTTACAATTACGCTCTGGTACTTTACAGCTTAAAGAAATATGAAAATTGCGAAGAAGTGCTGAAAAAATACCCCTATGCGTTTGAAGAGAACGGCGATTCCCTCCTGCTCCTCGCGAGGGCGCAGAAGGCGCAGAATAAAGTTGAAGCTATGGATACGTACGCGAAATGGACTACCAGCGGTACGGGGCAGAACGATCCGCAGGGGCTTTATGAATACGCGCAGACGCTGGAATCCGCCGGATTTTACGCGCGCGCGCTGGAGCAGTACAAGGCGGCCATAAACGCGCTGACCGCCGATACAGATAACCTCAAAAAGTCAAAGCTCCGCTTTGAAGAAGCGAGGCTGCTCCTTACGGCTGATCCTGATAACAGCGAAGGCCTGACAGAACTTACCACATCGGTTACCGAGGGTTTTGCCGATATGGCGGCCATCCAGGCGCTGCTAGGCGATGACAGGATAAGCGCGGCAAACATGGATGGAATCAGGAAGGTATTGAGCGATATGGTGAACAACAGTGAGCAGAACCAGCAGCAGGATCAACAACAGGATAATCAACAGCAGGACGATAGCCAGCAGCAGGATCAGAACATCAGGTTCAGAGTGGTTCCTATTGTACCCATAAACGAAAATACCCTGGCATAGGTATCTTCGGAAACGCTGAGTTTCCCGAAAACCGACAGGTTAAGACGTCCGAATATTCTGACAATGGATTCGTGAGTCAGGTTAATTGAATAGCGCATATAATCTCCCAGGAGGGCGTCAGGAATTTTTTCAAAAACGAATTCCAGGGTTTCCGTGCGGAGCAGGTCATATTCGGATTCGGCGAGGTTTGCCAGGGTAAGCCACGAACGCTGCCCCCTCGCCATCCTGGTAAACGCCGCGTAAAGGGTGCCGAGTAGTGTCATTTCCATCGGGACTGTCCAGGAGCTGCTCAGGCTGTTTGTCCAACGGCTGCCCTCGCCTATGCGGCTTGAAGAGTTAACGGTAAGGGTGTTGTTCACCGACAGCTGTGATCCGGCAAAGCCGTAAAAAAGCATGGACGCGTCTGAACGGACACTCCAGGCCATGATCTCCCCTTTGGGGAAAATAAATTGCGTATCAAGCGAATGGGAAAACTCATCACCCTGGTAAAAATTGAACAGCGGCAAGACTCCCATTGCGCCAAACATGTTTACCGATGAAAACCCGAGGCCCGCGCCAAGGTTAAATGTATCGGCGGGGGTATCAAGCTTCTGTTCCATAACCCTGCCCATTCTGAATGTAAAGCGGCGGGGCAGGAAAAAAGAGGAAAGGCTGTAGTTCATCGCGCTCTGAACCGAAAATTCGAAACGATCGGCGAACTGGCTGGAGCCCGGGAAGGCGCTGCCCTGCGTATCACCATTGCGCATGGCGCTGAAATTATCCATACGGCTCTGCATGCCGGGATCAAAAAGTGAGTAAAAGGGAATGGAGAAGAACAGGGGAAGGGCGTCGCCAAAGCTTTCGGACCATATTCCCGCGTCTTCACGGAAATCCTGGCTTAAACCGGCCGAGTCCCTCCGGTACTCGCGTTCATTGCGGAAAAGTATGCGCAGATCCGTAGCTTCCGGGTTTAGCGGGAAATCCAGCCGGATTAACGAAGCTGCCTGTGTTGCGCCCCTGGGCCTGGAATATGAAGAAGTCCCCTGAAAATACAGTTCAGTTCCAAGAGGGGACGTCGTAAGGCGGAGACCGTTGTTTAAACTGAGGTCCCTGCTGTCGGCCCCTGAACCTGAATCCGGAAGCAGGGTCTCAAAGCTGTTAAGCCAGTCGCTGGCGTAATTGGAAAGCTTAAGGGTTTCTGCATCCATATTTTTTTCGTTAATACCTGCCGAGGCGTCCAGGGAAAAATCCATGGGTATTTGTTCTACCGGTTTCCCGCCTGTACTGGCCTGCCAGCGGCGTCTTTGGTTTACGTCTTCCTTGTCTGCTTCGGCGGAAATACTCCCGCGTACATTTGTATTCAGGTTAAAGTTAAGACGGTGGTTCATGGTATTATCGGAGGGGGCGTCATCAAAGGATTCCTGAAACGAAAAGGGGCCAAAGGAACGCGAAATTCCGTGGCCCGCGGACCAGGTGTAGTCCGATCCTGTTCCCTCGTAGGTGCTAAAGGAATAGGCGTAATTTCCCGAAAGCCTGAATCCCAGAAATGAAATCCCCGCCCGGCTCCTGCCGTTCATGCCGAAACTCCCCGAACTTGTTTCCGCCCCGCTGTCTTCAAAGGGGTTCCCGCTCGCGCCTGACTCAAGGGCAGCCTGGAACGAAAGATCCGATAACACGGCTGTTTCCTGAACCGCCAAAATAGTACCGGGCAGGTTATACTCTACGGTAGCTCCGTTGTTGATCCGGTACGAGGGGACTGAATCTTCAAGTAAAAGTTCATCTATCGCCATACTGCCTTTGGGCAGGGGGGAGGCGCCCGGAACAAGGAAAAAAGACGCATAGGTGGAACTCCATTCCGCGGCCGAACTATCGCCGGAATTTATTCCGCCAGAAAAATTGGCCGACTGGCTCCTGTACGTCACCGATGAGAGCGCCGCGGTCTTGCCGTCTATCAATACCTTTGAACTTCCGCCGCGGTATGGAATTTCTACCCTGGCCCATTGTCCCGGCGCAATACCGCTGTTTTCAAAATCAACAATAGGGATTTTAACATCCAGGGCAATTTCCTCCGGGTGTTTGAGCGAGGAAGGTCCGGAGGCGAGTATAAAACGAAGCGCCGCTTCGTCAAGCGCGCTTTGGCCTGTGTCGGACACAGGGCGCCTGACAAAAAAACTCAACGTTTTATACGTTAAAAGCGGAACCGCAGAAATTCTCCCGTCTGCGCCGGGGCCGGAACCGGCGTCGATACCGTTAAAATCTTCCCAGGAAATTTCAAGAACCCGCTGCTGACTGTTTACGGTATGCAGCTTGTTAATTACGCTTCCGTATTTGGATTCCAGCCGGTTGGCGCCGGTTTCTATTTCCTCAACAACGTTCACTGTAGGAGAGCTCCCGTTTAAATTCCGGGCGGGGTTAACATCCTTTTCTTTTACGGTAACCGGCCGCCACAACGATCCCCGGACAATAGGAGGCGCGAGTATTACACGGCCCTGGAGTTCGCCGGTATTTCCGGAACGCGTAATGAGAAGCCTTAAATATTTCGCGCCCTGCAGTTTTACCCTGTCAGCATCGCTCAGGGTGAAAGACGCGATACGCGCCTCATAGTTAAAATCCGCCGGGTTACTGGTTGAATACACGGTACTGCCGTTGTAAAGAAGACCGGCGTCCCCATAGAGGGGAAGTTCAACCTGCAGATCCGGGTTTTCAGGAATACCGGAATCCTGATCCGCGAGGGCGCCGATTTGGAGAACAACGGTGACTTCCCCCGGCGGGGGGGGCTCTGAAAAATTCATGAACCGGTAGGGGACCTCTATTTTCCCTGCCCTTTCGAGAATGTCTCCATTCAGCCCCAGGGGAGTTTGAAAACCGGTCCAGGTTCTTCCCGGCGAAAATTCAAAATCCGCCGCGAGGATCTGGGACGCCAGGGTTTTGTCCATGGCGGGGTAAGGGCCGGATTTTCCGGAGACAATTGACCCGCCGGAACTGATATCGTTAAGCGTTGTTCCCCCGATAATTGAGCTTTCCATGTAATTGCGGTAAATGAGGTCCTCCCGTTCGCTCATTTGGTAGGAGGCAAGTGGAGTGGAGACGGGGTTTTCGGAAATAAATGAATTGCCCGGCGGAAGCGGGATGATTATTTCGTTCCCTTCCATACCTGCCGCGCGGTAGAGCCCGGTTGTATCGGGCTGTTCAAAACCGAGACCCAGGGTAAGACCGGTTTTTAGGCGGGTATAATCCCATTTTGCCTCAGCGCCTAGACCAACGGTACCAGGACTGGTAGAGCCGTATTCGGAGTAGGTGTCGGAGTTAAGGTTCCACCTAAGTCCAAGGCCCAGCTTGCCGGAGAACGGTCCGTCGTCTTCATAAATTAACCCTATACCGGCGGCGAGGCTTCCCAGACGCGTCTCGTTGGTTTGTCTAAGGTAACTGATCCGGATTAGCTCGCTGAAATCGGCGGGAGTACCCAGACTGACGGTTCCGCTTGATGAACTATAGGCAAAGGCGGGGTCCTGAATACCGTTCCTGAAAACCTGGACCGATCCCGGTACTACATCGGTCCCGATAAAATAGGCGCCTGACGCGGAATAATTGGTAAAACGAATGCCAAGATCTTCGGTAAAAGCCGTACGGCCCGGTAAATAAAGGTCAGGGTACGATGAATCGGCGCCGGACGAATCCGCCAGGGGCCAGGAGTCTTCTGGAGATCGCCTGTCCCTTGATCCTTCCCTGGTGAGTTCGTAGATAGTCCGCTTAACCGGATTCTGATCGGGATTCTGAATCGTCCCGTCCAGAATACTGTCGTCCAGGGGATTTACTTCGTAGCCGGGGACAACGGTCCCAGTGGAAAGTTTTACCAGATCCGCCTGGGACGAGGTATTCACCGGGGCAAGGTAGCGGTTTTGTTTTTCAAACGGGGAAAAAGTCCCTGGCTCGTAAATTACCAGAGCTTCGTAGCCGTCAATTCTTACCGTACCGGGAACATTTGCGGCAGTTCCGAGAACGCCCGGAGTCCTTTGCCCGCTCTGAGGATAATACCAAAGCTGGGTTGTACTTTTTGAAGAATCAAAGTAGTCCTGAACTTTTCCCAAAAAAGTATCAGAATTATTATAGTCACCGGTCTTACATGAGTATGCTCCGGGATAATACACGGCGACCATTCCGTCCGGTTCAGCCGCTCCGCCAGTATAGGTTCCCAGCGTAAGCTCGACGAGGCCGTACCGGGCGCTTGTTCCGGCCTCGCTCGATTCCGCGAGCCGCCATCTCCTTCCGTCGGAATCCCGAAGCGGACCGTTATTGTCCTGCAAGTATACCACCGGTACCGCGGGCAGGTTATCGTCGGGCAATACAAAGGAAACGCCCCGTTGGGGACGGGAGAGATCCGCGTAACCGAAACTGCGTTCCCGGCTGCCCACGAAAACACGTTCTTCCCTGGCCGCGGCGTCATAGCGGACCAGGCTGTGGAAGCCAAAGTTCCCGGACTGGAAATAGCCGTACGCGCCAAACGACGAGGGCGAATCTCCGCCCAGATCAAGGTAGGGGAATGAGGGGAAATCAAGCCCCGTATTACCTACCCCCACATACCTGACCGTTTCTCCCTCTTTACCCTGATAGCCCGCCCGGTAGGTGTTAAGCGCCGAATCGTCCATAAAACTCGCTTCAACAAACCAGCGATCCATTAGCCAGAGAGAGAGGGTAAGATCCCCCTGCTGGGTAAAAAACGGAGTGTCTCCCGAGAGCGCCATGGCGCCAAAGGGGGTCAGCGCCATACCAATGCCTGCCTGAAGCGTACCTGTCCAGCGGCCCGCTATTCGGAGCGATACCGGCGCATCATTGAGGTTGAGGTTCAACAATTCCCCCGGCGCTTCATCGGTGATTTGGCGGCTTAAGGCGTCTACATCAAGGTTTGAGCCGGAAGCCCCAGGAGGAGAATTCCCGTCCGAAGTGTTCTGAGCGCCTGGCATATCCTCATCTCCGTGGAGGGGCAGGGGGAAAGGCAGGGAGAAGAAGAGGTATAAGCATACGCCGGCGATTACGCGGCAGGACGTACTTCGCAAACCAAGCATTTTGGTGTATAGTATAATATAATCATGATAGTTTCCATGATCCAGTTGATATTTGAAATACCCGAGGTGGACAGTATCAAGGAAAAACGGCGCATCATACGTTCGATGAAGGATAAATTGCAGCGCCGTTTCCACATGAGCGCCGCTGAGGTAGACCTTCAGGATTCACTTTCATTTGGACAGATTGGAGGCGCGCTGGTTTCCAATTCCCGGAGTTTCGGGGAGACGGTGATGAACAAGGCTTTTGAAATGATCGAAAAGGAAATCCCGGTGCGTATCCAGGACATAGTTATTCATTCGGAGGAATTCTGAACATTTATGAACCCAAGAAATCCGCGTAAGCCGCTGCTGGCTGTTCTTCTTTTTTCTTTTATTTTCCTGTTGAATTCCTGCTTCGGTGTAAACGCCGGTATCGTACTCAACCAGAACGGGTCAGGGATCGTTACCCTGGAGTACCGTGTTTCCAAAGCAATGGATTCCCTGGGGCGGCTGGACGGCAACGAACGGTGGAATACAATACCCGTGGGAAAGGCCGATTTTGAAAGAACGCTGGCCCGGCTTCCTGACATGAAGCTCGTTTCTTTCTCTTCAAGTGAGGATGAAAGGAACCTGATCTGTACGGCAAAGATGGAATTCACAAACCTCAACGGCCTGCTCGCCTTCCTGGACGCAGGAGGCAGTCGTTCCTCGTTAACAGGCGACGCCCAATCGGGTCGTATGGTTCTTGGTTTTGGCGGCGGGCAGGGGATAAAAAACGCCGGCCTGGATAAACTGCTGGCAAGCGTCTCAGAAGGTTATACGGTAAAGATGAGCATGACGTTTCCCGCCGAAGGAAGCCTTGCCCTGACGGATCATGAGGGAAAGCCCCTGCAGTCAGGGGGCGATATCGTGGCAAAAGGAAAAACGGTTTCTTTCTCCCTGCCCCTCTACGAAATTCTTTCGTCCCCCGGCGGGATCAACGCGGAGTTTGGCTGGTAATGTTTAGCGTAACGGTTTTGGCTACCCTTAGAATGTAATCATTTGAACTGTTTCCCCTCGCAGAATCAATGTCAGGATCCCGGGCGTTGTACACAGCTTCTGTTTTAAGCATACCGTCAAAATTTACCGGTACCACAATTTCCATGGTCAGGGGATTGGGTGCGTATTCCCCGAGGGAAAAGTTTATTTTTCTGCCCTCGTCTTCACGTTCAAAAGGAACCGGCGCCGAATAGACGGGGAGAAGACCTTCGCCGTCAGCGCTCTCAAGGGAGATATCAAAACGTACCGGATTACCCCTGGCGCCGAGCCGCAGGGTAATTATCCTGCTGTTCTGAAAAATTACATTTTCCATGGCGAGATGCAAAATACCACTATCACTTGTTCCATCGCCGGTTTCTTCCGTGATATACCTCCGTTCCGCGCCGGTTTTATTTTTGGGAACAAACAGGATCTGCAGTACCATGACCGAGAAAACCAGAAAAATTGAAACCGGAATAATAATCAGCCGGTACTTTCTGTTTGACTTTTGTTCACGGCCCCTGCGGGCTTTTTTTTGAATGATGATAATTACCCTTTTGACGAGCAGGAATACCGGCAGGGCGATTAACGCGGTTTGAATCGCGGCCATCCAGTTATCCGGAGAATTCCACGGCGAAGAAATAAAGAGGAGGAGAATGTTATCGCCACCCGAGTCAATAATGTTGTATAAAGTCGAAAGCGAAAAGAGAGGGGCTATAACGGTACATATAAAGGCAAGAATTGGATTTGAGAAAAAAGCGCCCAAAAAAACAAAAAAGAAGGTCCAGAGAAAAGCCGGGACAAAGGAAAAGTCGAGGAAGGCCATAAAGAAAAGACCAATAAAAACAATAATAACCGCGGAGAGTCCGTAGAATTGGGCTCTTTTGGGAAAGCGAACCAAGTCCAGAAGCGGCGACGGAAGAAAGAAGAAGAGGAGCGCGAGCAGCAGCACAAGCATGACCCCGGCGTAGTTTGTGGCGGCAGAGGGAGCGCCAAAGAAATTTAACAGCAGTGAATAGAGAAGTCCCGACACTTTAATTGATACAACCATTAGGGGCGGGAGTATTACGAAGATCCAGAAATACTTGAAAAAGAGCCGTATATGAAAAAACAGGGCTGTGTTGTACCTGGCCGAGTAAAGCAGGAAAGAGACGAGTAAAATTCCCGTGGTAACCAGCAGAAGCAGTACAGTAAGCCCTTCACTTAAAAAAAACGTTTTCCCTCCGGGAAGAACAAATGAGGAATAATGCCTGTCGGCGTTTAGTACGGGGAAGGAGAGGGTAAGGGTATAGTCCAGGAAGAAATTTGCCAGATTTTCGGGAGAAATTTTTTTCTCTTCGGTATTTTTATCCAAAGGCGGGGGAGGGGATTTACCGGACAGAATAAAGCCGTTTACCTCTTCACCCCAGGTAATGGATAGCGCCTCGGGGCCTTCAACAAGGCCAAGTTTGTAAATTTCATTATGCAGAATCCCGAATGACCAGGGAATTGATCGCGCGTTAAAAAGTGAGGGCAGGGGCCTGACGATCTCCAAAGGCGCGACATACCCCTTGATGCCGTGACGAATAACGAGTTCCTCCGCCGGTTCTTCCGCATCCAGGTAGCAGAGTACCCAGTTTTCAGGCATGTCGGTCAAGGTTAAAAGATCCCGGAGGCCTTTATGGGTACTGCCACCCTGGTCAGGAGGAAGCCTGTTCATTTCGTCTCCCAAAAAGGCGACTATGACATTTACCGGCGTTTCCCGGTCCTGGAGTTTTTGAGCCAGGGCCAGAGCGGTATCCACCGCGAAACCGGCATACAGGGGGACTGCCAGTACAAAAGTTCCGGCCGATTCGCCCGGATCATTGCTTTTGCCCCTTACGAGTATTGAGGCGCCAAAGCCCCCGTAATCGGCAAGGAGGGATCGCCTCTCAAAGGGTATTCCGTTCAGGGCATTGATAACATTATTGAGGTTTCGCTCGTCAGGGTTCTGGCCGTAAAGGAGTACAGAAATAAAAAAAATGCCTGTCAGCACCAAAAAATATTTCTTCGCCCCTTTATCCATAGTTTTAATTATACTATATTGCGGCCGTTATGAAATACAACTATAATAGGCTCATGGGACAGATGGTATCGAGATTCTCCTTTGGTTCAACAAAAATATTTTTGGTATTGCTTGCGGCCCTGTGCCTCGCCGCCGGATCGTCCTGTTCGCGGGGAGAGCCGCGGCTGCTCTACGGTTTTATTGAGCTGGTTTATTATCCGGGAAAAGAAAAACCGCAGGAAAGGTATTCCTTTTTCATACTTTGCGAAGACGATGATGGTATAGAGAACCTGTCGGAACTGTACCTCTACAATGACATGGATGGCCTCCGCTGGCTTATTACGTCGGATGAATGGATTAAATACGAAGAGGATGGAAAAACCTGGGTAGGAACCCGGAGCATCGCCATGGACGGAGATACTTCTCTTCCGAGGGGCCTATACCGGGCCGTTTTAGTAAACAAGGGCGGAGAGAGAACGGAGCGTAAATTTACTTTTGATGGCCCCGCCGATTCACCTTACCCGTTCCCGGTTTTTTCCATCGAGAGCGGAATATACCGTACAGATTCACAGTACCCCGTTAACCACATAATTGGTTACGACCAGCAGGGGAAACCGGTGCAAACCCTAACCGTTTCAATCATACAGGGCAATGTGAGTGAGCTCAAGCTGAATAACAGCGTAAGAACCGCCGCCCTGTGGGCGGAAGATCCTGAGCTCCATATTTCCGCCCTGACCGAAGCTGTGGCGGTACGGTGAATGGAAGGGGCCCGGCATATACGGAGCTTCGTACTCAGATCGGGAAGGATGAGTGATGCCCAAAAACGTTCGTATGAAAATATCTTTCCGCTCTTCGGAC
>Ga0123357_10013975_pt1 | contig 10455 bp, 5 predicted proteins | sample TergutEmb28metaG_FD_89873 | JGI IMG/M metagenome (GOLD analysis project Ga0123357, IMG submission 89873) | Embiratermes neotenicus P4 segment gut microbial communities from Petit-Saut dam, French Guiana - Emb289 P4 | ecosystem: Host-associated > Arthropoda: Insects > Digestive system > Gut ...
GGGTGAGGGTATCCACTGGGATACTGCTCAGCAAGACAAGTATTTCTACACAGTCATGTTGTATCGTCACAAATGTACTAATAGTCTATAACAGACTGAGGGTATAATAAAGGAGTTAAATAATAAAAAAAAAAAAGTCGTAATTTTCAGTCTTATTTTGTTACCTTCTTGGCTCTGTCCCCTCGGCTGCTAATGGGTCAATTGTCCCTCCCTGGGCTGACATGCGAGTGAATATGAGTCATGGTTGGAATGATGTTGACAAGGGAAGACCGCAACTTGTTCCATTGTGACCTGGTTCACCACAAAGTGCCACATTGACCGGGTTGGTAGTATCCTAGGCCTCCACAATGAGAGGTCGGTGACTCGCCACTTGATCTATAGCAGGTCCCTAGGAGAAATTTACAACGAGAAGACCTTATTTATTTCACGGTTTTCCAAAATCTTTGGCACTTTCTATGTTAAGCCTCTGGTATAAATAATGAAGCTGTCTGTTTACTTCACAAGTCTTTCGTCTCATATCGAGCTCTTGCCATATCGTCAAAAAGTTTCAAACTTTTGAAATGAGCCCTATTTACAAGTCTTTCGAGGTGCGTAGTGCTCGGAAAACTATCTCGCGCGACTGTCAGATGTCCTTGCCTTTCCTTTACGAAGCAGTTGCAAACTTTTCAGGTTCGACGTCAGCAAATATGTTTAGTTCTGAGCGCCCTCCACTTCAGTCGTTGTTACGTCATTAGTGTGCATCAGCAAGCAGTAAACATTAAAACAGACACATAAATGTTCCATCTTGTAGGTTGCACCTGAGTGGGATCAGTAGACATTTCGTACACTAGAGTGGCCCTAACGTGTCAGCCTGATCGCGGGCCTCGAAATCCTACGAATCTTAAAGAAACGCACTTGTCTCAGAAATTAATTTTAAAAAATTCGATAAATAACGTAGCGTATGTTTTATGGTCGTCAGGTACATCCAAGTGAAGGCTGACAGCCATGACGAACATTGGACAAGTTAAAATAAACTGTGTAATTTCAGTGTGGCTTATTGCACACAGAAACGGATGGAAAGACCAATGAAACTAGATGATACGACATGAAGAGAGGAAAACACATGGAGAAGAAAACAATAAGATAGATGAGAGGGACAGGGAAAGAGCCCAGAAAATTAGAGGGTAAAAGCGTAAAATTAAGTCGGAGAATGTAGGAGAATTATAATGGATCACTATCTAAAACTAACTAGCTCCCTGGAGCAGAGCCTTTCTTGAGAAGCTAACAGATCCTCAGCTATTCTAAAAATTCCCCGCATATGGACTCCAAGGTTCATCACCGCATTCACTAGAGCCCGCCACCTGTCCATATCCTGAGCCATATCAATCCAATCCATGTCCTTCATCTTACTTCTTAATAAGTGGGTCCCTGTCACCACAGCATGGCGCGTTCTCGGGTAGTGAATGGAAGAACGGCCTCCAGATTTGGCAGTTGGCTGTGAATATGTTGAATAAGCAGTCGCGAACAGCGAAAAAGAGATGATCCTCCAGCTTGGGGGTTGGGGGTTGGGCGAGGTGCTAACAACTCCTCACTTTAAAAAAATTACGTTGTTACGAAATATTTCACACGGCCTCGTACTTGGACTGATCGTTTGGCACAACCTAAGTAATTGAAAGCAATAGTAAAATAAGAGAGGGCAACTGAAAAGTTAAAACGAACGGAAGAGAGTGAGTGAAAGGAAGTGTGTGAAGCAGAAAATAAAAACAATGAAGACTGAAAGAAGGGGAGGATAAGACTGGAATAAACAAGGACGGCTGTTTGAAGGATAAAAGGAAGAACATTTAAATAACTGAATGTAGGAAGCTATAGAATGGAAAGTGCAGGAATAAGAATTACCAGATTGATGAGAAAAAAAGGTAAAGTGTAAAGTGGGGTTAAGAGAAAACTGGAAGTGAAAGATTGAGGAAAGTTAAGAAAATTAATAATTCGCAGCAGGAAAGGCACATAACGGAGAAAGTTGTAAGAAATAGGAATGTCAACTAAAGAAGAGGATGAATAAAAGAAGCACGTGAGTGACAAAGAAAAAGTTCGAAGAAGGAAAAGGGAGCAGAGTTGAAGAATAATTTGCAGACATAGGGGAAAGTTTACTCGACTTCTGGAACAAGAATTCGCAGAGTAAGTTTATTATTTAGCGTAAAAATTTCCAACACAATTGTGAGACCTTTTGGTGGAATTAGACAAGAATAGTTTCTGGTCTGACAAACACGGACAGGTAGAGGAGTGAAGTCTGAAATGGCACATGTGCAGACAACGCTTCGTACTGCCCAAACAGAACAGCTGCAAACATGTCGCATTTGGCAGTTCTTAGGAAACACTACTCAACGTCAGTGAGATGCGAAAGCGTAGAACCCGTTCAATGAAAGTGTTTACTGTCAGATTGTGGGCGCGTAACCTTGTGTATCTAGACGTTATTTGTAAATGTCGACCGAGGTTAGTGACTCTTCACTTTTGCTCTGGAAGGATATCGCTTACCTCAGACTAGGGGCTGTCATTTTATTCGTCAGTCCCGCCAGGCAAAAACTGGGTTCGTTTATAGGCCTACACGTGATTGTTAAACTACGCATAGCCATTCTGTTTATTGTTGTATAAGAGCCACTGCTTAAGGAAGAAAGTACTTAAGCTATATAAATTCATAAAATGGCTTAAAATATTTACACTATTAATTATCAATATTATTAAAAATTATTTACTTTTTTTCGAATAGTGATCACTCAGCATACAAATGAACGATATTTCAAAACTCGTTTATAGAGGAGACTGTGACATTTTTCGCCTAAAGAATCTTGCAGTTTCAGGCCGGTTCTGGGGTTAAATCAATGTGTCACGGCGAGCTCGACTTTAATTTGCAAAGGACGATCGATTCAAATAGAAGTCTGGGAGGGAATATTCTAACAAGCGGCTGCTTAGGAAAAATAAACATAGAGAACAATATTAAATTCGACTCAATAAAGCTTTCTCTTCTTTAAGTCAACTTATTTTAACCCACTTTTGACAGAGTGCATTTTAGTGCTTTACGACGTTAAAGAGAGTTAGGTTACACTTGTTTGTTTGGTCATTTAGTTCACCAAATAGTCAGCTGATCGGTCAGTCGCTCATTCACTGGTTCAGTCTCTTAGTCGCGGAACGTGTTGCTGTGTTAGGTGATTAGAAGCTTGTCACTTAATCTGTAAATAACTATTTCGGACATATTTAAAGTACAAAGACACCTGTAGCAATTCACATTAAGTAATAATTAGCTTAATAAATTTTGAGTTTGCAATCGGTAAGTGGGTCCATGATAACCATTAACATTGGCACTGGAAACTTTATACAAATATGTGTCACGTGCTATGTTCCAACAAAAGGGGCAAAATATGTATAACGTAACATTGATGGGCTTTCGTGCAACAATTGTTGCCGTGGAAAAGCAATAAGTATTAAATATTTTGAGTGTGTTTATATATGTGTGTGTGTGTGCGTGCGTGTGTGTAGCATTAGTTATTCAACATGAAAAGCGCATGCGCCTTATTGGCATCTGTGGCCTGCCCGGCTCCACAATATTTTTTCTACATTATCTCCTAAATGGTACTATATTCGAAAAAAAAGTAACTGAACGCAAAATGTGTTGTTTGACTTTTTCCACAAATTTCATCTGAAACATTTCTCATTCTAAGAAGAAATGAGCGAGATATGGTCAAATATGATATTGATGTTCTTGTAAAATACGCGTTATTCCTCTCAGATTTTAATGACAGTTGAATTTACTTGGTATATTTTCGAAACACACTCAAATCTCAAATTTCATGAAAATCCGTCCAGTGGGAGCCGAGTTGTGTCGTGTAGACAGATGGACAGACGGACAAACGGACAAACGGATAGACATAACGAAGCTTATAGTCGCTTTTCGCAGTTGTGCGACTAGCGCCTAAAACCTGAAATGTACGAAAAACCAAAAAGAATAATTTTAGGTACGAGGGTCAAATCGTGACAATGTTGACAGTGCCTTTGAATGCCTGAAGTTACAGGAAAATGACGGTCTGGCCATGCTATCTGGGAAAAAAAATCGTGTGTTTTAAGGGTCCAATTGTGAAATTATAAAAAAAGAGGCCGACTGAAGTTACGTTTGGATGACACCATTGATAATACCGGCCGATTTTGTAGAAGTGTATTGCGTGTGGGTGCGTGCATGAGCGCGGTTTCTCAGGTGGTTGGATAAGACCATCAACAGGTCAAGACTTTCCCGTTACAGGCCCTCTTTGTCTACCATTTTATGCTCAACTTCTTATTCCGTTCAACAAGACATACATAATGTATTAAACAGAAGGTTTTAAATTAGAGAATTAATGCAGCGCCAGTTTCCGATTTTTACTCACTCTGTTTGAATCGCATAACAGATTAATAAATCATTGACATTAATTTTTTTATGATATGGATATTTTTGGTTATTATTCACGATCATTCAAATGCTTTCCACACAGATTTTCCAGCCTGTGTGAAAATTATATTTAAACTTTGATTGGGTTTTTATCCATGTTGTAAATCCAGCAGAATTAAAATTCTGTTCCTAAAGCTTGTTCTTGTTTTATTTCGCTTTCATTAAAATTCTTAGCGGAGAGTTTGCTCCTGTTTGTGTATACATCATGTTCTCCTTCTCTTACCGGGAATTCAGTTATACTAGTGTGAACTACGTGATGCTTATGGGAATAATATGCAAATACACTAACCAGTGATGTGCACAAGATACGGAGAGGAAAATAAAAATGTTTGATGCGGAATTATTTCACAGATTGCTTATTTAATGATGCAAACACAACACTTTAGCTTTGTAGTGCTATCGTACGGCAGTAAAGAAAGAGATGAGAAGTGAGAATACCTTTTGAAAATAACTTCAGGAAATTACGTTCGGGCATGTTCACTTAGTTCGTAACACGTGCTATATAAGTAACATTATGCTTTGTAAACAGCCTTAATCAGACGTTTCAGAAATGGGACTGATAGCAGAGTAAGATAAATAACTGAGAAATGAACTCCGGAAATACGGAATATAGTTCAGTTATTACTGTTTTAATTTACGGCACTTCACGAACACTAGTAGCTTTCGGAAAGCTTACGTGTTGTTTAGCGTTAGATGTTACAGACCGTTGTTTGTAGACCGAATGGACCAACACTGGAATGATTGCTACGGGGCTGTCTCAGAGCCGGGATATTTTTCCGTATTTAAGGAGCATTTGCAACGGATTTTTACTAAAGTGCGCCTCTTTATTTATCCGTGTTTGTCAATACTTGTGTATGTCTGACGGGGTGTGACAGCTTGAAAATAATACAAAGAATTTTCATGATATCTGATGTTATGGAGTTGTATTAAAATTGGTCGATATTCCTGTTTATTTAAAATCGCGCGATAAAAAAGGCAACAGGAACTACGGCCGCTGCTGATCACCCACCCAGAGTACAGAAACAGTAGGTTTATTTTTTTTAGAAACTTCTACAAATTTGTGCCAACTTAACGGCGTTACAACCCACAATAGACTATAATTCACAGAAACCACCGCTATAACCTGAAATGCTAAAAAACAACAATTATCTTGCAAACGTTTTGAGAAACCCAAACATAAATCCGAAGGACCAAGGACAGGCAAAATTTCAAGAGATAATTTAAATTCAAAGCTGGGGGAGACGCATTATTCAGCTGTAGGGTATTTGATGACCATTAATTATATAAGTTCAATGTGCATGTTATTCCGTGAAAAGTCTGCATCTATTCAGCTTCTCAGGTAATTCCTCAGTTATTCAGTATCCTGAGCCAGTTGGATTCAATCCATTCCTCTGTACCTTACTTTTCGCAGACGAAATGTCCCATTACTCTATGATCTATACGCCGACCTCTCACAAGTATTTTCCTATAGAAATTTCCGACAAAGATTTTCTTATATCTGAATCCACTATCAAGGGTGTTCAATTTTGAAGAAATTGACATTCATTTACGAATAGTACAGGGCAGTGTTACCAAAACTATTCTGTTAGCGGACTCCTTTTGATTTCGGAAAAAAAACCACAGATTCTAACGTCCTTGCTTACATCAATATAGATTGCCCGGATGGCATGTATTCAAAACTAAAAATTGATATCTCAACACTGACCCTAGTTGGTTACGAATTCATACCAATATAATACATAACAAGGCATTGCGTGATTTGACCTTAATTAAACTGACTGTCGCTCGCTGCGCAGGCGCAGGGGTTTCTTAATTAGACACTCCAACGGTCGTACCAAATAATTAATAAACAATTAAAGGATATCCGCGATCATTTGTAACGAAACGTTTTTCCTTTAGTTACAAAAATAAGTAAACTTTAAAGTAGACATTGCGGAAATATATCCACTGCTCCGCTGGGAAATGGTCACGGATCGCGAGGGATCCGCCCGGTTTGGGAACCGCTGGTATGGAGCTTGACTTGCGAGCTGGGATGGCCCAGTCGTTTTAATGACTAGGCCACGAACTGGGCGATTGTAGAACTGGGTTTCCAGTTCCCTTAAGGCTGGGATTTATTTCTTCTCCACTGGGTACAGGACAGCTCTGGGGTCCATCCAACATCTTATCCTGTGGGCGTCAAGGTTAAAGTAGCCGGTGAAGCCAAACCGTTGACGTAAATGCAGTGGCAAGGCTATGATTACGTGGAACGTTCCATCACTTCACTTTTCGTCTTCATGACTCTGTGTTTAAGTAAGCGCTGGTAAAGTTTACAGAACGTTTATATAGAATGCTACTTACATGCCGCGGTAATAAAGGCGGAGAGAAGGGAGAATGTTAGAAAAAAAAATTGGCATCATTATTTCCGTTGTGTCTTTTGTTTACAAGGCAAATAAAACAGAATCATACCAGTACAAAACCGTTTCAAATTTATGTATCGAAGTACATACAAATTTGCCAAAATTTGTAGGCTTACAGGCCTACTCTGCTAAATACAAAATTAATTGTATTTACTTTATATCTGACTTAAGAAAGGGAAGTATCTAACATCATGCAATAACGCTACTTTTCGTCCCGTACAGAAGCCGGTTCTTGAACCTGAGTCCTTCTAATGGTCACTGAGACAACGGAAGTCGGATCGGAGTGTGGAAACAACTACGTGATTTCTTGCCACTCGCCCTTTACATTTTTGTGACGAGATTAAATTATTTTGCTAACACGATCACGTGCACCCATTGAATGAAATGTCACTTGTTCATATATCAGTGTCAGTAGAGGATTACCACCTCACGGGCAAACAACCCAGTTTGTAGTCTATTTGTTGCCGTTTATTTACCTACTAGTGGCGGAGTGGCTGCTTCTGCCGTTTGGAAATATAAAAGTCCGTAGCTGCTTACCGCTGTATGGCAAGGCTGCTACAATGCTTCTGCCATGTATTCAGTAAAGTAGGCTTCACTTAAGTTGCAGTATTTTTTTTTTAGAATTTTTCAATTCCGTTATTTACACTAGTATGTATTCACTTCTGTTTCCCGTATGTCCTTATGTAAATATATATTCAAATTTATTAATGGAATTCTTATAATAAAACCAACTAGATGCACTAATTTCTCAATTTTTTTTTGGAATAAAACTCTACATGCAGGATCAGGACGGAACGGAGTTCCGTCCTGATCCTGCTCGCAAGCTGTCAGCAATCCTGTATGATACATACAATTGTTGCGTGTACAGTGAAAAACTCCTGATGATGGACAGAGGAATTGTCTGAAACACGTAAAGTTTTATTCCAAAAATAAATGTGAGAAATTAGATTATCTAGTTCGTTTTATTATAAGAATTTATCACGATGCACGGTCACCTGAACGTCAGATTAGTTAGTGGAGCTATTTTGTAACTGTCTGAGAACATGCTGTACGTATTTTCTTTGCAATAAATCTTAAAAAAATAAAAGACGTCACCCGTTCCGTCCGCTGTCTATTGGCTCTGCATTTCGATATAATCAACTCTCAAATGTTTAAAAGCTCTAATTTATCTGTTTTCTGTTATACAATTGAAGATAAATCAAATTCAAATAAAAACTAACCAAAAATTGAAGCAGCCATTAAATAACATAGATTCCCCTAACTATATTTGTCCTGCATTCTAGGCGATAGTTACACATCCGTGGGTAAGTCCTTGCTGCTTTGTTCATGTGAAGTAGATTTAGGTCGCGCACTCGAGCTTTAAATTTCAGATTTAGAGACTTTAATAATTTACCTCTGTTAGAAAGCGCACCACATTTCCGATGTCTTTGCTTTGCTGATGGGTCTCGTCATGGAAGATATGCTGTTAATATTGCGCTAGCCAGTCACCGCACACCAACGTGCAGCTGCTCTGGAATTCAAAAGAGTCTCTCGAAACTTGACCTCCTTAGATATTTTAATATTTCAACATCCCATTGTCTTGTTTCAAGCAGTGCTGTGTATTCTGCCTTTTTTTTTACTCTCGACGTCTGAATACTCTGCAACGTCACTTAAACTCTTCAGGTTCCAGGCCACAGTACGGTTGGTTTTCCAACGCCTTTGTAGAATCCATCTCCAACTACTAACTGGTTCAGCGAATCTTAAATGTTCTTCATGGAATTAAAGTTTTTATCTACAATTTCCGCACACAAGTTAGGTCGCTTTCTCACTTGCTCGAAGAAAATATGACGTCTCTTTATTTCCTTTTGTTCTCTTGTTATATTTCTTGTCATCGACCTGAGTCTCACAGACGACACAGCATACACACAGCTGCCCGATACACTTGGCATTGAGATACGCACTAGAGGTTTGAACATGTGGCGCTACATGACAAACTTTCCAATACCACCCATGACGACAATACTTTTATTTTGTATAAATCATTTTGCATGTTATTCATAGAAAGCTGTTCTTACAATCAGTATGTCATCCAACATACGCAGTTTGTGATGTAATATTTATGATCTATATCAGCTTCTACACGTACGATCAAAAATGATGTATCACAGAATGCGTATGTTGGATGATATATTGATTATATCAGACATATTTAACTGCATAAAATGTTATAATTATATTTTAATCACAAAGTTTTAAAAACATGTTAAAGTCGTATCTGTTATACACAATCTATATCAACAACGGAGCCTACTACAGATTGTAGAACCTTGTAAATAATAGTTTATCATTATAAATTGGTTTTAAACCTGGCATTATGTGCTCCCTGAAAATGGCACGCTAGTAGCGAAACATGTCGGACACACGTGTTTTATACGAGGGGCGGCTGATAAATAATGCACACAGTGAAATATCTAGAAAAAGAGACTATGTATTTAAACAAACGAAAGTAGGAAGTAAAGTACAATATTGTAACTACAAATTGACATACTTATATTTCGACATAGTCGCCTTGTCGTTCAATATATTTTTCCTAACATAAAACAAGCTTACGCATGCCGTCAATTAAGAATTCAGGAGTTCTTTGTTTGATTCACGACGTCACAGCTTGCTTCACTTCATCATCTGAGGTGAAATGAGTCCCCTCGAGATCCCTCTTGAGGTGAGGAAAGAAATGGGAATCGCTTGGCGCCAATTCAGGGCTGTATGGCGGATGGGAGAGAACCTCAAACTTCAGCGTCAACTTCCGGGGTCAACATGCGTGGCACCCATCGAGAACAGACTTTTGTGTAGCTAAGTAAACCAATGATATAGCCCACTCTTTCTTTAGACATTCCTAGCCTACCTGCTATCTGCTTCTGGGTGATACGGCGGTCATGCTTGATCAGTTCATCAACCTATTTTTGATGCTTGTCGTCTGTCACGGAAACCGGCCTTCCACTGAGAGGTCGGTCAACAATATTGGCACGACCTGGTTCACATTCACGAAATTTAATGGCCCAACGATTTACTGCAGTACTGCAGTTGACAGTGTTTTCACCATACACAGCCTGTAAACGGCGATGAATTTCAGCTGGCTTTACGTTTTCAGCACTTAAAAATTCAGTCACCGCACGTTGCTTCAATCTCGTTGACATACCACCGTAACATGACTCCATGCTAACATGCACTGTTTTAGAACCGGTGTAGAGAAAGGAATGAAACTTTTCACCACTATGCAGAAGTGTTATGGCTACAAGGACACTGAGTATGCATCACTACTTTGCTCCGCTGGCAAAATATTTCACTGTGTGCATTACTTATCAGCCGCCTCTCGTATTTGAATGTAAGTAATACTTTGTATTGGGTTGGTGCAATAAAGTGAGTATGTTACTTGAACTGATTCAAGAGCACACGCTGTATTTTTCTTCATCTCTTAAATGTATTTTTTTTTCTGTTTTGAATATGTTCGCCTTCTACAGCCTGTTCATTCTACAGCCTGTTCATTCTACAGCCTGTTCATTCTACAGCCTGTTCATTCTACAGCCTGTTCATTCTACAGCCTGTTCATTCTACAGCCTGTTCATTCTA
>Ga0123357_10013977_pt1 | contig 10454 bp, 14 predicted proteins | sample TergutEmb28metaG_FD_89873 | JGI IMG/M metagenome (GOLD analysis project Ga0123357, IMG submission 89873) | Embiratermes neotenicus P4 segment gut microbial communities from Petit-Saut dam, French Guiana - Emb289 P4 | ecosystem: Host-associated > Arthropoda: Insects > Digestive system > Gut ...
CTTATGGCGACGTTTTTATATTTATCCGGATTGTTGACGCAGATATCTATAAACTCTTCAAGCATCTGGAAAGGCATATTGTCTATACAGACAAAACCCAGATCCTCAAATATTTTAAGGGCCTGGCTTTTTCCGGCTCCGGACATGCCTGAAACCACGTAAAATTTTATCGTCATTTTTTTTCTTGTTCCAGAATGGCTTTTTGAAGCCTGCCGCTCAGATCTTTGGCCGTATAATGGCCTTTGTTTTTAAGCCTCTGGTTAAGGCTTGCCGTTTCCACGAGAACCGCCAGGTTTCTTCCGGGGCCGACGGGAATCGTCACTTCGGGAACGCTGACGCTTAGTATTTCCGTAAAATACTCTTCCATTCCGACCCTTTCGTATTTTTTTACGCTCTCCCACTCTTCGAGCCTTATCACAAGCTCTATAATGGAATCGTCCAAAATGCTTCCTATGCCGAAAAGATTTTTTACGTCTATTATGCCTACGCCCCTGACCTCGATAAGATGCTTTGTTATCTCAAGGCCGCTGCCGATAAGCATGCGCCCGGCTCTCTTTTTTATATCGACGATATCGTCGGCCACAAGCATATGCCCTCTTTTGACAAGCTCGAGAGCGCATTCCGACTTTCCTATTCCGGCTTTTCCGACAAGCAGAACGCCGAGCCCGTAAACATTCGTGAGCACGCCGTGTATCTTTACCGACGGGGCGAGTTTTCCGTCAAAATAATATATGAGATCGCCCATGAAAGAAGAAGAGTTGAGAGTGGTCTTTAAAAGCGGAACCTGAAGCTCGGAAAAAACCTTCATCATCGCGTCCGACGGTTCCAGGTTCCTCGTCAGTATGCAGCAAGTCGAATTCTGATGTGAGAATATTTTGTTCAGAAGTTCAACCTGCTTTTCATAACCGAGATTATTCAGATACGTATTCTCGCTTATCCCTATCACCTGCGTGCGCTCGTAAGGGAAATGCTCGAAATATCCGGTAAAAGCAAGCCCGGGCCTGTTTATATCGGCCACGGTTATCTTTCTTCCGAGACCGCCTTCTCCGGCGACAAGCTCAAGCTTCAGATCATCGCTTTTTTCCCTCAGCAGCGTGCCTACGTCCAAAACCGGCATCAATAAGAATCCTCCTGCTTTATTATCTTCACGACTTCTTCCGTGGTTTTGGCGTCTCTTATGGCCTGTCTTAAAAATTTGTCTTTAAAAAGCCTTGAAATTCTGGAAAGCGCTTTAAGATGTTGCCCCGCGACTTCAACGGGACCTACGAGAAGAAAAATGATGTGTACGGGTTCGCCATCGAGCGAGTTAAACTCTATGCCTTTGCGCGAAATCCCCAGCACCCCGACCTGCTCCTGGAGCACATCGGTTTTGCCGTGAGGTATCGCCACACCCTGGCCTATGCCGGTCGAGCCGAGTTTTTCTCTTTCGAGAACTACCTCGATTATCTCGTCCGTCTTCTTTACCTTCTTCGTGTCTTTAAGCACCTCAACAAGTTCTACGATTGCAGACTTTTTATCGGTAGATTTCAAATCTACGATAATCGCATCCGGGCTCAAAAAATCCATAATTTTCATTGCACAATCCTCCGCTGCTCATTTATGTTGTTTACATTTCAGGTTCTAGTAGTACTATCGATCCGCTGTCATTGCGGTATAAAACATTTACTTTGTCCGTATGCAGGTTGAGAAACATGTACACTCTGTACCCGAGCGTGTCCATGCTGTCTATGGCCTCTTCAAGCGTTTCGGGTTTGAGATCAAACCTCTTTATCTCGGAGATTTTCGTCCTCGAATCCTCCATAGTGTCGTAGGAGAAGACCTCGTTTATCAGGCTCTTTTTTTCTCTGGCGACCTTTAGATTGTTCTTTCTGTGTATTTTTGATATTTCTTTCTGTTTTTTCAGCTGTTTTTCAAGCTTGTCTATCGACAGGTCTATTGAGGCGTACAAATCCGGAGACTGCTCTTTTACGCGGAACGTCAGTTTGCCCACATGAAAATTTACTTCGGTAATCTGCCTGTTCTTCTCGACCGACAAAATCACATGCACCCACACGTCGTCGCCGTCGTAGAATTTTCCGGCTCTTGAAATCTTCTTGCGCACGTAGGAGTCTATAGCGTTCGTGAGCTGAAGATGCCTTGCCGTGATGTTAATCTGCATTTCTCTTTCCCCTTTTTAACGGCATGTAATAGGTAAAAGGTAACAGGTAAAAACTTTTGTGTTTTCGCTCTGCGAAAACCTATTAATTTGATTTCGGCTTTGCCGAAATTCAACTATCTTTTACCTATTACTTATTACCTTTTACCTGCCTTTATATTTTACATCTTAAAATTATCACCTAAATATACTTTTCTTGCCTTCGGGTTGTCAAGCAATTCTTTGGCGTTTCCCTCAAGCAGTATCTTTCCTTCGTAAATTATGTACGCCCTGTCTATAATCTCAAGCGTTTCCCTTACATTGTGGTCCGTTATGAGTATGCCTAGACCCCTTTCTTTAAGTTTTTTGATGATTTTTTGTATGTCGTCGACCGTTATAGGGTCTATGCCCACAAACGGCTCGTCCAGAAGAAGAAATTTAGGGTCGTTTACAAGAGCCCTGGCTATTTCCAGCCTTCTTTTTTCGCCTCCGGAAAGCGTGACGCTCATCTGTTTGCGCAGCCTTGTAAGCCCGAAATCTTCAAGCAGGCTGTCGACTTTTTCCTTCTGGCGCTGTTTGTCGGCCGGAAGCATCTGGGCTATGGCCATAAGATTGTTTTCAACCGTCAGGCCCCTGAATATCGAAGGCTCCTGCGAGAGATACCCGACTCCGGCTCTGGCCCTTTGGAACATCGGCCATTCGGTTATCTCTTTTTCGTCGAGATAGACGCTTCCGTCATACGGCTTTATGAGGCCGACGGTCATATAAAAAGTCGTCGTCTTTCCGGCTCCGTTCGGCCCCAAAAGACCTACGACTTCGCCCTGTTTGACGTTAATGCTGACGCCGTTGACGACCATTCTGTATTTATACTTTTTAAATAATTCTTCGGCTCTGAGTATCATTGTTTTTTCTTTTTTTTGCCGGTTGTTTTATCGCCCGCCAGCTGTTGGTCGACGCCTTCTATCCCGGTTTTGTCTTCCATCTCTATTTTTGCGGTTACGGCTCCCGTCATCACTATTTTCTTCTTGTCGTCGGCATTGAAAAATGTCATTTTATCGGCTTCATAAAGGCCTTTTCTTCCGTCATACATAACATCGGCTACAGGCCTCTTTTTATCTTTTACCATAACTACGCTGAGCGTCTTCTTGTCAAAAACGGCATTGTCGGAGTATATGGTTCCCGAAGTCGTTACGACTTCGACATTATCGTACGCGCTGAGAGTCTCCACATTCTTGTCGAGATTTATATTTTCCGCATGCAGCACGAGAGGCGAAGCGGAATCTTTCATATAGTAATGCATATCCGACTTCGGCCCCCAAAGCTTTCCTTTTGCGGTATCTATAAAATACTCGGCAAAATCCCCCGAAGCGGTAACCGGCTCGCCGGCGTCCGTTTTTGAAAAGAGTCTGACATTTCCGGCAGCGGCCACCATGGAACGTTTTTTATCATAGCTCAGCTTGTCGGCCTCTATGACGTTTTTATTGTTGACCGCCTTTGAATTGCCTTCCGAAACCGTCTTATTTCCGTTATCCGTTACGGTCATCTCGTCGCCGGTTATAACCGTCCTGCCGGATATTTTTTCGGCATATGAAAGAACAAAACACGCCGCAACAATAAGCAGCGCGCTAAAGGCCTTTATCAAGTATGACTTTTTGCTTTTTGATAACAATTTTTTCAAGTTTTGTATCCGCCTCAAAGCCTTTTCCGTAAATCGTCTCGCCGTTCCTTGTCATTTTTACGTTATTTTTACTGTACACTATATCTTTTTTAGCATTATACTGCAGATCAGTCGTCTGCAAATGCTCGTTGTTCGCCGTGTCAACGGTGCATTTTCCTTTTCCGCTGACGTCGTAAGTCTCAAGATTTATCTCGGCGCTCTCGGTAACAAGCGTAGAAACGTAATTCCCGTCCTTGTAAAACTTTACTCTCGGCAATTTCAGATACGCCCTTTTTTTATCTTCATTTATAAGAGCGGCTTCGGATTCCAAAACCATCTTGAGCTTTCCGTATTCGGTCTCCGTTATAGTAAACTTCTCGACGGCCTGCTCCGACATCGGCGGAGTTTCTTCTATAACTGTTTTCTCGGTCTTGCAGGAAGAAAACGAGACCGAAAGAAACGCCGCAAAAACAAATAAAACGATAAATTTAATTGTTATTTGTAATTTGTTCATTGTTAATTGTCGTCTTCTGCGTTTTCCACCGCTCGTGGAACCAAACCCATTGGTCCGGATGCTGCCTTATCTGTTCTTCAAGCATGTCTGTCGCTTTCTGCGTAAGAGCAATAACATCTTTATCGAAATCGCCCGACGGCTCGATTGTCACCGGACCGCGGACAATTGTTTTATGTCCGAGACCGTCCGTTCTCTGGTCTATGCCTATCAAAACTTCGGCGCCTGTACGCAACGCCATCACGGCAAGCCCGGAAGGCGTCCATGCCGGCCTTCCGAAAAAATTGACAAACACGCCGGGAACCTTTGTATCCTGGTCTATGAGCATAGCGATTATCTCGCCTTTTTTTAAAGCTTTCAGCAGTTTTCTGGCCGTGTCAGGAGCGTCTCTTAAAATCACGTTCACGTTTTTACCGTTCCTGTAGCTTACGAGCATATCGTTGAGTTCTTTTATATATATTTTTTTCGCCACGACATTTACCGGCGCGCCGAAATCAGCGACGGCGGCGGCCGTTATTTCCCAGTTGCCGGTGTGGGCGCTTACAAAAAGTATCCCCTTGCCTTTCTTTATGCCCTCCCTTATGAGATGGCTGTTTTCTATGCTCGAGATGCTTTTTATAAACGCCGAATCCATTCTCGGGAAATTGGCAAGCTCAAAAAAGTTTTTCCCCTGGTTGATAAATATGTTTTTCACGATTTCGCTTATCTCTTTCCTGGATTTTTCGGAAAAACATCTTCTGAGATTTCTTTTGGCTTTGCGCACCGCGCTCCACGCAAAATAATAAGCCAGACGTCCGAAGAAAGCGCCGAGAGTATTTACCGAAAATTTGTACGGAAGGATAAGAACGGCTTTTGCCGCGATAAAAGCGGCGTAATAGTAGATCTTCCTTCTGATTTTTTTTATCATTTATACTTTTCCAGAATTTTTTTCCACTCGCCTTTTGCTTTGAGGATTATTTCTATCGCTTCCCTTACCACGCCCTCTCCTCCGCCGAGAACGGAAACATGGTCCGCGTGTTTCTTTGCCTCTTCTGCGGCGTCTTGCGGGCACACGGCAAATCCTACGCGCGACAAAATCGGGATGTCGACAATGTCGTCGCCTATATATGCAGTCTCCGAAGCTTTAAAGCCGGTCTCTTCAAGGATTGCGTCAAACGCGGCCTGTTTGCCGGCGCAGTTTTGCACAAGATAATCTATCTTCAGGCTTTCCGCGCGTTTTTTAACCTGCTCCGACTCTCTGCCGGTTATCCACGCCGTTTTGATTCTCGGGAAAATGCCTCTCAGCTCGGCGTACCCGAGGCCGTCTTTGACGTTCCAGCTCTTCACTTCCTCGCCGTCGTTAAAAATAACGATATCTCCGCGCGTGAGAACTCCGTCAACATCGCACGCGAGAAGTTTTATTGCTTTGGCCTTTTTGAATATTTTCTCTTTGTTTTTCATTGTTAATTGTAATTTGTAAATTGTTAATTGCCGTTATCTATATCTTTATTTTCCGGAAAGACCGGCGACTTAGCTTCTTTGACTTTCTCTGCGTCTTCGCCTTTTGCCAGCCACGGAGTCACCTCCAGCGGGCGCTGCCGCATCCAGGGTTTGAGAATTGCGTTAGCGGTAAAGAAAAATACTATAAGAAAAATAAGTATTATGCTGCCTGCGGTGGCAAACCATCTATAAGTAGGAATCCACGGTTCCGCTCTTCCTGAGTCAGGATTCGCCGGCGCGAATGTATCTTCTTTTACTGCGGATTCTGCCGTTGTTTTTTTCTTTTTCATTTTATTACTCCGTCTATGGCTTTTGTTTTTTCCAAAATCAGTTTGAAAAGTTTTAGATCGACGCTGTTTGCGCCGTCGGAAAGCGCTTTATCGGGATTTTCGTGAACTTCGAGAAACAGAGCGGCGATTCCGACAGCCGCCGCGGCTTTTGCCAGAGGAAGAGAGAACTCCCTGTTGCCTCCGCTTTTGTTTCCCGCGCCGCCAGGCAGCTGCACGCTGTGTGTAGCGTCGAAAATTACAGGGTATCCCGACTGCTTCATTATCTCAAGGCCTCTGAAATCCACTACGAGGTTATGATATCCGAAAGAGACGCCGCGTTCCGTAAGCGAAAGTTTATCGTTTCCGAAGGATTCCGCTTTTTTTATTACGTTAAAAATATCTTCCGGCGCCATAAACTGGCCTTTTTTTATATTCACCGGCTTCCCGGTATCGGCGCAGGCCTTTATCAGATCGGTCTGCCTTGAAAGAAAAGCCGGAATCTGTATCATGTCGACAACAGCAGCCGCTGCCGCAGCCTGCTCTTCGGCGTGAACATCGGTAAGCACAGGCACGCCGAGCTCTTTCCGGATTTTTGCAAGAATTCTCAACCCCTCTTTTATGCCGGGCCCTCTGTACGAAAAAACGGAAGAACGGTTTGCCTTATCGTACGAAGCCTTGAAGATAAAGGGAACTTTAAGCTCCGAAGTTATTTTTTTAAGTTTTGCCGCAAGCGCAAAAGCGCTTTTCTCGCTCTCTATCACGCACGGACCCGCTATCACAACCATACGGCCGTTATTTGAAAGTATGACATTTTTACCGACTTTTATTTTTGTAATTTTCATTTTATTTGCCCGTCTGCAATAACTTCCCGACTTTTACGGCATCTTCCGGCGTATCCACGCCGACGGAATCTTTTTCCGCTATAATGACTTTTATTTTTTTGCCGTTTTCCAAAGCTCTCAGCTGCTCAAGGCATTCGGCTTTTTCAAGTATGGACGGCCTGCTTTTTGCAAAATCTATTACAAACTCTCTTTTGTAGCCGTAAATGCCCATGTGTTTGTAGTATCTGACCTTTTCGTTGTCGCGGTTGTACGGTATGAGCGATCTTGAAAAATATATGGCGTATCCGTCTTTGTCAAAAACGACTTTCACAATGTTGGGATTTTTTACATCTTCCTCTTTTTTTATCGGGAACGCCGCCGTTATAAACTCCAGCTCCCTGTGTTTTTTGAGTTCATCGGCAAGCTTGTCGACCAGCCGGAAGTCTATGAGCGGCTCGTCGCCCTGCACGTTTATCAAAACCCGGTAATCTTTTAAGAATTTCTCAGCGACAAAAGCTATTCTGTCGGTTCCGCTTTTGCAGCTGTTCGGCGTCATAAAAGCGTTGTAACCGAGCTCTTTTACCGCAGCGTAAATTCCGGCGTCGTCGGTAGCAACCGCGGCAAAATCAACTTTTTTGCACTTTGAAATTCTCTCAAGAACGTGTTGTATAAGGGGCTTGCCTTTTATCGGCGCAAGAGGCTTTCCCAGAAACCTGGTGGACGCGTACCTCGCGGGTATTATTACGGCCGTTTTCATTTCGCGTAGAACTCCGTTATGGCTTTTTTGAGCTCTTCAGGAGACGCCGTCGCGGTTCCGAGCTTGCCTACTACTATGCCTGCGGCAAAGTTCGCTATCTCCGCGGCGGTGACAAAGTTTGCCTTTGCGGCAAGCGCGAGCGTCATAACGGATATGACGGTGTCGCCTGCTCCGGTCACGTCGTAAACTTCTTTTGCTCTTGTCGGAATGGTGGTTATTTTACCCGGCTGCACAAGCGTCATTCCCATCTCGCCGCGCGTTATAAGCACGGAATCCGAGTTGAGCGTTTTAAGTATCTTTTTGCCGAGAGCCCTTATCTCCTCTTCGGTTTTTATCTCTCCGGCATTCATGCCTTCTATGGCTTCTTTTGTATTAGGCGTAATCGTGGTAACTCTCTTGTACTTTTTGAAGTGTTCGACTTTCGGATCTACGGAAACCGGAATTTTATGTTTTCTTGCAAGCGCTATGGTCTTTTTAAGCACGGCCGGACTTATAACGCCTTTGCCGTAATCCGAAAGAATTACCGCATTGACTTTAGGGATAAGAGCTTCTATATTTTTCAAGATTATTCCTTCGGTTGCGTGCGCGTAAACGCCCTTTATTTCCTTGTCCACCCTTACCACCTGCTGGTTTGTGGCGATTATTCTGGTTTTTATTATGGTAGGCCTGTTGTCGTCGCAAACAAGGTAATCCGGATTTATGTTTTTATCTCTGAGGAGCTCCGTAAGCGCTCTGCCGGTATTATCGTCCCCTATTGCGCTGATTATGTACGCTTTGCCTCCGAGAGCTGTTATATTGTTTGCGACGTTTCCCGCCCCGCCGAGGGTTTCGGTCTCTCTGGTGACTTCCACTACCGGAACAGGAGCTTCGGGCGAAATCCTTGAAACCTTCCCCCATATAAATTTGTCAACCATCGTGTCGCCCACGACAAGAATGCTCTGATTTTTAAAAGAATTGATTATTTTCGACAGGTTCATTATTTTAACTCCCTAACCAATTAACAATTAACAATTTACAAATTACAATTAACAATTAACGGCGGCGACAAACATCTTTTTGTCTTTCATTGTTATTTGTTAATTGTAAATTGTTAATTGCCTCTATAAGTAGCTTTTATTCTTCAAATAGCCGCAGTAATCTTTTACCGAATCCTCAAGCTCCGTAAAAGGCTTGTCATATCCGGCTCTGCGCAGATTGTCCATCTTTGCTTCCGTAAAATACTGGTACTTGGGCTTGAGATAGTCCGGCATTTCTATATATTCTACGTTTTCTTTTTTGCCGGCAGAGGCGAACATCGCCTTTGCTATGTCGTTCCAAGTTCTGGCTTTTCCGGTGCCGAGATTGAAAATTCCGGTTTTTGACGGATTTTTCAACAGGAAATACATCGCGTCCGCAACGTCTTTTATATATACGAAATCTCTTTTTTGTCCGCCGTCAGGATACTCTTTTCTGTAGGATTTGAAAAGCTTTAAAACGCCCTTTTGCGCGACTTCATCGTAGTTTTTGCATATCACGCTTCTCATATCGCCTTTGTGATATTCGTTCGGGCCGAAAACATTGAAGAATTTTATACCCGCGGCTTTATTTATATAGCCGTTATTTAAAAGCCACAAATCAAACATATGTTTGGAAAATCCGTACATATTTAAGGGAGAGAGCGAATAAAGCTTTGAAATATCGTCATCGTACCCCGCTTCTCCCTCGCCGTACGTGGCCGCGGAGGAAGCGTATATAAACGGAACTCCCTGTTCAAAAGCCCATATAGCCATAACCTTTGAGTACTCGTAATTATTTTTTATATAGTAGTTTGCGTCCGTGAGGGTTGTCGAACTGCAAGCGCCGAGGTGCACTATGGCGTCCGGCTTGGGAACTTGTCTGTTGACCACAGCGGCGTAAAAATCATTTTTCTGTATGTAATCATAGTACTTTTTGCCTACAAGATTCTTCCATTTTTCGCTTTCATTCAGATGGTCAACCACCAAAACGTCTTTTATGCCTTCGCTGTTGAGTTTCCAGAGAAAACAACTGCCTATAAAACCCGCTCCGCCGGTAAGTATAATCATGTAAAACTCCTTGTATTTTCAACGATGTATTGTATAAAACTACTGCTAAAGTGTCAATTAACGGCAGTTTGGAGTTTGAAGCGTGGAGTGAATGAGTTTTCGCTTTGCGAAAACCTATAATAGGTTTCGGCAAAGCCGAAACACAACAAACTCCAAACTGCCGTTAAAAATGCTATACTGACCAAAACTTTTATCGGAGGCAAGAAGGCCGGTATGTTAAAATATTTGGTTTTAATTTTTGTTCCTGCAGTTATAATCGCCATGCTGTTTTTAAGAGCCTACGCAAAAGGGCCGAGCGCAAAAAAGTTCCTCAAAGCCGTTGAAGAAGGAAATACGCAGGCAGTTGGCTCTTTTATTAAAAAAGGAATCGACGCAAATGTACGGGATGCGAAATTCGATGAAGAACAAAATACCGCGTTAATAATAGCCTCGATATACGGACATAAAGATATTGTTGAAATGCTGTTAAAAGCCAAAGCAGACCCGAATGCAAGATATGACGACGGAGGCAATACCGCCTTAAAACTGGCAAACCAAAAGGGATATACCGAGATCGCCGATATTCTAAAGAATGCCGGCGCAAAAGAATAGAGACGCAGTTAAAAAAATGCTATACTAACTGAAAATTTTATCAAAGGAATGCGCCCTGCAGGCAAGGGGCGCTTATTTAATGTATGAAAAGAGACGATGTAAGGAACGTAGCTATTATAGCGCACGTTGACCACGGCAAAACCACTATTGTGGATTCGCTTTTGAAGTTTTC
>Ga0123357_10013979_pt1 | contig 10454 bp, 8 predicted proteins | sample TergutEmb28metaG_FD_89873 | JGI IMG/M metagenome (GOLD analysis project Ga0123357, IMG submission 89873) | Embiratermes neotenicus P4 segment gut microbial communities from Petit-Saut dam, French Guiana - Emb289 P4 | ecosystem: Host-associated > Arthropoda: Insects > Digestive system > Gut ...
ATTCCGAGTATAAGTACCAGGACGAATAACTTTTTCTTCATGTGTCTCTCCTGTTATTCAGAATTACCGGAACTAAACGGCCGAAGAAATTACCTCCACCGTATAGGATACTTTTTCTTCGTTAATGGAAAAATCCACTTCTTCCCCTGCCGCCTTGTTCATTATAGCCGCTCCAAAGGGAGAAAGATAGGAAATGATCCGGTTATCAGGATCCGACTCCCAGGGGCCCAGTATCGTGTACTCTTCCCGGTTCCCGTTGTTCCTGTCGAGGAGGGTAACCCGCGTTCCAAACGAAACCTTCGATGTATTGACCAGGGAAGGATCGAAAATCTGGGCGCGGTCAATCTCACCGTTGAGTTTTGTTACCTGGGAATTAAGCCGGGTTTGATTTTCCTTGGCGGCCTTGTATTCGGCGTTTTCGCTCAGGTCGCCGTGCAAAAGCGCGGCCGCGATTTCTTTTGAATTGGCCGGTATGTCAACCTCGATGATCTGCGCAAGCAGTCTCTGCTTTTCCTGATACTTGGCGAGGGTGGCCATGAGGCCCAGGGTAGTGACTTTCTTTTCCTCGTCCCCGAAGAATTTAAAGTCAGGGTATTTTTTAAGGATCCTGTTTTTAAGGATCATCTTGTCCGCCGGGTCAAGATCCTTTACGTCGTTGATAAAGGTATAAATGCGGATAATGGTTTCGGGATCTACCGTATCGATGTAATTGTTGATCACCTCCTCCTTAAAAAGGATGGTGTAGACCTGCTTGCTGAGCTTCCGGTTCTCGGTAGTATCCCGGCGGTTTTCTATTTCCCGGTAACTTATGTCCAGAACATGAATAAGGGTGATGAGCTGCTTCTCGTAGTGGATATTCGCCTTTTTAAACCAGGGCGCGTCGCTTGAGTTCTTGAAGAGCCAAACAACGGCTTCGCGGTAATCCCGGTAATTTTCAAAACAATTTACCACGAGGGCCGTGAGTTTGTCCTCGTACCCCTCTTTCAAAAGGCTGTGGATAATGGAGTTGAGGGGATAGCGGGGAAAGAGTTTGATATAGATGTCGGACCAGAGCGGTACAAACAACTGGATGTGCTTGAGGAATTCTTCCTTGAGTTTTGGATCCTTAAGGTTGAGGAAAAGCTCAGCCGCGTCATCGATACCTTCAAAGAGTTCCATGAAGTTGATCTTTATCCCTGTTCCAAGGTAGGGGTACTGGGCGATGAGATCCTTTACGAGGAGGTACGAGGCCACTACCTGTTCGTTTACCTGGTTGTAGGATTTTAAGTAACCGGCAAAGTAGCCGAACATCTCGGTAAAGTATTCGGAATCAAGTTCCGCGTCCTTTTGGGAAGCGAAACTGCGTATGGTCTGGGCCCTGTCAAAGAAATTCCTTGCCGCCTTGAACTCGTTGTAGAGTTTTTCTTCTATACTGATGGGCCTGTCACGTACGGTGTAGAGATCCGCGTTATCGGGGCTCAGCCCAAACGACGGATCGTTCCTCAAGATGTCCCGCGCCTTGGTACTCCAGGTGGTCCATTCGGAAGCGGTGAGTACCGAGGGAACAAGTTCGGCCTTGATACGCTTGAGGTCGCAGGAATTCCCGAAACTCTTTATTACGGTTTTTAGCGCCCAGGAGTAGTCGTCCTTTACCTTGTCGTGGAGCTTTTCCTTTTTCCACGTAGCCTTTAACACCCAGATATGATTTTTGGAAAGGGTCTGAAGGGCGTTAACCGCCATTTTAAGCGACATGGCGTGGCCGCGCTGTTTGGCAAAATCAATGACAATATCGTCGCCCTGCACGCTGGCTATGCGGCCCGCGCCCCAGGTCCGGTGAAACACGAAATTACCCTTGTCAAACGCTATGTGCTTTTCAAAGTCCTGCACCGCTTCTTTTACGTTCCTGGGGCCCTGGGCAAGGCTGGAAACGCGTATGTAGGCTTCGAGCTGGCTGTGCCCTTCATACTTTTTGCGGTAGCAGTCGGTGATGTCTTTTCTTGCCTGGCGGTCATCGTTGTCGTAATCAAGGACGAGTTTTAACACCGCAATCGCCGTGTTGATATCGTTCTGCTTGATACACACCGCGTAGACTTCTTTAAGCAGGGAGCCGGCCTTGAGTTCATCAAAATTCTTGGCCACCCGTTTTTGCACGTGCATGAAGAAATCAATATCACTGGGGCAGAAGACAAGCAGCTTGTCCCAGATCTCCTTGACGTTGCTGAAGAGCTGTTTGGCTATGTACCGGTGCAGCGCCTTCTTGTAGTAATCCACCGCGTTCTCAATATCCCCTAGTTTTTCAAAATGTTCCGCCAGGGCTTTTGTGAGGTCGGCCTCTTCGTAATCAACCTTTACCAGCCGTTCCCAGATACCGTAAATTTCGTCTTCCGCGTTATCGTTCTTGTAGCAATCGGCCAGCGTTCGCAGGGCGAATTTGGATTCCCCGTAGTCCAGCATTCTTTCGCACAGAAACCTGACTATCCCCCATTTGTGGTTATCCACAAAAATGGTGACCAGGTTTACCATGGCCGAATCGTCGATGATCTGCTGGGAAAGGGCGGCCATGCCCCCCAGGTAAAGGGCGATAATACTGTTCTTTGTGTGAACCAGGTGTTCATCGCAGAGCGTTTTGAGCTCGCCGTCGAACCGGCCTTCCCGCGCTTCTTTAAGGATGGTATCCAGTTCTTTAAACTGGCTTGTCGTATAATTACTGAGGGTTGCCCTTGTCCACTTTTCCTCGTTGAGCATTTCCTGGACATTTTTAAGAAGAGCGTTAGACATATTGTAACTCCTATATCGTGTGACTACTAGGTTCTGTAGTGTTCGTATACAACAGGATCGATGACTTTTATCTTCAACAAAGTTTCATCCAATACCGAAGTATCCCGGCTGTGCTCACTGTGATCGATGAGCCAAAAGTACCGGTTCAAAAGCCGGGGCTTTACGTACGGGCCGGCGCCGCTTTTACTCCGCATTTCATTTTCCAGGGAAAGGATCGACTGTTTCAATCTGCCCAATTCTACCGGCTTTAATTCCCTTTTTATGGAAAAAATTCCCCAAATGCAGCCCCAGACTGGAATCCATTCCGTTATTTCCGGTCCCGCATACCCCATATCCCTGAGTTTATCCCGTATTCGCAGTATCATTTCCGATTCAAGGCTCAGGAGATCTATTCCCTGGGGGTCAAGAAAAAATGCTTCCCGGAAAAGCAGTTTTGCCGCCCTGTCATCTCCGAGCAGGGCGCTGACATCCGCCAGTTCCGAAAGTGTGGCGCTGTCATCGCGTTTGAAACGGCCTGCCTCCTCAAAATACCTGCGGGCCTCTTCCCAATCTCCGGCGCCTTTACAGCAGCGGCCAATCTGGAACAGCAATCCTGGATCCTGCTGGTTAATTCCGTCACCCGGAATATTCCGGAAATTATCCAGGGCCAAAGAAAATACAAAACGCTTTAACGCGTATTGGCATGAATCGGCCGCTTCCGCAGGAAGCGAAGCTTCCATCGGTAGCGAAGCTTCCGCCGGAAGCGAAGCTTCACTGGGCAGCGGGGCCGCACCGATTCTGTCCAAAAAGTCGTAGTAGAGTTTCCACTGGGACAGAATATATCCCCCCCGTTCGTAGGGATCACGGAAATCATCCAGCCGCTTTAATTTTTCAAGCCACCAGGTAACACACTTAAGGGCGTATATAAGCTCCTGGCGATCATAATCAAGTTCCAGCGCGGTTTTCAGAAAACCCAAAGCGGAAGCCGCGTCACCTTCCTTAAGGCTTGCGTACGCTTTGTGAATACATTCTTCCACCCCGTTTCCCGCTTTCTCACCCATAGCCTGAAATTGTATATAACTACCCTCAGTAATTATACAATTTCAGAGGTGTTTTGCAAGTAGCCCTGGCGAGGTCACAGCAATTTAAAGTTTATGAAATATGACAGAATTTGCTCAAGGATTTCTTTAAAACTATCTCACGGCGGCACAAAGATCACGGAGCTCACGGTGATCTATTGAATATTAATTCAACAACGATTCGTCATTATTCCATGAACCAAAGGCTCAATATGAGAGGTCCTTTTGCATAGATATTAAAATATCTGTACTTTATATGCATTATCAGGGGTGTGGCATCCCTGTGCTTTCCACCAGATGAATTCCGGTGGTAATATAGAGCCGGCAGCTTTGAATCAGCCCTTCAAGTCCTGTGGTACTGCTTTCGTCAATGGTCAAAAGCGGCAGTACTTCCGGCGGAAGATAATCCGTCATACGCTTGCTTAAAGCTTCGGCCAAACTCTTATTGAAAATTTTCCCGGAAAGGACAATGACACCGGGATTTACCATAGTCACATAATTGGCACAAATGGCAGAAAGTATGGAGATCACTTCTTTTAGTTTTGCGGGATTGTTTTTGTGCCGCATTTCTCCTGTGGCAAAATCGACAAGAGGATTCATGATTGATTCCATGTAGCCGCCGCCTGACGCGTATTTCTGTCCTTCCTTGCCGCCGAGGTCAGCCATAAAGGCAATTTCTCCGGCGAAATAACCGGCGCCCTTGTACAGTTGATTGTTGATGATTATTCCCGAGCCGATACCGTTACCGACGTACAGATAAACCATGTTATCCCTGGTTTCCCGCAGATTGTTATAATAATAGCCCATCGCGGAGAGTTTAACCTGGTTCTCTACATAAACCGCCGCCTTGTACCTCTTGCTGAGAATTTCTTCCAGGTTATAACCTTCCCAAACCGCGATTTGGGGAATGCCCAAAAGCCGGCCTCCCGGCTGTACAACCCCGGGCAGTCCTATACCGATTATTTTTACCGGTACTGTTGCCTGCTCCATTAGGGATTCAATTGCCGTAATGGTTGAATCAAGGGCGGTGGTAAAGGTACCTGAGTCCACGGGGAAGCTCTTTTCAAAAAGGGTGTTGTTCAGCATATCGGCAAGACGGCAGAGGAAATGTCCTTCCTTATAGTAGCAGGCCAAAAGACAGCCGGAATTCCGGTTCGTCTCGTAAAGCATGGCCTTGCGCCCGACGCCCTTTTCTGTGAGCCCTATGGAACTGAGTTTTTCGTTCTTCTCAAGGTCGTCGACCAGTTTGCTGATCGTGGGAAGGCTCAAGCCCGTCTGCTTTGCCAATTCGGGTTTTGAGATGGGGCCGTTCTCAAACACCAGTTGTTCAATCATGGAGGAATTCAGTTCTTTGAGTATCTGCGGTTTACCGCTGAATGTCTTCATTCCCGCCTCGATATTAATAAATAAAGTTTATTAACCAATTATTATTCCTGTTTTGCGATTTGTCAATACGCTTTACAAGAACTTATGCGAGGATTATCATGAAACAATGAAAGCTCCAATTTCTGCGCCGCTGATAGCGCCATCACTTTTGGCCGCTGATTTTACCAAACTGGCGCAAGCCGTAGAGGCAATTGATTCTTCAGGCGCCGAATGGACCCACCTGGATATAATGGACGGGAGTTTTGTTCCCGAAATAAGCTTTGGCGCCAAGATGGTGGCGGATCTGCGTCCCCTTACCCATTCATTTTTTGATGTTCACCTTATGACAGTTCACCCGGAAAACTTAATCGGGGGCTTTGCCCGTTCAGGAGCCGATAATATCACCTTTCACCTTGAGGCGGCCCTTCACGTTCACCGTATTTTATGCGCGATAAAGGATCTGGGCAAAAAAGCCGGAATCAGCATTGTCCCTTCAACCCCGGTAGAAGCGCTCGCGGAGATCCTTCCCTTTGTTGACCAGGTGCTGGTTATGACGGTAAACCCCGGTTACGGCGGCCAAAAACTTATTCCCCGCTGTCTTGAAAAGGTAAAGGAATTGGTCCGCCTCAGGGAAGAAAACGCTTACTCTTTTCTCATTTCGGTGGACGGAGGGGTAAACCCCGCCACCGCATCCGCCGTGAGGGAGGCGGGAGCCGATGTTCTTGTAACCGGGGAAGCGTTTTTTAAGGCAGCCGGCAAGGCTGCAATGGCAGCTCTCCTTAAGGGCCGGTAAACATAGGCCGAATATTAAATAAGGAGAGATCTGCAGTGAGAGTGAGGCTTTACCCGGCTTTTTACCGGTTTTTTTGGGTCGTTATTCTTCTCCTCCCCTCCGTAAGAAATGTAAGCGCCGCGCCGCTTTCGCCGGGACAAATGGAATCCAGGCTCAGGGCGGGCGTTAACCTCTTTAGCCAGGGAAAATACCGCGAGGCAGTACCGGAGCTGCGGCGTTTTCAGGCGGAAGCTCCTTCCGCTGAATTGAGGGGAGAAGCGCTTTTCTGGATCAGCCTTTCTGAGTTATCCGCCGGTGAATACGATGAAGCTCTACAGGATATGGACGCCCTTATCCAAACAGATCCGGCCCACCGGCGGGTTAAGGAACTCTCATACCAGCGCGGGCGCGTTCTCTACTACCTTGGCCGTTACGATGAAGCGGTTGTTCAGCTAAAGGTATACTCGGATTCACTTACGCCTGACGCGGGAGCGGAACTGAGTTCCTCTGACCGCGCCAAAAAGGCAAGCGCCCTGTACTGGATAGGAGAGTGCCTTTTTTCAATGAACCAGATGGACAAGGCGGCGGACGTATTTCATTCGGTCATCGACGATTATCCCGGAGGTACTAAATATGAAGCTTCGGTTTACCGGCTTGCCCTCATAGATCAGAAAAAGGTGGAAGAGCAGCTGCTAAACCTTTTAAAAATGAGCCATGAAGAATCCCTCAGAAATACCGAAGAATTCCGCCAGAAAGAGATCAACTACGAACAGGCGCTGAACGCGTATCAAAAACGCCTTGCCGAATTAAGCCATGGCGCCGCGGAAGACGGCGGCAGCGGCGGTTCGGATCTTGAAGAATCAAATACCCGCTACAGGGAAGAGCTCGCGGCGGCGGATGAAAGAATCCGCTCCCTGGAAAATACCCTTAGGGAAGCAACGTCCGCCCTGGATAATATCCGCAATACCGCGTCGGTTGAAAAATTAAAAAGCCTTAAATCGTCCGCCCAGGAACTGGAGAACCTTATCATGGGGAGTGATAAATGAGCGCAAGGAGAATGGTTTTTCTTTTTTTGCTGGGATTTCTCGTGTTATGCGCAACAAACGCAGCGGAATACAAAAATGGTTCGCTTGTCCTTGTCCTGAATGAAAAAAACGGCAGGTTTTCGCTTTACACTGTTGGTGACACCAACGGTGATGTAAGCGGTCAGGGCAGGAGGACGCCGCTTTTGGCCGATGAAGACCCCCGGACCAGTTTTCTTGCCGTGATGGTTAACGACCGTTCCTATAAATTAGGTGACGCTTCCGCCTTTAAAATACGTTTGGGCGGCGATGATCAAAAACCTTCCCTTGTTTTTGAATCTTCAATCCTGCAGGTGACCGAGGAATTTTCCTTTATACAGAACCAGGGCCCGCTGGGAAATGAGGGAATAACCATTACGATTACCATGCAGAACCGCCAGGACCGTTCAATTAACGCCGGCGCGCGTTACCTCCTTGATACCTGCCTGAGCGAAGGATCGCCTGACTTCCCGATGTTTACCAACAGGCAGACCATCGCTTCGGAGGTTCTTTTGACAAAAGCCGGCGGCGATACCTTCTGGACTGACCGGAATAAAAACCTTTCCCTCACAGGAAGCCTCGATACGGATGTGCTTATCGCCAACTGGAAAAGGTTAAGCGAAGCTTCCTGGAAAACAGATTACCGTCCAGGCAGGAATTTTAATTTTCCCCCCTATTCTATGGGCGATATCGCTGTTTGCTACTATTTTGAAATTAGCCCGCTTGGCGCCGGGGAAAGCCGGAGTTTTGGTTTTTCGCTGTACGTAAAAAGTCAAGACGCTGCTAGTCCTCCGCCTGCCGCCCCGCTTACCGCGGCCGGCGTTGCGGGCGCGCCCGTACTCCCGCCGTCCGTCAGCCCTGTTCAGGCCGCCGGCCCCGCGGTCCCTTCCGCAAAAGAACAGGATCTCGCGGCAGTCAGGGAACTCATGGCGCGTATGGACGCAGGTCTCAGCTCAGGTACGGTTACCCCTGAAGAGCTGGCGTCCATTGAATCTGCCCTTAATGAACTGCGGGCCAGGTACGGCCTGGGCAGTGTAAGGTAAGATCCATGAAGCTCGATCCGATTCTGACCAGAGCTGTACGCCTGGCCGGGAAGAAGAAGTATGACGGCGCCATAAAAACCCTGGAGAACGAGGCTAACCGTTACTACGGTTCTTTTACCTATTATTACCTTCTGGGTATTTCCTACCTTTATTCCAATGTCTTCGGCGTTGCCCTCACGTATTTACGGCTTGCCGGGGAGCAAAAGATGAGGGATCCCAACGCCCTGCTCGGGCTCGCGGTTCTTTACCTTAACCACGGCGATACGGACAAAGCGGTGGACCTTTACCTGGAAGTTCAGACCATTGATGAAACAAACAGAATCGCCAAAAGGGCGCTCAGAATAATACGGAAGTTTCCCGGACCGGAAAACATATCGGCCTGGATCGATTCCGGCCGCCTTCATACCCTCTTCCCGCCGTTCCCCAGGGCTGATATAAAGAAAAAAAATCTCGCCGTGGGAATAGTAGCCGCCGCCGCGGTTTTGGCGATCGCCCTTGGCGCCGCCCGGCAGGCCGGGTTATTCTCCCTGCCCTTTGGAAAAGGCCAGCGGGTAATCCCCGCCGGGATCACCCTCGCAAAAGATGAACAGGACGCTCCGGTGGAGGTCGGCGGCAGTTACCGTTATGTTCTTACAAGGGACCAGGTACTGAATGATTATGAGGAAGCCCGTAAGCTCTTTGCCGGTTACCGCGATGAAGCCGCCAAGGTAAGGCTGAACCGCATACTGGAGTCCAACGCGTCCGAGCCGGTCAAGAATAAAGCCAGGATACTTATTTCCTATATGGTCGTTCCCGGTTTCACTACCTTTCAGACTTTCAGGGAGGAAGACAAATTTTCCTACAGTACGGTAATAAAAGATCCCTTTATATACCGGGACTGTTATGTGGTGTGGCGCGGCATGGCCAGTAATCTGGTTGTCGAACAGAGCCACACCTCCTTTGATTTTCTTATTGGGTATGACACGTACAAAACCCTGGAAGGAATTGTTCAGGTAGATTTCGATTTCGCGATTTCCGTTAACCCCGAACGGCCTGTCGAGATCCTTGGCAGCATAATCCCCCTGTCTTCCGACCGGGATCCCAAGATACGAATCCAGGGGGTCGCCCTTAACCAGGCCGGTTTGCTGGATCAGGCGCAAAAATGAAAGCTGTAGTGCAGAGGGTAAGGGACGCTTCGGTAACGGTTGATGGCGCCGTCTCTGGCGCCATAGCGAGAGGCCTTTTGGTCTACCTTGGGGTTGCCGCCGGAGACACGGAAAAAGACGCGGAATGGATGGCCGAGAAGATCGCGTACCTCAGAATTTTTGAAGACGCCCAGGGAAAGATGAATGTTTCGCTCAAGGATCTTGTTGGCGAAGCTGGCAACGCCGCGCGCGGCGACGGTGTGCGTAGCGCCGGAGTTCTTGCTGTTTCCCAGTTCACCCTCCTAGGGGACGCAAGCAAAGGGCGCAGGCCTTACTACGGCGCCGCCGCCGAACCGGCGAAGGCCAAAGCACTATACGAATATTTTATGGCGCAGGTAGGGAAACAGGGCCTCCCCTGTGAGGCGGGGATCTTCCAGGCCCACATGGAGGTGAGTTATACCAATGACGGGCCGGTGACGATACTGCTGGATACAGAAATTTGAATTTTATAATACTACAAAACGAATGGTTCTGCGTGGTTATTAAGGAGGAACATTTATGAAAGATACCCTTAGCTCTAAGGAACGGCTAAAGATCGCCATAGCCAATGGTAAACCTGACCGGGTTCCGTCAATACCTGATTTTTCAAACATGATTCCCTGCAAGCTCACGGGGAAACCTTTCTGGGATATATACCTTTACAATAACCCTTCAATTTTTGAAGCCTATTGTAAAGCTGTGGAACACTACGGTATCGATGGCTGGAATGTTGTATGGAGCGGTGCGGATTTTATACGCAAAAATTCCCCTGATATTTCGAAAACAATTATAAGCAGAACTTCTGACCGTATCGTGGAACGCATAAGGTATAATACGCCCAAAGGCGATTTATATGAAACCATGACCTATTTACCGGCTGATCCCCCTACAAAAACCGAAAAACTGGTAAAGAATCTGCAAGCGGATTTTCCCAGGATAAAATACCTCTACAATGAAATTACAGGTATTGATGATTCCAATGTACCGGAATTTAGGAAAATGGTAGGGGAACACGGAGTATTTACCCTTTCAGTTACCTATCCAGGTATGCATTATTGGAATGAATATTTTGATGGGAATCTTCAAAGCGCTATTTATGCGTATTATGATTTTCCTGATATTTTCGATGAATGGGCCGATTTGGCTGACAGGGACCTTTGCCGTCAGGCGGAATTATATCTGGATCAAAAGCCGGATCTTCTTCTTGTCGGCGGTTCGGGTACACTTACCCTTTC
>Ga0123357_10013981_pt1 | contig 10454 bp, 7 predicted proteins | sample TergutEmb28metaG_FD_89873 | JGI IMG/M metagenome (GOLD analysis project Ga0123357, IMG submission 89873) | Embiratermes neotenicus P4 segment gut microbial communities from Petit-Saut dam, French Guiana - Emb289 P4 | ecosystem: Host-associated > Arthropoda: Insects > Digestive system > Gut ...
CCCGGGTGATAGGAGGGGGGGGGGAAAAAAAAAAAAACCGCGGGCTGCCGCGCCCCACCTTTGGGGAACCCCCCCCCCCCCCCCCCCCCCCCCTTCTCTCTTATAGAAACAGCACCAATGAATAACTTGCACTTAAATTTAATACACTAACTACATTAATGCTGAGGATATTCATGTGGTAACATACAGCTTCACAAACGAGGCACTTAGGGTAATGGAGGCTTCCTAGTTTTCTAACAGCATCCGATACAGCAAATTTCTGCGCAAGAACGTAAGTTTGGAAAGTTTAAACCCCCATTTAGATATATGAGTTTGTTCTTTGATGTTCACACAGTAGCAGCGAAGTGCAACTACAGAAACTGCGTCACTTCTACTGCTATAGCAGTGAAGTAACCGTATGTTCAATCATGACGACGAAACGAGACTCGGGGAAGGGATGACGACAAATCGACAAATAAAGTTAAAAACAAACTCGGGATCATTTATTTACACCAGACGTAATCTTTAAGCACGAGTATTCAAGACAAAATTCCCACACAGCCTTGATCAGAATAAACAGTACTACATCCCAGCTGTGTTCACATCCCAATACTATTTCAGATCTTCAATCAAACGTATCTATGACTTACGTCGAATTTCAGGATCGTTTATTTTCTGAGTCAATATGTGATTCTCAGAATCATAATCTGCAGCAAGCACGAAGACATTTAAAGGGACGTCTGAAGCTATCAAACGGCCATAACATAAAGTCAAAAAAAATCGGCCCCAAGAAAACCTGAAACCAACCAGTCACACAAACGAACGACTAGTTTGGTGATGCTGTTTCATTTCCTCAATAATACATCTCTTCAGAATTCGTATATTCGATGAATCATAGCCGAAAACATGTTATTAGTACGTCTATATGAGATGAACGTGGTGCATATCCTGCTCTCGATTTGAAATCAAAGAATGTAATACAGTAGCTTACAAACGAAAACACTCCAGAAACTATTGCACTGACGTACTTCAATTAAATCTGACGTACGCTTCGGACAGACTTGGAATTACATTCAATTTAACATCTGGTTAGAGGTGATGCACCAGCGGCAAGGCCCCGAAGGCCGTGTCTGAGGTTCATAGAACGCGAACGAGGTACGAGCGCGGAGAATTTTGGTGCCCGTTCTGTAAGTTTTGTCTTTCCTGCACGAAGCTGTAGGCATTTTACATGCATAATTTCATTAAGAGTTTTAACAGTTCACGCGTCCGAAGCACAGACCTTAACGAATAAAGTTAGGTAAGATGAGCCTGGAGCATTCCTGTACCTCTTACATGCCACCGTGTAATTTGCCACAGCTAATTTCCGAGCTTCCAAAATAACAGTCGGAAAATTATCTTACAGCATTACCAAATTGTACATCTAGAGACTTATTGCAAATACATCCGAGTAACGAGCGGTAACTTTACGTCACAGTGGCAGAATCACGTTCTTTTTTTATTTTATTTTATAATGTGCCAAGTGGTAAATTCACCGACGTTTCGAACGACCGTAGTACTTTGATTTCAGAGTCAGGCAGTCCTTAGACTGCCTGATACATTAGAACTGAATCTTCATTAACAATGCTGGGAAAACCTGCATCTTGTAACTACATAAGTCCTTGTTTAATAAATGGACAATGGTTTACAACAATAATAATGCGGATAAAATAGAATGGAGTAGTCAGCAATCCCTGTATAACAGTGTTTCTCAACCTTTGTGAGACCGCGGCCCTGTAAATTCTTGTTTCATAAGACGAGGACCCGGTCCCAACAAATTTACTCGTCAGTACCTCTCCAATGTTTTTTTTAAGTTCATACATGAAACTAACATAAGTATTAGTAATTAATTACGGCATAATCATAAAGAGTATTAGTACAATGTGTTTACGATGTGGCATGTTGACAAATATAAAATTACATTTAAATTAGTCATCAATTCCAGGAGAATCTCTCGCGGCCCGGTATAATTGATGCCAGGGCCCGGTACCGGACCGCGGCCCGGCGGTTGAGAAACACTGCTATAGAGCATAACTGAATCATAAGAATATGAATTTTATTGACGCACAAACCTGTGTTGGTGTGACGATATATATGAAACGAAAAATGTTACGGCTTGATCTCATTTTGCAATATAAAATCCCACGTTAACCAGCAGGGTAAAAATGTAAAAATGTTTTAGGGGCAACAGTAACGTATGTTATGTACAGGTTGAATTAATTGATGTAGGAGGTGTATATCACCTAGATAAGTAACCCGTGCAGGCTGACGTGTGGAGTCGCAACACGCTGCAAAATGCGTGACAGTATTGCAATGGTAACACGTGTGCGTGTACGTTATCAGTCACTGACTTCAGTCCCTCATCGGCAACGAACTGAATATTTTACACCGCGTTCACTATGGCTGGCATCACATCACTGGTCTTGTGCGTAACACAACACACCCATTAACTAGGAACAATCAACAACGCTAAGAACAATCAGGCGTACGGCAGATACAGGTGGCCCTGAGACCTGCTTTCATACCAATGGGTGTAATTACTACCACTGCTGTAAACTGCAGTGCAAACCATCAGCTGATGAAAGACACAGGAACAGCACTTCAGTAGCGGGCGGTCATCACGCTTTCTTTGCATATGTACACCACCAAAACACGAGGCTGGCCATGGCTGTCCGTCCGCAAATTTCAAATGGACGACAGCTGTACTAATTTGGATGGAATTTGATACTGGAGTGTCTCACGGAAAGCTGTCCAGCGATTTAAATTTTTGTTCCGATTGGGCGGTTTTAACGATCAATTTACACGAAGGCCTGCCCCTGATTCTATGTGCATAAGCGTTCTCATACCTGTTCTGAGCATGTGCAGTTCTTCTAAGTCACTCTTTACAAGACAGGAATGTAACGTTGGCCAATGGGTCTCCTTCAAATGCCGTGTGCAAAATACGGAAATCGGGTGTTCCAGAAAATATGTGCGTATAACGTATCACAGTAACTGCAATACAAACACGCATAACAATAACATTATACACAACGTTCTGATTAGGTCTAACAGTGCTAAGGTCGGACACTCCGTTCTACTGTTCCCGCCGTATCGTAGTAACAGGAATCTGCATACGCACTGAATAAACTTACATTTAACGATGGCCTCAAGGGAAGAGCTACAAGCTACATTCGAGGAAAATTGAGAAAATATACGTCGTAGTTTATAAAAAAAATCAGGTCCCTTACGTTTCAATGAATATATAAGGTCAAACACTCTTCTGTGGCGCAGAATAAGAACACTTAAACTGGCTAATAATGTGTGTACACACACACATGGCTATTTCCGTTCTCTTTCGCTTTCAAGAGGAAGCGAAAGAGAATGGAAAGAGCCACATTCAAACTGCCCGAAGATGGCTTGCAATTTAAGAATTTAAGCTAAAACAACTGCCCAACTTCCTCTTCACCTTACATCAACATAAGTCAGACTGGTGCGCAATTTTATCCCTTCGCAGCAACCGTCGGTGGCCCGATTTTGAAAGACATTTACGGATGACGACCACATAAATTTAGGAAAACTGCCCTGGACACACCACTGAGGATACATGTGGCAAGTGGAGGTACAGCTCCACACTTTAATCCCGGCACTACACAGACGTAAGGGGTCAGCTTCACGGCCCGGCCGCTTTACCCCCGGGGAAAGGGCCAATGGTATGCAGTTAATAAGAGGCTGCGTGGGGCTCAGGCTCTAACTCGGTCGTTTCCAAAAGTACATGACAATGAACAAAGATTCCTCAGTTAGCAAACACGCAGTCTTTAGGTTACTCTAAAATGAATATACTACCCTCGTTTCAGATAAAGCTTGGTGCCCGTATCAACCTGCTGCAACAATGAACAAATTTCGAACCCAACAATGCCGGATAAAGGAAGGAACTTCAAAATCGTCAACACTGGCCCTTTTCAAAACTTGGGGTCGAAGAATAAGAGGCTGGGTGGGACTCAGGGCCTAAATCGGCCCTTTCGAAAAAGTCCCTTGAATGTACACGACAATGAACAAAGATGTCTCAGCGAGTATGCAGCATTTAGGCTACTCTAAAATGTATATACTATCCCCGTTTCAGATAAAGCTTGGTGTCCATATCAACCTGCTGCAACAATGAAAAAATTTCGAGCTCAACAATGCCGGACAAAGGAATGAACTTCAAAATGATCAACGCTGGCCCTTTTCAAAACTTGGGGTCGAAGAATTTTGAAGTTATTTTTGCGGTGCATTTCGGATCAATATATTAGTTTATTAAAACCAATCAACGCAAAATACCCTGCATTTGATTGGTTAAGCGAATACATCGCTCGAAAAAGTAACGTACAATAAGGTTCATTTTCATAAATCGTGCATATACATACACACATTCATCCTGCATATTCTTAGTGCTAACGGCCTTCACAAAAGCTTACACTTTACCAACCTCAATTCCGAAGCACTCGAGATCTACGGTAGTACCGCGACGACGATCAAGTCTTCTGCGATGTGACGACGTGTAGTCTGGTAAACATACATCGCAATAATCGGCAACATCTGGTTAAAAGTTGTATAAAATGACTTATGTCTGACCATCTGCGCGGTATTGCAAATCCGGGGTAGACATCGCATCGTATCAGCAACGGACAATTCTGCATCGCACGTGAAGATGTTCCAAAACGATTCAGTCGGCAACAAACCCTCTCTCCTATAAAGACAAGCTAAAATTCCACCATGACCAAGACGAATGCCGAAGCCCTGTTTCAAAAATAATATAATATGACTCGTGCGTTTTGCAATTCAGTTCAGTTGAACTGAACAGCTTCAACACCATATGGACATACAAAATGTGCCACACCCATCTACCCACGCCAAGCAATCACGTCAGGATTTGTTTTCATACATACAGGCAAAAGATTAACAGAGACAGAAATGCACAATTACCGGCATGTCATGTACTTTGCTATGGAAAAGACGGCCTTAAGTTTACAATGATTCGGTACAGTGTAGCTGAAAACGGAACCGATATGAACACACACTGCTATAAACCTTCTGGCAATAACCAACTCACAAATAAAAGCACTAGAAGCTTCATACTGTAATATCCTGCGCCCACGCTACACTTCGATTCCTGTGCCCCTCGAAGAAAAGGGGGTTCCCTTTTTTGAATTGCATGATGGCCATCAATATAGCATTACAGAACTTACCAGGGTCTCCTTCAGTTGTTTGGCGCATATTGGTCCAAGCCATTGATGTATATTTATGAATCTCTTTGGTAAAAGTTTCATGGATGTTCGATTACTGTAGGAATCCAGTGGGTCAACAAGACCGATGGCCGAGGTTGGGGTAGCCGTCTCCAGCACAACCATGATTAGCCAACACAGAAATGTTCAATCGCGACGCATACACATTTTACCTCCGCTCAAAAATCTACACTTAAAAAAATATCACGCTATGACAAACCTTCTTACCAGAACACACCAACAATATGATTTCTACCCTCTTCAGGGAAGGCACAATTTTTATCTTTGGTATGAATTTTTGAATACTGAAAATAATAGGCACTTGATTATTTAAAACCAATAAGCATAATAATTCTGCTAGTGTTAGAAGGCACTACGATTCTTTGGATTGACTGTCTTTTGGAATTCAATTTAAAACACATTTACAACAGCAAGGAAACAGTTCGGAACTCTAAGAAGATCGCGTCACAGAAGCTGGTGAAAAATGATTCATCGAGAAAGGTGAATGTCAGTCGTACGGCGAATTACTTCGACAGGCATGTATTATATGTTTATCGCACACATCCCCGGACAGGACATACGTAATGTTACGGACGACTGTACAGTCTTATTGAATACTAGGATTCTTAATTCCATTATTGTTCTACTGCCAAGTTGACTGCAACTTGCTCCTAAAAAGGGGGACCAGGTTGTTCTCTCCACCCCCGAGCTTCAACCCTCGCAGCTTACAATTTTATATGGTCACAATTATGTGCGTACGTTTTCTTCATATCACAATTAACTACGCATTCTTCCGCACACACTCTGTATGCAATAGAAACGCCCTCCAGAAGCAACACGCCACATTCACATTAACAAGCCCCACCCTCAAAGTCACATTTCACCATCCGAGTCCTTAGTTTTGGGAGCACGAGCTCCAACAATGTATGTACATTTCCCACAGCTGATCAGTTAACAAGCAAAATAACATTCGTAGCGGTCACTCCAGCAAAGCTATTCCACTCGAATCATCACATCCACGCAGGTAGGCAGACAACAAACGGGCCGCGGTGTAGTGAGATGTTTGGCTCGAGTGCTCCGTCCACCCATGCAACCGCCTCACTGGTCGCGACTCGACTGGCAGCCAACTAGCACACAGCCGTGGACTGAACTGCAGTTCACTCGCTGCTCACTCCGCGGCCAACGGACAGGTTTCCGCCCCGTCCAGGCAGGAACTAGCGGTTCTGAATTTTCCACACATCCACATGCAAACAACAATCTTCGGAGTTTACGCAAGAGAACTGGGTTGCTCTCAACACGTCTAACGGTGTCGACCCAGCTTCGGAGGCTAGACATGTTGCGAGGTACGGCGGTAATGCGATCGCAGCCTAATCCGGTCGGTCACCTGTCAATACAAGACCTATACAGATCCGTACACAAATCTCAAACTAGGTGACCGACAAGGGAAACCACAATACAAAGGTGAACGAAAACAGGAAAATAATTTTACTATCAACAATGTGACGTCTCATCTTCTCCAATTTCAAATTACCCTCCAAACTCCAACGCACACCAAACCATTATTTTATTTTCCTAATGGCTGGTACACTGGCTATTTATCATTGACCTATATGACCAATTAAAATAAAATATTAAAATTACACTATGAATAATATACGTACTATAAACTGCATTCAAGGTAAATACAAAACACAACATTACTGTCAATAAAACGCACGCAGTTCACCTTCCACAACGCCCCAAATAACGCTGTTTAGTTTTAAGGCTGACAAAATCTTCGTAATCAATGATTCGTTTAACCTTCCTGGGACTTAACACTGTCTTCTCGAGAAAATGTACTAGTTCTGAAGGGGACAGGTCCATTCTATGTTCTTTCGCCGTACGGTGGGATTTAAGGGACAGGTTAATTCTATGTTCTTTCGCTGTACGGTGGGCTTAAGGGACAGGCCCATTCTACGTTCTTTCGCTCCGCGGTAGGATTTAGATGAACGTACATCCCCCCCCCCCCCACCCAAGTTAAAACAGAACTTACTCTATTAACACAGACGTACAGTTGTGCCTGTGTTGAAACATGTACAAATACACGAAGACGCATGACTGATTGTGGATGCAGATCCACGCTTTCTTGATGACGGCAATGGACAGTGTGAGACGAAGGAAGCCCCGGCGCCCATTACATACCCGTATGTGGCTGAAGAGAACAGCATTGCTTTTCTTATACCAGGAATCGAACTGTAATTCCTCCGCCGTCCAGACTGTATACTGGTCGTTAAAAATAAAAGAGCTATTCTTGCTCCTTTAAAAGATAGGTTTCCCAATAAAAAGAAGGATTCAAAGAACGCGCCATTATTATTATTATTATTATTATTATTATTATTTCGGCTAACGCCAGTGCGGGAGGGACAGGGGCGGGGAAGGACTGAAATGTGGGTTTAAAGCGTTCAGTTATGTGGTTGTACAAATTAGCCAAGGTGGTTAAGTCTTCTAACGTTAACTCGACATATTTTATTGTCCACGAAGTCTACCTAACAGCTACAAAGGGCTTAAACTTATAGAGCTACCCCGTTACTTCCCCTTTCACTGGAAAACTGTTCACGATGTCCAACTCTTTAACAACAAATGAAGGAATAAACGCAGCGATACACTTATGCTGGTATGTTTACGAACGCATACAACTCATTGGAACTCTTATGTTTACATTGTGGTGGCACTGTATTACAGAAACACTACTGCATTTCGGAAGCTAAGATCAATTTCTGATTCGATTCCAGCCAAGATGAGAAGCATACACGCGAATTATTCTAAAGCAGAAGATTCTGAAGGTTTCTAAGATTTAAAGAACTCACGGTAACGTGGAAAGGAGAGAGTTAGGAACTTCGCCCATTCCGGATACGGCAGTTATCGGCTTGGCGCATGGTATCCACGCCGTGCAGTGGCAGAAAACTTCTCCGACGTGTGGCGGGTAACGGAAAATCAGATTAATGTCTTTCCTATGACTTACAGAACACAAATCTACTCATATTATTTCCCCACACACGATTCACCACTTTGTCTTAACAGGGACTTCGTTCCTGATGACAGAGGAACTCAATTTTTACACAGGGGTAAATCACCTAATACAACGGTCGTTCTGATGTGGGGTACCTCTGTATCTTCTCTCTGGGTATCCGCCATGCAGTGATGAGTATGTGACCTTGTAGCAGGTGCCCAGTATCGCAATTTGTAGGAAAGACTGAATTTTCGGATTAGGATTGTTCTAGTTATGAGCTTTGATTTGTTTTCGTGCTCATCAAAGCTTTGGACAGCGTATCTTCCTACCCTTCTCCATTGCTCAAAGTTAGTGATTTCAACTCAGCCACTGTTAAGATCGTAACTAGTTACGATGTATATGGCATTTCATATATGCGATTTTACAATGAGGTATACCTACAGCTTATCGTTGAATTCCAATACGGCGAACTCCTCATATGCGGCACCTCGTATTGGGAGATTCTGAAGAGTCGACATGAACCAACTGTGCGTTGTAACACACAACAAGCCACGCAGACCACAGAGTTCGGTGATCTTCAATGAAACGAAGCCGATTCTTCCAATCGATGTACAGTTCCACCTGCGATTTTCCCACTGCCTTCTCTCATGAACCAGCACCAACCACTTAGCTACACAGACAGCTTCAACAGGTACAATAGTGAAGGCTGCAAGTCTGAGTTCACTGCCTTCAATTTGAAAACAGGGAACAAGCGATATTAGATTTTCTAGATCCGGTTCAGCGAAGATCAAACATATCTCCATACAAGGCGAAATCGGAAAAGAAAAGAGGGGTGCAGTCTACCAACAGGTAAGAAACTGAACTGTCGTAAGGTTCTCTACGAGAAACACCGTACGCGGCAAACGGAAAACAGCCAAGACGACCCCTTCCCGGTGAAAAAAAAAGTAGGTATAACAAACCCGCGGTGAAGACAAGTTTCGTCATGCTCTGAAGAAAAAGATGGATGGGGGAAAGAAAGCGATGATGAAGCTGATGCCGAATGTTTATACTGTACAGATCTGTTGTCTGAAAACCACGACGATGAAGAATAAGCACGATGCCAAAAATGTCTTAAGTGGGCAAGCGCAGTGCATGTGCGAACTATCGGAAAAGGGGTCTTTGTGCGTGACAGGTGTCAGAAATGACGGACACTTTTTATGTTGGCCGCTAAATATTATAAACACCTTATCTGGGAATATTAATAAATACAACTTCCCATTTCTGACCTCCGAAAATTGTTTTCTTGCTCTTAGTGTGAAAAAACCCTAGTACTCCATAACAGGAGCCACCGCATATTGGGTGTCGATTTATATTTCGTACGATTGGTATTATCTCTATAACGCTCGTCGTGAAACAATAACCACTGAGCTTAATGAAGAACCGGTGGGCTTCAAAATGCATTATAGGTGGCTTGCTTATTATAAACGGTATTACCGGTGTGGCCTAAGAACAAACACTTCCCCACATTAGGTGAATTTACTCTATACTTTAGATGACTATCCCACTGGCTGCATTCGGCTGGTCCGTACACTGATCACCTCTGCTTCTTTCCTTTCCCACAGAAAGACAAATCAACAGTTTAAATGAATCACAGTACAGAAGACACAACGACATCGCTGTCACCTTCCGTGCGACGATTTTGTTTGCAGCACAAACAGACGTAGCAAGATGCCAGAGTATATCAAACCAATACGTTTGAGCGTCGAATTCTCATGTTATCAAGAAGAAGGGGGCCTGTGACGATCACAGACAAATTCTCACCTATCGCACCGTACCGCGACATTTTCCAAGCGGTCTACTGGACACACAAACCGACACACGAACAGCAGACCTCACAATGTTACAAGGTACGAATGTCAAATTCAAAAATCCACACCTATATACATCAGTCCTTTTAAAACTTTTATCTAGCGTACCGCTGTCGCAATAAAGAAAGGAAATAAAACATGTACATGTACGTCTCGGCACTGCAAGTATTAATGCCTAAATTTTAAGCTCGTGGTTCCGTGCATCGTAATTCAATGTGAATAAAAATCCAACTGATGCAACAGTATGCAGATATTTATTCACTGCAAAACTACCGTACATGTTTCGGGTGTCATAGCACCCATCATCAGGAGTATTAAAAACTGTAACCGCAGCCTCCGGTACAGGTCATACTACTTGTACCG
>Ga0123357_10013983_pt1 | contig 10453 bp, 10 predicted proteins | sample TergutEmb28metaG_FD_89873 | JGI IMG/M metagenome (GOLD analysis project Ga0123357, IMG submission 89873) | Embiratermes neotenicus P4 segment gut microbial communities from Petit-Saut dam, French Guiana - Emb289 P4 | ecosystem: Host-associated > Arthropoda: Insects > Digestive system > Gut ...
AAACAGAGATTAACTGCCGTTGGTTTCCGTTTCGCTAACCACGTGACACCACTCTATCCGCAAAAGTTGGCACTAACTTCGCCTACCGGCGGCGGCCGCTCTGTCGGTATAGTTCGCTCGCGGACTAAAGCCACGGGGTTTAGTTTAATCGCTCAGTTCTTCTTAGAATGAACAATATCTCTGACAAAAGTGGTAAAGGAAATCAGAACACACGTTTTATTTTCGATAATTTTTTTTTCGAAAATCGTTTCATTTATGAGATGATGTGGAAAAATACTATAGAGCCGGGCAGGCCACAGATGGCAATACGGCTCATGCACATTGCATGCTAGATACCTAACCCAAAAAACACACACTTATAATATACTTGTTGCTTTTCCACAGCAAGAGTGGTTGAACGACCGTGCCGCACTGTTACGTTATACGCACATTACATGTCTTGTTTAAAGGGAATCCTTTTTTGAGGGAATGTTGTTACGTATTCGTGATCGATTCCTTTCGCAAGGGACAATGCATGTTTGTGAATTTTTTTATTGTGTAGATTTCTATTTTCGACTGTCGAACCAACTGACCTATTTTCACGAATCTGGAAATAATTTTATACGGTTGATGGCCACCCGAAACAAGTGCCTGATATTTTCTACATTGAATGAAAACATGCTTTTGGTAAGCTTGTACAACGGGAGAGACACGCGTTACGTGATAAAGAGTACCAACATTATCTACATCTCTTCTAAAATATATATAGCACTAGCAAAGGAATTTCTTTTCGTAGATATAGAGAAAAACAAAATGGAAGTTCGGCGAAAGTTTAATTGCTGCTAGCCCTCACTATGACACTGATAGCTAATATACGATTGGAGGAAAAAAATTTTATATTACAGCATTATAATTGTGCATTGTAATTACGATCTTTGTTTCTAAGCCAGTAATTAGGAACATGGCGGCCGTGCGAACTTTTGGTGTTATATGTGACGAGGATAACAGAGACATTATGTGCATTTAAGCAGCATCAATAATAATAATAATAATAATAATAATAATAACTATGTTATTTACGCAATTGCAGTGGCTTACAGTCTCAGTTCCTTTACCTGTCTGGCAGATATATTTAATTGCATTAGTACTGACACGAACATAAGATCTGTGAAACTCAAAATCTCTAGGGTATGAAAGCGTTGTGTGAATGTTGCTGTCAGCAACACTTTGTTCTACACGTATGTTGTGTTCTGGATAGGCAGAGGCCTCTGGTGGTCCCATCCTTCCTTCCAAGGAATCCTATGATCTGACAAACTGATTTGAAACTTTCAGTAGCGTGAAGCTCTAAATTGTGATTTTCGGATTTATTACAGAATTTAATTTGGTAGGTGGTTACAAATGTCTCGGAGAACTTGCTGTCTTCATCTTCAGGACAGAAATGAAGACGGATTTTGAAAGCTTCTTCGAAACATATGTAACCAGTTACCAGACTCTACGGCTACAGCGCCTGATTCATATCTGTTGAGACAGATAATCACATTTAGCCTACACGTGACTGGGTTATGGGCTCGAAGGTCTGGCTTTCTATTCCCGGTAAGGACAAGAGCTGTTTGCCTTCTCCAAGGCGTCCAGGGTGTTTGTAGATTCCAACCAGCCCTGTATTTAGTGGGGCTATATGCTTATCTATAAAGCTGTCGGTGCGTGAGTTTGACCACTGTCCTACATTTAGTGCCGAGGTTAAGAATTATTGGAGTAATACCTCTGCTACCCGAAATGCCGTCATGGCATGCAGAGGGACAAATTTATCTCGATCTTGAAGAACGGACTTCGAAGCTATGTATTAGTTCTAGTAGACGAGTAGTTAGTGTGTACCTGTGGTAAAGTCGAATGCGTCACTCGCCGGGCGGTTTGGACATCACTGGCTAGAGGGATGTTTAACATAGTATAACTTAGCGGTGGTAGAAGAAGCAAGATCACAGACTTGATGTGAACAAGACATCGACTCCAGCAGTTATTTCTTTAGTCAAACAAACTGAGTTCTGACTTCGGTGGTAGGAGACTATCTATGTTAACTGCTGGGGATGAGGTCCGGGAAGACATGCTTGCCTCTCACATAAACATAAACGCAGGCACGCAAGGAAATATACTGAATTATTTTTCATCTTTCATTTTCGGAATTCTATTTATAGCACGGCAGTTAAATAGCAAGGTAAACTAACATCTTCTAAATATATCAACCAACAAAATGTACTAAGTAAAATACAATAAAACACATCATTAACGCAATTCATGTTAAGTGCCAAGCTTGTTGATTTGGCACTTAACATGAATTTGTTTTATTGTATTTTACTTAGTGCATTTTGTTGTTAATATATCGAGTATAAGAACCTGGACGGTATGAATAACATAAAATTGACTGGTGAGTTCGGAATTAACATGAATTGTGTTTTATGGTTTTTGTTTTATTGCATTTTACTTAGTGCATTTTGTTGGTTACTATACTGAATGCAAGTATGCGCACAGTTTGAATAACATAAAATTAACGTCTTATAAAATTTCGGTGTTATTAGTTTGTTTTGCACTAAAGTGTAATCGAGCAGAATTAAAAGAATTAGAGCGGCTTTGTAGCAGTCGCAGGTACTCCGTTCGAACCCCTGCGCGATTTTTTTGTGGCTTTCAGCGATTTCTAAATAGCAATTTATAACGATGCTTCTATTGAAAACGGAAAATGTAACCCGACTTCAATTCGAAAGTTTATGGTTCGAATTGCAACTGGAACACCAAAATCGTGATTGAAGTTTGGGGTTTAAACAGTTACTTCATATAAACCTTCACGCCTGCTTTTCCCCAATTCTGTTAAGTTACCTCAACACGATTATCCTCTTGTACTGTTAGGCAGTTTATAACTGACGCAATTTACTCCGTGTCCTTGAACTTAGCATCAGTCCATCAATAACCAGAGGGAGCATTTTCCACAGGTAACAAATATTCCTTACAAATAATCAATCAATCTTATTTTCTTTCTTTCCTTCTTTTTCCTTCGAAACATTTACTGTCTTTCTCTCTCACTTATTCTTTCTTTCCTTTTTGCTGTTTCCTCTTGTATTTATTTCTTTTCCTCTCCGGCTATCATTAATTATTTCTTTCTCATTTTGTCTTTCCTTCTCCTCTCTTTACTTTCTTTTATTCTGTATGTGCTTATTCTTTCTGTCCCTTCTTATGTTCCATCTTTCTTTCTTTCTTTATTATTTCATTTTTTCTCAGGAAATTAAAATACTGGGAGAATCACCGTGTTTGCCTAACGGTATTTATAAACTTTTTCCTCCACATTATATTGGGGATTTGGTTGTAATTAGTTATACGTTCAGCACTTCCGTTCCTGATTTTAGCGAGAAGCGATGCTGCAAAACGTTGGAGAAATCTGTAGTACTGACCGCACTTAATGTCATATTCTGTATCTACCACGTACTATATGTTGCTGTACCGTCTACCCATATAATATTGTACTGTATATTATACAATATATAAAACAGCTTCGATATTTTGGCAGCGGTGAACCTGAGGATTTTATTTACAGGATAGGACGCTGCGTTTCTAGATAAAGAAATCCCGGCCCTGCGACGCAACGTAATGCCTTCATTTTTAACGATGGAATTGTCCAGGAAGGAATATTATACTTTGGAATCTTGACATGCGCGATGATACTTGAATACATAGTTTTACAAAAGAAAAAAAACAATGGAATGCCGTTTTGGCCGCTGAAGCAACACTTTGGAGGTCGCAGATTCCACAGTAGTGAGTAGTGAGAATGGCTATTGGTGAATGGTTGCGAATGACAGATTCCCATGTTTACTGCGGCGGAATTCTTGGACTATTGCCGAAGTCCTCTCAGATGAGAGAGTTCATTGTAGAGCCATTCGAAAGTTGTACGTAGAAAGTAACCGAGCAAGACCGTGAAGATTTTTTTTTTATTTTCATTTATATACAAAGACAATGAAGAGTTAAGGGTTCACTCTGTTGTTTGGCAGGCATACCTTTCCAATATAGGACGGTTATCCGGCTAACCTGAGAAATTACATGGTTTTTCACAGTCAACGCAAGAAAATTCAGGATAAGTACCTGAAACGGGCACACGTAACTTCGCCAGATTTGAGATTTTCTGCGTCTGTGTTGAGTACGACTCGATTCTTCTGGGATGTGACGCCATGTCCAATGTAAATAGTTGCCGACGTATAGGAACACCATAGTTCATCCGTCTTCAGCGGTTAAAATTTATTTTTAGTGTTGACTCCGAAGACGAAGGCATCACGCTTCCCGAAAAATCAGTAAATATTTACTAGACGTCACGTCCTTAGACCCCAGAAGAATTGAATTTTCAAAGCTTTCTTTTGAAATTACAATAAATAAACTCGTTATTATATTATTACCTGATTCGAAGCTATATTAACTCGTACAGGGCTGGGATAGCTCAGTCGGTATAGCGACTCGCTACGGGTTGAACGTTCCGGGGATCGAATCCCAGTGGGAGGGGGGGGGGCGAACTTTCCCGCACCCATCCAGGCCGGCCCAGGGCCCACCCAGCCTCCTGTACAATGGGTACCGGGTCTTTATTGGGGTAAAGCGGCTTTGACCTGGCGTTGACCACCCAACCTCATCTAGCGACGAGGTTAAAGAAAGAGTAGAGCTATACATCTACTCCCCCGCTGGACCTTCGTGGCCTGTTCTAGGGTGAACTTTTTCTTATTAACTCTTACAAGTGAAATGTAATTAAACAATCAAAATATTAATTACTCATTTTAGAAATATAAACAGTGTCATAGATCTTTGTAGAGAATGTGTGCACAGTATTACATAAATACTCAAAGGGTAGATTTCGCTGGTACTTGTGCATGAAGCTACTGATTAAGTATGGTAGCTGAGAGGTGTAAAAGAAATATATTGTCTTTGTTTTGTGAAGACCCAACATAAATCCTACTTTATATGAAACTGAACCTTTGCCGATTTTCTCATTTAAGGCCTATCGCACAAAGAAGAAAAAAAAAGTAGAATTCATTAAGGCCTGAATTTTTATTTGAAATTATCTGTATTTCTGTGAACATTTAATGAAGTGCAAGGGATAGTAACTTCTAAATCTGATCAACGTCGAACTGCAATACGATATCTAATAGAATACAGGAATATATGTGACAACACAACAAATATTTCTTCATACACAGAATGTACTTCTCCAAAATTCTTTTCTGTGCCAACTATAAAACTGGATATTAAGAGTGCCAAAGCCTGTTTAGCTTGGTAGCTCATCCTGTACGGCGACTTTGATTTTAATATAGCGGTAACGGCGATCTGATTTTTTATTTCGTCGCCACGCACAGAACGGTTCAGTGGACTGACCAACGTTAGGTCTAAGATGAAGCTAAGTGGGACTGGTCATCTGTATATAGACGGTGCTTGAAGTCTTACATAACATTCGCGTGATCAAATCAAGGAAGATGAAATGAATGGTCATGTAGCACGCATGGGAGAGAAGAAAATGCATGTAGGTTTGTTTTTTGCTGTGGAAGCTGAAGGCAATAGACTACTTGGAACATCTAGGCCTATGTGTGGGAAGCCAATATTAAATTGATGTTAACAGCATGGGATGGAAGTGGGTGGATTCGATTCAAGTGGCTCAGAATAGGCGCAAGTTGCGGGCTCTTGTAAACGCGGGAAGAAAACTTCCTGTTTAATAAATTTCTGAGAATTTCTTTACTATCGGAGAACTTATACGGAGCCTATATTAATAATTGTCCAGTGAGATGTAACACAAAGCAGTCTATTTAGTATTCTGCAAGTTCACGGTACATGTTTCGGGTGTCAACCACACCCATCATCAGGAGTACACAAAACTGTAACTACAGCCTCCGGTACTGGTCATATTTTTTGTGCAGCTGCCTCCCTCCAACGTGGCCAAGTTAGCTTGGCCACATTGGAGGGACCAGTACCAGAGGCTGTAGTTACAGTTTTGTGTATTCCTGATGATGGGTGTGGTTGACACCCGAAACATGTAGAGGGAACTTACAGAATAATAAATAGACTGCTTTGTGTTGCATCTCGTTGGACAATTATTAATATAGATCAGCAATACGCGGAACCATAAACATAAAATATACGGAGCCTGTCAAGAAGGACTGTGATTCATGAAATTAGATGGAAACCTTACTTCTATTCCCCAGTTGGGTTCACAGCACGGCTCTTAGGCACAGAAGCAGCTTCTCCCTTTCTTCTTGCTTTGATTTCAAGCTGCAAGTAAACAGTAGACCCATTGTGATAACGTAAAAAGTGCCAGTTATCCATTGTCGTACCCTTCGCTTAACATAGTTGTGGTGTTATAATCAAGAATGCAGAGAGTGACAGGACACGTAGTACGATTAAGTAAAACAGGAAATACATGCAAAATTTAGACGGAAAGATTCAACGATATACATAATTTTGGTACCTAAATGTTGATAAGAGGATTATATTAAAATGAATGTTAGAAACATGGCGGTTAAAATGAAATTTGGATTATACTGTCTTAGTAGTTTAATGGTGGAATTTTGGAAAAGAGATGAGGACATATCAGGTTCCGGAACATGGATAATCCTTTGACTAGCTGAACAAAGTCACAGCACCGTGGTAGTACGCGTAGTTGAATTTCATGCGCTGGTTGCTGATTCTTGCAGATGTGTTAGGGGCAGCATGCGGCTATCTGAACTCTGTACAGCCCAGCTGTAGGAAAAACAGCAGTAATTTCCCAGTATATTTTATAACATATGAAGTGTGAGAAGGGAATTAAATAAGAAACTGTCGTTGCAAAATGCATGGTTTGGGCATCTGAACAGCTGGCATCCCTTCCCATCACATGGGATAAAAAGCGGCCTCGCCACAAATAAGTTTCGGAGAGATTAAGAACAGGTTTTTTTTTAAAGGAGCAGGGTTTCGATATGCTGGGATTGATCTTGCTAAAATTTTTATCGTAGAGAAAGGTCAGTTTTGTTAATGTAATGCAAAACAGGGTTGACTGGTTTAGCAAGTATCTATTGCATTGCTTGCAAAAGCTCTTCTGCAAATGCGTGAATATGACTGTCGATGCGTGAGTTTGAATGAACGAAGGCTAGCACGTACCTGAAACGAAAATGCTGGTTCTTTTATACACAAGCTGCTAAACACGTTAAACGTCTAAAGGAAAACCAGAAGGTCGCAGTGCTAGTATTGTCTCTGTGTCGTATGTTCTGCTGTACATTAAGAAATTCCTTGTTTGTCTCGGCTAGCATAAAATCTACAATGACTGACATTTTTTGAGGTTTCTTAATCTCTCTAGACTAGGGTCTGGACGGTCCGGGTTTTGAATTCCGGCAAGAGCAGGAGATTTTCTCCTTTCCGAAATGTCCAGACCAGCTCTAGGGCACACCAAGCCCACTATTTCTTGGGTGCCGGGGTCGTTTCCCGGAGGTAAAGCTGTCGGGGCCTGTTGTTAAACACTCACCTCCGTCTAGTGCCGAGGTTAAGAAGGGTAGAGGGATACCTCTACTCCCCTGTATGCTTTCATGGTGAGGACAGAGAAAACATTACCCTTTTTTTTTTTGGCTTCCTGTGACTTTTAGCTGAAAAGTGTGTCTACAAACAGACCGCAGCCATTATCTCCCACATTTCCACACCCATAATTTAATTCTGTATGTGTTGCGTTGTGTCCAAAACACCATTACATAAAGGAAGTCTCAAAACAAACATTCTTTCACCTACGGTTTTCTAAATATTATTTCTTGTGTTTATATGTTGAGGCTGTCAGTAGCTCGAACTATAGCAGCGTATGATTGGATGGCGGTGAATAATGAATTGGAAATGACAATAAGGAAAAAACCTTGGTTTAATTTAACCTGTCCCGAATTTGTAAAACAAATAACCCAGTAGGCCATCTATCAAAACTATTATGTTTCGACAGTAACTTTTAACGTCTACAATATGCTACACGTTTCAAACTTTTTCCTAAAACCGTTATGAGGCGCAAGTGCTGTAGATGTAAGTTGTTTATTTAAGAAAACATAGTTTTTACATCGTGCATGATGACAACTTTTGTTTTTCAGACGATGTCTATAAAACATGTCATCTTAAAGTCTTAGACGCATATTTCGTTTATGGTCACATCGAATTGCACTCTTCAAAGTCTGAAATTTGAATTAAAACGAAATACAGAAGATGATACCCTTGTATTGGCGGGATTATTTCCTACAAATATACAACTTATATTAAGTACTCTAAAACTTCTACCTCGTTTCATATCGAGATCTTTATAAAGAACATGTAATGAGTAATGACTACTTCATATTCAAATAAGATGTTTACTAGCTACTTGCTTAGGCTCCTTGTCCCAAAAACATAAAAGGATTCCTCTTCGTTTAAGGTCACATACCGTCCGCACGACTCGGCTTGTAACAGACGAGCGAAAAGCTATGTTTAGAAAATTAGGCCTTGTTTTATACTTTGCATCGTACTCCTTCGGCCTTGGCGTTTTTCGTTGCAGGCACAACAAGATAAAAACATTGTAAGGTCAGTTACGCTCATTATTTCTCCTTGTATTTCATTAAATATTTGCCATACTCAAGGATACTAAGATAAAAGCTGTAGATACTGGTTATTTAATATACACCAGTTTTCACACGATGAGCCAATTTTAGAACAGGGCGCTAAGAAGAATATGTGTACCTGTAAGGGGGGGGGGGAGTTGAAGTCAGAGGAGTATGCAAAAGATGACATAATAAGCTTGATGAAGATCACTAATTTCTGGGATCTGACACCGTGCGGTTGGGTAGTTAATTACCACTATGTTGGAGGAATACGTTACCTGCATCTTCGGGGTAGGAGATGGAAGATGCCATTCTTCTGAATGTTGGTAACTAAGCTATGAGGATGCACGGCGTCACACGCCATAGGACAGTGACTTTCACGGTCACCGCCATGAGAACTGCAAATGTCTCGGTAGCTTCATAAATGAAACTATTCTTCGCTCACTTACTCACGCCATGGAGCAGAGTCCTTCTTGAGAAGCTAACCGGTTCTTAGCTAGCAAAAAAATTCCCCGCATTTTATGGAAACCGAAAGTTCATCACCGCATTTACAAATTTCCGCCACTTGTCTTTAACCTGAGCAAGATCAATCCAGTCCATTCCCCCATCCCACTTCCTGAAAATCCATCTTAATATTATCTTCCCATCTACGCCTGGGTCTTCCAAGTGGTCGCTTTCCCTCAGGTTTCCCCACCAGAACCCTGTATACATCTATCATCTCCCCCATACGTGCTACACGACTCGCCCATCTCATTCTTTTCTATTTGATTATCCGAATAATATATGGGGAGGACTACAGATCATTAAGCTCCTCATTATGTACTTTTCTCCACTTCCCTACTACCTCGTCCCCTTAGGCCCAAATATTCTCCACAACACCGTATTCTCAAACACCCTCAGCCCAGATTCCTCCCTCAATATGAGCTACCAATTTTGACACCCATACAAAACACGCAGGCAAAATTATATTTCTGTATATCTTAATTTTTATATTTTTGGATAGCACAACTCTTCTCTTGACCAGAAATTATTAGAATGATCAAATCAATGAAAATGTGGTGGATGGGAAATGTAGTCCATGAGTCGGGGAGATTAGAAACTTATATACAACACTGGCTGGAAAATCTGAAATGATGACGTTATTCTGGAGAGCAGACGTAGGTGGAAAGCTTAAAGCTAATACTGTGCTGGAATAAATAGAGTGCGAGGTTGTGGGCTGGATTTGGTCGGAGCGGGATACACTGTAACGACAACTATAATGAAGCTTCGGGTAGCAGCGAGCAGGGGGATTTTGTGGTAAAAGAAATGACAACCGGTGTTCAGGGGACTCGGATCCGTGGACAGCATTACTGGGACTAATTTTGAGATGGAGATATTCAAGTCCTTTTTTCGCTTCACGTATGGGTTTCGCTGTATTTGTGGGAACGAATACTAAATATCTACAGCAGTTCTCCCAAACTCCCAGTAGAAAATCAAAGCAAATACGTTTTAATTTCTGAAATATGAGACATACGACTTGAGAGTCATGCATAGAAACTTCCCCTGATGGAGAAGTTGTTCCCGTTGTCAGACCCATCGTTCTGTTCCCCCAATTGTCGTTCATTCAACCTCTCTATTAGTTACTTCATAAACGGCCATTCAAACAACTATAGAGTAACTTCCCACGAGCTCTCTTTATAGCTTAATAATTAACACGTCCACCTCTAAGCCGGCGTCTTAACAATTCGAATTACCGTGCATGCAATACTGCTGTTACTCATACGTCTTACATCAAAGGAACCGACCCTTCCTCTTCCTAGGCTATCTAAAGTTCTCATTTATTCTTATGTGCCTAAATAGCAAATTCTATTACATTACAAGAAGTCGTAGTGGTAATAATAATAATAATAATA
>Ga0123357_10013985_pt1 | contig 10452 bp, 8 predicted proteins | sample TergutEmb28metaG_FD_89873 | JGI IMG/M metagenome (GOLD analysis project Ga0123357, IMG submission 89873) | Embiratermes neotenicus P4 segment gut microbial communities from Petit-Saut dam, French Guiana - Emb289 P4 | ecosystem: Host-associated > Arthropoda: Insects > Digestive system > Gut ...
GCGTCTTATCACCGGGGGGGGGGGGGGTGTTTTTAAAATAAAAATTTTAAATTTTTGGAAAATTTTAAAAAATTGTCAAATTATTTTTTTTTTTTTTTTTTAGAGTATTTAAAAACCTTTTTTTTATTTAGGGTAGGGTGTTTTTGTGTGGGTTTTTCGCGGGGGGGGGGGGGGGGGATTTTGCAATACAAAATTTAAAATATTTGCAAACTGTTAAAAAATTGGCAATGATTGCTGTGCTATCTTATTAGAGGAGTCTAGAACCCGTTTTTAAGTGTAAAGGTACTTGTGTGCTCACAATGTTGCTGCGCCCGACATCTGTGAGAAAGTACTGGCATGAGACCTATACAAATTCGAGTAGTTTTACGATACTCGTTATCAGCTGGTAGATATGCTACGAATGTAAAAAACTGAAATAAATGATAGAAATTTTCCCCGGCGATGTTTGCTAGACCATTATCTTTCATACTCTGGTAACTGAAAAAGAATGGCACCAGCAAGCCAAAAAACAATTCTACTCCATATGGTGGGCTGTCCATAACAGTTCCAGAAAATGCGAACGTATCTTCTAAACTAAAGTAAAGAATATTTTGAATTTACGGCGACGCAGCCTATAAACGTAAATCGGTCTTAAACGTTTTCCGGTCAACGCCATTTCCCTCTGAGTACCGTCAAATATGAACCGATTGTCACTGCGTACGTGGGCAAATGCAGTGGTATTTTTTTATATCGTAATGTATGTTATCATTTGTGTTTTGACAGCACACACTGGACTGTAATCACATTATTCATCCAGTGTCCTAACTTCGTACGTTCTCTGGGATGCTGTCGAACGAACAGAATGAAACTATATCATAAATTACCCGTTTTTTTTTGTCTGAAATGATAACCGCACCTCTGATTTCTAATATTTAGCTATTCATTTTAATTTTAAGCGTAACTGGCTGTAAGTCACCGTGTCGCTTTTACTACTTACGATTGTAATATCCGTCACTATAGTCAACCACCAGTTCGACGAAATCAGTGACTTGGATGCGTGCGCGCAACATGCCCTAAGTTCCGGCTCCTCCTACTTATGTGACGTAATTTAGACGGATGGACGGTACAAATACAGTCAATTTTCCTCTAAAACTGATTTAACCAAGCTGTAAATATTGAAAATTTTAAAATACCACTACTACACGGTTCATTGACATTTTACCGCCCTAAAACTGGACAGCTGATTGCGTATTTGACAACATTAAAAACGTTGATGATTTGACTATTTGCAGCACGTTGCTGTATCGATTTGGTGACGTATTGGAAGGAGGTGGAGACAGGGAGAGGTCGAGAGTGACCTGTTGTCCAGAAAATGTCATTTTGGTAGACTGGGGTGTAGTGATGCCGCTTCACTACATATACATAGATACCTAAAAGACTAATATTTAAGGTATACCGTTAATTTTAACCGTGCTGCAGAGTCATAGTTTTATTAGGATTCGGAGGCCTATTTTGATACTCGTATTTACCGTAACACACACGACAATAAGATTCGGAAATACTGTTCGAAGATGTAACTTGGGATATGTCTGCCCAAGTGAGCTAGAACTCCGTTGTCGTTCCTGTCATACAGTAACGGGGATTAGATTTTTCGTGATTGTGAAGATGCTGAAGTATTCAGTTTCTTTTTCCTCTTCTTGTTCAGTGTCTTTAAGAAGTGTTGCTGTAGAGGTTATCTAAAGTGAATGGGAAATTTTAGTCATTATGAACGTTAGGTTACAAAGAATGAGGAAGTAGTAATTATGCTCGCCGGTCAGTTACAATACGATTACCAGCAGGGATTTAGGGTAATACGTAGGACACATGAGACGATAGGTGATTTAGATATTATAGTTTTTTATATGAAACGAGAGTATCCCGTGTGGACTGTTAACGGAGCCTGACTCATGGTCACACGTACAGAACATCGAATGTACAACCACAGGACAATATAGTGTGCTGTTGGTCATTGTGATTGCGTGAACTTGTAATTAATGGTGTGCTGTGATGTATTGTGCGTGCAGATGTGTTTACTGCTGTTCACACTTATGTCTCTTGATGTCATGCACTTAAAATGAGAATCTTTAGCTCTGCCCATTCAGATTTGAACACCACATTTATTGGTACCAATACAGGACAAAATCATCAGTTATTACACCAGTTAGGTTTCTTTAGTTGTGGTTTGTATTGTTTTCTTTGCACAGTGTGTGAGTAGTTGGTTCTTAGACTGGACTGTGTTTTCATACATGATGAAATAGGGGGTGTTATGTTACTAGACTGTGTAGTAAGTACATTTTAGTTTGGATGAGTATGTTTTCATAACACATTTTCATTTTGAATGTCTTGCATGATTGATTCCATGTTTATTCAATAAGAACTACCAGAGCCACATGTGCTGAGGATGTAGTTCATTGCATGTTCAGCTTTATCAGTGTCTATAAAAAAATATGCTGGGAAGACTGGACAGTGTGTGGAGCTGCAAGAGTGGTGGGAGGTTTTTTCATGGCTTGCTTGGTGTGGAGGAGATAAGTAGGTCCCCTCTACAACTTGTCTGTTTTTGGAATATAATGCTGTTTAGCAGTACAGTTACAGTTCCTGTGTCACTTTTGCAAGTAGTTACTGAAGTTGGCTAGTTTGTGTGGATTGAGAAAGGATGAGTCTTGAACAGCTCCAAGTTGTGCAATGGAGCATGAGAAGTGGAATATGAAGTATAGACTGAGTGCCATTATGCTCAGAAACAGGGAATTTTAAATTTCCCAAAACTGTGGGGCTGATGACTGGATTTTAACTGGGTGGTAATGGTGTTAGAATTCATGGGTGCACATGTGGCCGGCATGATTTGTTTGCATGTACCATTACAGTAGTGCAGTGCTTGGACAGTGAACATTGAACAAAGTGTTGTGCCAAGTTTTCACACAAAAGAAGCTTGTGGTATGGGGTTCTGTAGTGTATCGTTATGTAAAAGTTACAGGTTTCAGATGACCCAGGGATATTTTACTTCTGTATGAAATGAGCAAATATCAATTTAAGTATATATTGAAATAACGGGGAATAATGGAATTTAGAAACATTTCTTGTTGAAATTCTGTAAATGTCACCAGTGATGGTTATGTACAGGCTACCTGTATGGACATCACTTTCTATATATTGTATTTACAGTTATCTTCCACATCTCAGCACTTCATGTTCTGCATAGGTCTAATTCTTGTAATACATTTAGCAAACTATTCTTATAGGAAGCAGTTTCTTGCTTCAGTTACTTTTGTATCCTCACTATGTTAAAAAGCAAACACGACCTTAGAATTTCCCATTACTGTGCATTTTTTAAACCAAGTTAAGATATTTTATATGAATTACAGAAAGTTTGTTATAGTCTACCAGAGTTAAGATTTTGTTAAAAGTTAATAGAAATCAGTAATTGGAATCAAATTGGAAGCGTAGTAGTGTAATCGGTAGTATTTGTACATAACCTTTGAGATTGATTCCAAACAGCAGTTAAACCTGCCAGGTTGAGCATATTAGTTTATGCACAGTTAATGAAAATAAACCAATAAAAAATAAAACAGCCAAAGTCAGCACTTCCTAAAGTTTAGTATAATTATTGTTAAAATAATTTACAGCACACATGTTTCAGCATTGTACATTCGCCATTTTTTGGGTGTTTCTCATTATTAAAAACTGTAAACTGTAACATGATTGTAAATTATAATAATAATATAGACAAGCTGTACTGTATTTATTTCAAATCCTTGTACATTGTTACATAACGTTCCTTATGGTTGAAGCAGCGCTTCTTTGCGTGAAGGTTGAGAATTAATCTTGCGTAAGGTCAATTATGCCTGTATCTTCTTATAGTGGGTCATACTGAGTTTTATTAAGAAAATCGTCAGTGATGAAATCAAATGTTAACATAAGTAATCATAACTTGCCGTACAATTTTATGTTTAAGTATAGTATTTTTTAGTGTTACTGATATTTTTTTATCTTATCTTTTCAGCTTCCAGGAAATCTACGTTATGGCAGCTCCACTTGGTAATTATGATAATTTATGTTGGGCTGTGTAGAGATATCACCAAGTGTTTCATAATTTTATCAAAAATTGACAACCGAAAGCAATTGTGTGTTGCTTTTCAAATGTAGAAAATTTTTATATCAGCAAGTAATCATAAGAACTCCAATAAAATGCCAGAAATATTCATTCACCACTTCTACTGAGTTCATGTATATTATTAATTTGAAAGTGAACAAATTTGTCATTTATTATGGATTAACCTTTTGGCGCCAGAATTATTTTTTTAATTTTAGCACACCCTGTGTATTAAATGTGAATAATACAGGAATCAAATATGTTAGATTTATGAAACAAACTGCATTTTGAAGAAGAAAAAACGGAGAGTATATACCATGTTTAAATTATTCAGTACCTGTATTTGTTAAATAAATATATAAAGTACAACATTTAGAGGTTAGCGGTGCGGTATGACCACTATAGTTGTCGTTAGGCGTCAAAAGGTTAACATAGTTCCTTTGCAGCAGGTAGGTTGGTAGAGAGAGTGAGAAATGAGATAACCTCAAAAATATTACTTAATTTGTAGGCCAGAAGTGTCATTAGCACCGAATCAGCCAAATCAGCTTGCAGAATTCAATAGTAGATATGATAAAATCCATTCACTGGTTTTGGAAGTAAAATTTGCAGGTAGATAGACTAATATGGTCTTTGCATTTTGTGTACATTGTGTGTAGTTTGTGCAAAGGAGACATAATAATCGTAAATGTGAGGAGGAACTATCGCAGATGGGGAATGCATCGAAGTAATATAAGAGACAGTAGCAAAGTACGCTGTTCAGAGAAGTTTTTTAATGTAGATCTGACATGTTTCATCTAATCAGTAATAAACTTAATTCTTGAGTAGTGTTCTTTGTTCATATCTCTATATTATTGTACCATTTTCCTTGGTTGGAGCACGCTATAAAACTGGGGAATGCCTTGTTCTTAGGATTTTGAATGGGAGCATAGCAGATTCCTCCATGGCACAAAATCAGTCATGATCAAAAATGTATTTTCCTGTCACACAATGCCATTGTCTGGCAATGGGTGAAGAGCAGCCCAGCTCACTGAAAGTTTATCCCCATCATACACATTTGTTTCATGTAACATCAGCATGCAGATGAAATAAGATCATACATTTGTGCTTAGTGTTCCTGGTCTGGTGAAAGTTGATAGCACTTATCAGATAAATACACATGGCATTGCGTGTTTTAATGAGGAGTGGTGAAGATTATTGTTGTCAGATAAGCATACACTTCACTGAATGTCCTTGAAGGAAAAAAAAAAAAACGGTTCTTCCCCGAAGAGTCAGGTGATGTTAGTTTTTAAAAGGTAGCAGCTACACCTGCAGGACACCAAGACTACTGCTGCAATGGACGATAGTGATAACAGTAAGACAGCTGCAGTTGGCATAAATGTAGTGGGATCCATTTTCCAGACAAATGCTTCTTTTGATATATAATGCCACTGTTGTGCTGTTTTATTGTTGTATAGCTGTTAAGTTTAACTGCATGGAACAGGATCCTTGAGGAGCAAACAGTTTTTTATCTGTACCAATTTTCTGCCCTCTGTAGAACCCAAGGGTTTTTAACTGTGTTTGTGAGAACGCAAGTCATACCCAGATGAATCCTGTGATGTACAAGAAACTTAAGCCAGCCTTAATAGGTTAGGTTGAAACCAGTCTGCCTGGAGTTGGTTGGCAAAAATTTGAACATGGAAATTTTTGTAGGTGGAGCTGTAGATCCGTGGATCATCCTTCCACAAGAAAGAGTTCGTTATGAAGAACAGTTCCGAGCCTTACAGCCTGTCAATGGGATTGTCACAGGCGAACAAGCTAAAGGCTTTTTGCTTCAGTCACGGCTTACACCACAGATTTTGGGACACATATGGTATGATACTGCTGTTAAGGATGTGTGTATTTTGTCTACAATAAAAAAACAAAAAACTAAAGTGATCAACTGGTGTTTCAAGAGATAACCATTTTGTTGTGGAGGACAATGCATTTGTAGTTTATATGTCTGTTCTCTAAATAATATAAACATAGCAACTGTTAACTGAGAGTGACACTAATGTGCTGGTTATTTGCACGCTGGTAGCAATATAAGAAGACATCATTACGTTAATGTTTTTTAATGAATAACTAGATCCAGCATAATGGTTACAGAATTTAAGTGGTTGCAAAAATATTGTGTTCTTGTAACAATACTTTGTAATGTTGAACAAATTTGGTCTTTGGGGATGTGACACTGTGCATCCTTGTGGGTATGTATCAAAGTTTATGGTAAACCTGCTGCGCTGTGTGCAGGTAGTATGGAGGCCACATCTTGGTATCCATTAACCAAACTGCGAAGCGTCACATGCTAGATAACCATGTTCTTCAGAGTCCATGCTATGGAAACGTTAAATCTTACGTTGTAATCGTTGTTGATGATCTAAACCATTTTTGATTGTTTCTTAAATTGTTCATCATTTATCCATATGAATTTAAAATGCAGTAAGTACATCTGCTATGTATAATTGACAGTGTACTTTCTTATGAATGCTTGTATGTTCTTATACTGCTTTGAGTGAATTAATTATTATAGTTTTATTATACTTTGCTCATGTTATTTAGGTCACTAGCAGACACAGATGCAGATGGAAAGATGAACATAGATGAGTTCAGCATTGCATGCAAGTTGATCAATCTCAAACTACGGAACTTTGAGTTACCGAAGGTGCTACCTCCTAGTCTCTTGCAACAATCAAAACCACTTGGTATGTTCTGCTCTTTTATGTTATTGGAAATGGAGTAGGTACTATATTCATGGGCATGAAACATTTTGTTAGAACTACTCATGGGCCACATAGAAATCATAGAATTTGTAACAGAACATCTGGAATTCCATTAAGAAAGAATGTGTATGTTGCTTGAAATAACTTATTTTGAAACAAAGTTGGTACATTTCTAGAGGCATTGTGATAAAGGGAATTTGTTAATATGGCAGCTTCAAATAGATTAAATTAATGCTTGGTTTGCTCTGCAAATAAGCAACTGATGCAAGGAGCCATGGAGTAGCACAAAATATTATGGCAGCCCATCTACAACTGGAATGTGACTGTATATTCACATTTCTCTAATAATAAATAAGCGTGTTCATTACTTTGGTAGTTTACTGTAAAAGAAACTGAGGGCAAGAACAGGTACTGTCACTTGTGTGTGTGTGTGATAGAGTAATGATTTTTGGATTGAAATTATACACTAGATTTTTAAGTTAAATGTCATCAAAATTAATGTGTACAGAGTATTTCCTCTTAATGCTGTGTGCGGAGGAACGGGCCTCATGTTTGGTCCCTCTCGCCATCAGAATTAAATGTGTATGTCTGCATGTTTTGAATTCATGGATGAACTTATGTAATGTGGATTAGTTGTTTGTTGTTAGTACCATTGGTTTCAAATGTTGTATTTTTGTTGTCTTTGATTTCAGGTGGTGTAACAACAAACATGCTTCATAGTACTCCACCTGCTATCCCCCCTATACCTCGCCCTCCCTTAGTACCAGGATCAGCACTTGGAGTTGGTGTAACTCCTCCCAGTATGGCACCTCCTATCATTCCCATGAGCACACCACAGCGTAACGCAGTTCCACCAATGACAGTTCCTCTCAGCGTGGCTCAGGTTACCCCTGGTGGTGTTCCTGCTTCCACAGTTGGAATTGCCCCTCTTGGAGTGGGACCTATTTCTACTGTTTCAACTGGAATTTCTTCAGCTCCGTTAGGTATCGTCCCTGCACCAATGGTTATTCCACCTGTCAGTGCACCTCTAGGAATGCCAGTAACACAGCCTGTTTCTCAGTCATTAAGCAATGGTTCACTTGCTATAGGCCAGGGTACAACTCCTCCTAGACCACCACCAGGTAGGTGACTAATTTTCATATAACTTAAATCAGCCTGGTTGACTCGGCAACATGGTCCTGAAGACAGTATTTGAACATATAAATGAGAAAGTATTGGGGGGCTGGAGAAAATTTTACATAACTGGGGAATTTATAGGTTGTGTTCCTCAGGAAATATTAGGAGGATATGAGGTTTCCATGTTAGTGATTGTGATTAATAGGTTATGTGAAATGTTGTGTAGTACAGGCATATTGATTGGTGTCATACGAGGTGTTACCCAAAAGTTCCCGAAATTCTTCTGCCACAGCTTAACTGCTTATCAAAACTTTTATTCGCCTCTATGAAGTAGTCCCCTTCTGCATTGACACAGCGATCCCAGCGGGATTTCCATGATGGAAGCCCTGTTGGAGGTCATTTCATGTCAGCGTCTTAATCATGCCCTGCTGTTCGGTCAGGATCTCTTCAATGCTGTTAAAATGTCGCCCCTGGACCTTCAATTTCATTTTCAGGAATGGGAAAAGTCACAAGGGGCAAGGTCTAAGTAGGGAGGGTGGGTGATGACTGTCATGTTCGTGGAAGCCAAAAACTGCCGCACGACGAGAAACATGTGAGCCAGACTGTTGTGATGATGCAAGGCCCATTACTTGTCTTGCCACTTGTCTGGATGTTTTTCCTCAGTTGCCTCAGAACATTGCAATAGAATTTTCCTTACACAGTCTGCCCTGGTAGAACAAATTCCTTATGCACGATGCCTTCACTGTCAAAAAAACAAATCAACATTGATTTGACATTGCTCCGAAATTGTCGTGCTTTCTTCGGGCACTTAAAGCATTCATAGGTTTGTGTTTGGCCTAGGACATTATCACAAAATGCTTGTTTAAGTATCTTGTGTCTTTACGTTGCTGTCTTGCCAAGTTTGAAGCAGAGTTTGATGCAAATCCTATGCTTCTTCACATCAGGCATTTTAGCAGGTCATTACGATTGCAAAACAGCACTTACACAACGTCAAAAAAATGTACAGATAAAACAAACATGCCCATACAGCACACTGCCACTTGGCATAGTGGTTCACAAAGGGTACAGCTAGCATTACCTAGCAGTGCACAAGTGTACTACAAGCAGTTTTCTTGCAGCATTCAAATTTTGGGGGCTTTTGGGTAGCACCTCATATATAAAAATTTACTGTCTTGTGATATATAGCATATGAATATGCACATACATAGCTGCTATAAAATTATACTTTGCTCTTTGGCTAGAGGACCAAGAAGATTTTATTGTCTTTTCTGTTATTACACTGCACAAAATATGGGTAAATACTCTAGTAAATATGTTTTCATTCAGTACCTTTAAAATATTTGGTGTTCAGAAAAAGCATAACTTTGTACAAATATTTTAATATTGTATTGTGCATAAACAGTTGTGTATTTGGAAAGAGCGTGTATAACACAAACCAATTTGAAAAGATGGAAGCACAATTCCATAAAACTTTCTTGGGCATATGGCTGTGTCAGGCGGTTGAAGGGCACGTAAATCAACATTTTGAGAACCACCTCCATTCTCATCTTCAAGGAAGCTGAATGCCTTGGGTGTTGGTACTTATCGTGCATTTATTCGCCCTAACTCTTGGCTCATGGTTAGTTGTGAGGCAATGAGTGTGGTGGGTAGTCAGTTGGTTTCTCTGCTTGGTCCTGCTTCTTGACTGCCGTGTTGGTTACAGGATACCAGGCCTGGTTTAGTATGAAGCCACTGTCTGTGTTAAAGTTATTAGTGTTCAGTTGTATCTTAGCTGTATCCTTTACAAGGCGGTCCATGTATCCTGATGTTCTGTCTAATGTTGAGGTACACTAAAATTGATGCAATGACCTGTCTGCATGCATAATGTGGACTGACATCTGAGGTAGTCATTTTCTCTAATGACAACAACAGAGGTGGTTCTCGAAACCTTGGTTTACTCGCTGTTCAGCTACCTGACATGACTGATAGCCCAAGAAATTTAATCGACTTAGTCACCGTACAAGCGTTGGATTATATAATAGGTGGAAGCACAGTTGACAGGATCACTAATTACATCAAGTTGCCCCTGCTAATCACCATGAAGCATCACAAATTAGGAGCCGTGACTTATTTAAATTGCATTCCATTTTATGGAAGGAAGTCTGTAAGAGCTTTACTGATTACAAATAAGAATGTGTATTTATGACACAAGATTAGTTTTTTCATGGTTTTCAGCATTTGATAACCACATTAACGAGTTGTATTATTCTTGATTTCAAACTTTTGCTGTGTTGTGAATGTTGCATTATGTTGCTTGCTAATGCAGTATTGTTCAGTTGCTTTGACTTTTCATTACATAGACTGTACTGGGTAACATTTGTGGCATATAATATGTGTAATGAACGCAACTTTAGCCACCAAATTTAATGTATATTTTGTAAAATATTGTATATTTTAAATGGACATGACATGGTACTCTGGCTATGAGGCAGACTCAGAGTTGCAAACGCTGCATCC
>Ga0123357_10013986_pt1 | contig 10452 bp, 5 predicted proteins | sample TergutEmb28metaG_FD_89873 | JGI IMG/M metagenome (GOLD analysis project Ga0123357, IMG submission 89873) | Embiratermes neotenicus P4 segment gut microbial communities from Petit-Saut dam, French Guiana - Emb289 P4 | ecosystem: Host-associated > Arthropoda: Insects > Digestive system > Gut ...
AGCTGCGGTGCGTTTGTACCGCTGGCAGTTAAATGACCACTTCACACACGGCGCGTTAGTCGGATAACGGTTAAACCATTGGTAACATCCAATATTATTCAATCAGTCTGCCTTGAAGGCAAGAGGAGTTTGAAGGAAAGGTGCGGATTAGAACCGCGAACTGACTTTTTTTTTTCGTTTAAGAAATCGGCAAAAACTAGTGCGGATTAGTTTCGGGTGCGGATTAGATTCGAGAATATACAGTAGCTTGCATAAAAGTGATGAATTATTATTATTAATATTATTATTATCATCATCATCCTTGTTATCACCTTTATGCTGGGTATTTACAATTATGTACCTGAAACAAGCCATGTTTGTAGGGTATACAGTGTTGCAGCTGTTCTATATTTACAGTTTGTGCTACATGTAATGTTATTTCGCCTGTGAAATATGTTTTGTACTTTTACATTAGCACTTTCCGCAGTGCGTGTGCAGTGCCCAATATGGCCGTTCTTTGTAGTTCTTGGATTTCACGCTTTCCTATTACGTGTGTTGCTCCGGTATTGTCTGAGTGATTTTGAAATGGTTACAGTCACCCTTTCTATTACTGGTATCACTTTTGCGTTCACATTCCACATGTGCTGAATTTCTATTTTATAATCTTCTGGATTTCTTTATTATTAGTATACGATATGGAAATCTCTTGTCACAGGCCTCTTCTTCTCTTGATCAGGCAGTGATCCCCACCGCTCAGGCTTCAAGCTTCACACTGCAGTACTTTCCGTATTATGTGTGATGTTCCAAGTACAGCTGTCATTTGTAGTGAATCTATCGAATGTTTTTCCCGTATAGCTTCCAAATTTTTCCTTAAGTTTCTCGTTACTATTCCAGTGGCTCCAATTATTACTGGTATTATTATTATTATTATTATTATGGGGAAGAAGAAGAAGTAGTAGAAGAGGAGGAGGAAGAAGAAGAAGAAGAAGAAGAAGAAGAAGAAGAAGAAGAAGAAGAAGAAAACCAGTAACAGTTACGTGCCATATAGTCATAAGAGTATGGAGCTCTTGCATTATAATATTGCCGAACCAGGCACTGGCGCTGAGTATACGGCAGTGTGTGATACCTGGAGGGCGACAGAATATTGTGAGAAACTGTAGCATTCGGACGTATGGCATGGTGCCAGCTTGCAGTGCCAGCGTCAGATGTAATATCGTGTGACACACGGTTGATCGGTGTGTCACACTGACATCGAGTCGCTGACAGGCCGCGGGTCGAGGAGGTGCTGAAATCGTTCGTTTCTCGCTTTCGGTAATATTCTTGAGAGAAGCTTAATTTATTACCTCGTCCTGCCGTCGTTATTTATGGATAAGGACAAGCAAGTGTGTGTCTTTAGCCCCGCAGTTCGTACATTTCTTTCGACAGTTTCAAAAATATATGGACGTTTATTCTGTGTATTCTCTGTGATAGGGTCGAGTATAATCATGTAGTGTAGACTAACAAAATGTACCTTGGTTAAACTACATTTAATTCTAATTTTCACGATCTCTTCTACAAGTACGTTTTTCGAACCCCAGGACTCTTCTTCAGGAAGATAGCTGTAACCAGTACAGGTACGGTATGGGAACCGCAGTAGCACAGTGGTTAAGGTGCTTGCTACAAATCGGAAGGTCGCTGGTTCGATTCCAGATGGTGTCGGAATTTTTCATTGACATAATCCTTCCGATCGCACAATGGCCCTGGGGTCGACTCAGCTTCTAACAGAAATGAGTACCAGGAGTATTTCCTGGGGGCAAGAATGGCCGGTGCGTAAGGCTGACAACCTTACCACCATTCTGGGCCATTGTCGCATTATCTGGGAACCTTAACTTCCTGGAACCCTCTGGGCACCTCGGGTCTGTAATGGGACTGATTTACTTTTTACAGGTACCTAGTATCATGATATTATCGAAGTGTTATTTATTCATCAACCGATGCACTAGTGAGTTGTCTTAAAAACAGTATTAAAATTTACATTAGAATTTACATTAAAACATCGACATGTTTCGGTGTTAGTTGCACCATCATCGGGGAGCGCATTAATACTGTGCAACATATACACACCAATAAGGTACGTCCAGCCTATTTCGATATGATTCATTACGTTTTGAAAATTCTATTATCACAGTATTTGACACACTGTTATTCATTACAGACCTAATATATGCAGCCACACCACCACCGTATTAACCACACACCAATGTATTTTAATGGAGTGTTTTAACAACTGTAACTTTAGTAAGCACAAATTAATGCGCTCCCTGATGATGGTGTAACTGTATTACCGAAACATGTCGGAGCTGTTTTAATGTAAATTTTAATGCAAATTTTAATATTGTTTTTAAGACAACTCACTAGTGCATCAGGTGGGGAATAAATATAACTTTGATGGTATACTATATGTCTACGTGTATGGTACACCCTGGTTCGTCGGAGTGTGGTCGTGCTGAAATTACAACAAAATAATTTATAATATGCATCAGTGTAAAATGTTTAAACTTTAAATACTCCGAAATAAACATAAAAAGTATAAGTTAAACATTACGATATAAATATAAGAATAGAAATACGAGAATATAAAACCGTCAGATGTTATATTCAGTCTTTAAGAAATGCAATACATTTTCTCGGAATGTGATAGAAAGTGAGACTAGAGTAAACAAAACACAAAAAAGGGGGTCGAATAAGTCGGCGGGTAAAATGAAGACATTTCGGAAGGTAAACGAATAAGAAGTTAAATGCGTACGGTGGCGAAATTAAGTTGGGTAGGGGGTAGAGAGCTGTTGAGATACATAAAGCGGTGGTGGAACCGGTTGTAGTGAGTGGGAGTGAAACATGGGCTGTGACTGAGATGGATGTGGAAAGGGAGAGGAAAATGTTGAGAAGGGTGCATGGACCGGTGGTAGAGCGAGGGATATGGAGAACAAGAACTGATCAGAAATTGTGGGAGCTCTATAGAGGTATTTTCAGAGTACGACCAACAAGATGCAACATTTCTCAGTTTATTTATTTCTGTAAGACGCTCTACATGTTTCAGACGGTTTTTCCGTCAATCATCAGGAGCTCAAAACTGCACATGCAGAATCAGGCACTTGTCAGACCGTTACTGGTACCTGCTGCTAGCGGCAGGTAGCAGTAACGATCTGACAAGTGCCTGACGCTGTGTGTGCAGTTTTGAAGTGACTGTGTTAGTTTCCTAGAAATGACCTAGTTGTTAACTGGATATAGCGCTACATTATTTTATATCTATAGTAAAATGAATAAATCAAACGTAAGTGTAAAGACAATAATTAAAATTATATGTGATCCGGTGTACCACACCCGTTTCCCGGAAGAGGATCACCTACCAGAATGAGCGCGTCGACAAAACAAAGTTACGAAGGATGATCGTGTAGACACTGAACCGAATGCAAGGAAGTGACGATAGGTCGACAGATTTTTCGTAAATACGTAAGTAGAGTTTCATGAAAATTCGACATACCGTTTCGTCGCTGAATCGTGGCCACAGACGGACTTGCGCCCACGTGGTCAGCGGGTAAGGCGTACCTTTTACTTTGTCAAATACACGTGACAAAGGAAAGCACATGAAATCAAAAGCTAGAAGTGTGGATTGTATGTGCACGTGATTAATGTTTAGACGGCCACGCAATGAAATTGTGGCATGGAGTGTAGCTTATAGTACGGCATGCAGGTCTTGTGAGTTCAGATAATGCACACTTTATGTGGGTAAAATTACATGCAGTCGATGGCTTAAATGGTTGATGATTGCCAGCTAAACGGAGTGACAGACTAAAATATGGGACAGACTCCCCCGAAAGGCAAATATGTGCAAAATCTAAGAATGTGTGGGAAATCAGTGTAGAGCAAGTGGGATAGCAAGAGAACTCTATGTTTTTTGTACCATGCCTTGCGATACAGTTATGTAATGATGTATATAAAATATGTTATATAGCCTTTTATCGTAACTGCAGCACGATAAACATACTATATAATGCTGTATGCACAATAAGATCTTCCTGATGATGAACATAAGATGTTCGAAACATGTAGAAGACAAGACGGATTGAATTAAAACAATATTTTTAAAAATACGTTTTGTTGGTTAATATATAGTAGCAAGAGAATTTGAGGATAAACACTTGGAAAACAGAATGAAATATAAACTTGGATGCGAGACAGCGCAGTGAAGATTAGTAAGTGAAAGTCTTGCGGATAAAATGCGGTTTGGGGGGGGGGAAATATATATATATATATATATATATATAGAGAGAGAGAGAGAGAGAGAGAGAGAGGCAGTAGTATTGAATGGAAGTTTTTGTAAATGAGTGAAAACTTCAGGTGTAAGAGAACCCGTAGACCTAGAATGTAAGAAAATTATTTGAATGTGGGCCTGTCAGGTGGCGTCACTGAAAGAAATGACATTTTTTGGTTAGATAAACGTCAGTTAGAATGCAGAGACATTGTTAGATCTTCCATTTTCCTTCTTAACAATAAACAAAAAATTATATTTGCTTAGTTGCCAGGAGAGGATGGTAATTAAATTTTGCAGTTCAACTCTATGTGAAATTAGTTATTGTACAGCGCAACTTTAGACAAAGTATGCGCTTCTGTTCGTGCTTTCAGAACAGTTCTGTAACTGTTTCTTATTTCTCCTTTGTGTGCTATATGCCCAACCCATCACGTTCTATAGCTTATTATCCTTATAATATGTAGCGGCGAGTGCCAATTATGAAGCTCCAAAATAATTTATTCTTTCCCGAAATAACGAAGAATCAAAATGTTATTAGTACTGATTGGGGGAAATTAGGATGTACGTTTGCCTATCCTTCAGGGATAGGTCATTCATAGAGGGGTTGTTGAAGAGTGCTGAACTTGGGAATACATGAATAAATATACGAACATACGCGTATCTTAATGAGTTCAGCTTGCTTTACATCAGTCTGCACGTGTGTCAGGTGAAAGCTGTAGTTAATTAGATGTTTAATTTTGTATAGTTTGCAGATTTATAGTAAGGCGAACTGTTCCGTAAACTGCAATTAATATAATTCCGCCAGTCACAAGATTTTTGAACATTATTATTTGAGTTTGTACTGACCACATGTTTCGGCCTCTTTACCGTCGTCAGGTATGTCTAAATACAAAAACAAAATGGAGGAAGGATAATTTCAAACATTAAATTTTGTTCGTGTTTGCAATTTTCCGCTTTCATAATGTATTTTGTATTTATGTATACGTGATAATTGCCAAGGAGGCCGAAACATGTAATATATATTCATAATAATTACCATATATAAAAGTGTTGTGACTGACGATATTTTTATTAATTATATTTCATATCTGTCACAACGGATGTTCCAACCAAAATTCCTTTTTTAAATATTAACATAAATTTGTGTTGACGTCAGTGCGAAATATCTGTCCAGCATCTTCACAAACAAACGCTTAGCAACAGACTGCCATTATGCAGTAAATTCTATCCCATTTAATCGTATGACGGATTTTGTCATATTTACAATCTTGAGCAATACTTAAATGCCAATAATTCTGTTTTACCCTTTTTTCCGCGCCCCCTCCCCCTCCTCCAGCCCTCTTACTTCGACAGTTTAACGACATACAGTATCAGAATGCTGACCTACTTCACGAAGTGTTCACTGTTGTGTCCCCAACTCGAATTCAAACGACGCTCTCAAGAGCACAGTCAACATCACTGCATGTTCTAGTTAACATTCGACACCGGCATCCTAAGAGACCTCGTATCCTGGAATTGTGTAATGACATTCCAGGTGGCAGAGCCATCCCTAACGCCTGTCAACACTTCAGTGAAGCAACTCATCTTAAATGAAACACTTTCCAGTATAATTTTCACATTCGTACCGTACTATCAAAGTCTTATTTGTTCACCAACTGATGCACTAGTGAGTTGTCTTAAAAAACAATATTAAAATTTACATTAAAACAGCTCCAACATGTTTCGGTGTTACAGTTACACCATCATCAGGGAGCGCATTAATTTAAGTTACAGTTGATAAAATAGTCCATTAAAAACATCGGTGTGTGGTTAATATGATGGTGGTGTGGCTGCATATATTAGGCCCTTATTGGTGTATGTATGGTGCACAATAAGGACCTAATACATGCAGCCACACCACCACCGTATTAACCATACATCGATGTATTTTAATGGACTATTTTAACAACTGTATCTTTAGTAAGCACAAATTAATGCGCTCCCTAATGATGGTGTAACTGTATCACCCAAAAATGTCGGAGCTGTTTTAATGTAAATTTTAATATTGTTTTTTAAGGCAACTCACTAGTGCATCAGTCGGTGAATAAATAAAACTTTGATACTTTCATATGTACATACACGTGTTAAGAATGTCCGATGCTTGGCTACGTACAGTGGCAGTGCCTTTTGGCAGTCTGTGAGTGAGCGTTTTGAAACTTGATTGGAACTGTCAATCAGTGAGTGGGGTAAAACATACTTTTCTTGGGAGATTTGAGGTTTTCGAAGCGGCTGTGGTTCAAAGCTGTGTCACTGGACTAGTGTTTCACGACGTTTCGAACGACCGCTAGATCCTGATGGCGCTACAGTCCTTCGAAACGCTGGGAAGCACAGGTCCGGCGACAAGCGTGACATACGAGAAGAATGGACCTTCGTGATCCCTTTCTTTTTTTCGGTTTTAGAAAATCACCTATCTTTTCCTAAACGTGTCGTAGCTATGGAAGAAATACGTCCAGAAGTGAAGGTCTTAGTAGCAGTGTGTCTACCTTTATTAGAAGATACATAGATCGTATGAAGTTTGCTGCTTATGTGGCTGTTCCTTTTATCACAGTCTTTCATATTCTTTGGTTCTGTTTTTATCATTGTATATATGGTTGTGTGTTTGGTATGTTTCTGTTTAATTTTGTAAATTGTGAACTTTTATTGTATGTTTTTTAATTGTATGTTTATGTATTCTTATTGTTACGTACGTCCTGTTCTGTTCCATTGTGCTGTGTTCTGTACTGTTTGTGTGTAAATGTGTACTGTACTACTGCCACCGGGTGTCAACCCAGTTGCAGTTAACAAAATATATCAAGACAAGTAAATCAAGTAATTGTTTAACATAGAGATGCCTAGGCTATCTACGGGCTGGACGAACCTGAGATCGAATCCCGGTGGGGGGCGAAATTGTTAACACACTTTCAACCGTGTCGTGGGGCCTACCGAGCCTTGTGCAAGTTTGGTATCGTGTCCCTTTCCCGGGGGTAATACGGCTGGTGCATGGAGTTGATCAGCCACCCCATCTAGCTCCGAAGTTAAAGAAAGGGTAGATCTGTACTTCTACTCCCCCTTCGGACTTTCATGGTCATTTTTAGGGTGGATTTTACTTAATTTTCCCATTTGTGCCGTGCATCCTGCTTGTGTTTAAAGGAGTATTAAAATTTACATTAAAATTGCAATAGCTGCAACATGTTTCGGTGTGATCACCATCACCAGGGAGCGTACTGTGTGAGCTTGCTAAAGTTGCAATGTTAAAACAGTTGGTTTTAACCAAATGTTTTAACATTGTTACATTGTAAGTTTAGCAAGCTCACACAGTACACGCCCTGATGATGGTGATCACACCGAAACATGTTGCAGCTATTGCAATTTTAATGTAAATTTTAACACTCCCTAAAAAACAATTCTCTTGTGCATCAGTTGGTAATAAAAAACTTTGAACTTTACTTACTTTACTTATGAGCCATTTTTTGACATTTAACAATGACTGTTCACTTCCGACTGTACCGCTTGTCACTGTAATTCACCCTCCAGTACCCGGGCTAATTGAGGCATTTATCTTATCTTTATGTTCACTGTTCACATTAGTCTGCGTCATATGCTGTTAGCCATCGTGTTAAAACTTTTGGCGCCACAAAATCTTCCTTAATTTCGTGGCTGCAGAGGTTTAGCTACAGAGCTGGACACATCATGAATAGCCTGATGACAGATTCTTCTGATTGTAACAAACACCGCAGTCGTAACTTGGCTAATGACACTGGCCCGGGGGAGGGAGGGGGTTAGCAAAATCTACCATGGTTATTAGAATGCCTCTATTCCGCGTCCAGTAAAATGCAGAACTTTTCCCTTTTTTTCTGTCTCTGCACCACCCAAATACTCGCTTAGAAAATGTTTCCATTTTTTATTTGTCCCTCTTCAACTCGGTGGTCAGAAATACTTTTCGTAGGTGTAAAGGAAATTGGGGTGAGGGCGGAATTTTCTCGCCTTTAAAACCTCCTAAAAAGTTACGCCTCTGTAATCAAAATCAGGGTAGCCTATTTAGTTACAAAGTTATACGTCATGTAAACTTATATTTTGACCATTCACATATTATTTTAACATAGTAAATGAGTGTCAGTTCACATCTTTAATATAGCACTGGTAGAGAAACTTCATCAGACCGTATGGGCTTACATCCTGTTGACGGTTACTGTAAGGTAACCGAAACGTGTAACTAATCTACAGCAATTTTCACATTCGTACCGTGCATTTTGATATTAACAAAGTTTTATTTACTCACCAACTGATTGACTAGTGAGTTATCTTAAAATATAATATTAAAATTTACATTAAAACAGCTCCGAATTGTTTCGGTGTTACAGCTACACCATCATCAGGGAGCGCATTAATTTGTGCTTACTAAAGTTACAGTTGTGAAAATAGTCTACTGCCGAACAGTGTAACGTACAGGCACCAATAAGAACCTAATATATGCAGCCACACCACCACCGTATTAACCACACACCGATGTATTTTAATGGACTATTTTAACAACTGTAACTTTAATAAGCACAAATTAATGCACTCCCTGATGATGGTGTAACTGTAACACTGAAACATGTCGAAACTGTTTTAATGTAAATTTTTATATTGTTTTTTAAGACAACTCACTGGTCATCAGTTGGTGAATAAATAAAACTTTGATGTATTCTACAGTAGTTACATTAGAAGCGTGCATTGATGGATTGCGTTCTGTTATTGTGTTTTCAGAAAACACAACACGAATAATCTTAGTAATTAACTAACGTAATGTACAAATTCTTGTTTTATAGTAAGTTTATTATATGCCTCTACATGTTTCGAGCACTATGTGCTTATCATCTTACTTACTTACTCCATGGTGCAGAGTCCTTCTTGAGAACCTAACTGGTTTGCAGCTAGTCAAGAAATTCCTCGCATTTCACGGAACCCGAAGGATCATTACCGCACTCACAAGCGTCCGCCAACTGTCTCTATCCTGGGCCAGCCCAATCCAGTCCATATACCCACATCCCACCTCCTGGAGATCCATCCTAATATTATCCACCCGTCTACGCCTAGGTTTCTCCAGTGGTTCCCTTCCCTCCGGTTTCCCCAGCAAGACCCTATACACCCCCCTCTCCTCACCCATACGTGCCACATGCCCAGCCCATCTCATTCTTCTCCATTTTATCACCCGCACAACATTGGGTGAGGATTCGAACCCACAATCCCAGCAAGCGAGCGGCCTTAGACCTACGACTTAGACCGCGCGGCCACTGAGATCGGCTCGGCACGAACAGTGCACGTGATAAACTTCATCGTACAACACACCCTCGTACTGGGTCCAGCGATATTAATGTCGGTGTAAAAGCGCTATTGCTCTTCGATCTACATATGGGAGGTGTGTAGTAGTCAAACACAACTGTGTCAAGTTTGATGTTTATTGATTATAAACTAGAAACTACATTTTTTGATGTTTTGCTGACCGTGCATCTCAGTATTTTAGTAATTTTATACCACTCACTTGTTTCAGTGTGATGATACCAGAGGCTGTGTAATGCAATTTTGACCTCCTGATGATGAGCACATGGTGCTCGAAACATGTAGAGGCATGAAATAAACTTATTGTGAAACAAAATATTGTGCATCAAATTGGTTAATTACTAAGATAAATAGAAACTACCTGTTTCGGAACTTGTGGCTATCATCAGCTTTCCTCTCAGATAACATAGGATCGTTCTATAGATGGTGCGCCTGCATGTTGCGCTGATGGAGAGATCTCTGCATCTAAACTTTGTCGTATGATATGGAAACAAGTATATTTAGTTCGTACACACAACGCGGATGACAAATTAAAGTGCTGTTCGATGCCATTTTTGCGACACTCCATTGCGGCTTTCCGCTCACACAGGGGCGATCAAACACTGGAGCAGCACGAGGCAAGGGGACTAAGTAGCTGCTTGTCAGTAAGGAAGTGTAGAACTAAAAAGGCAGGGTTTTTTTTCGGTCAGAGCACAACTGTACTTGAAGAATAATAGACCAACCTGATGTCACTTGCTATTTTATTTCGCTTCTTATGTGCTCAACATGTTTCGGACATTAATATATCCATCCTCAGGAGCTTGCGACTATTCTGTTGAATTACCACATTGGTCGTATTGTTCTTG
>Ga0123357_10013987_pt1 | contig 10451 bp, 7 predicted proteins | sample TergutEmb28metaG_FD_89873 | JGI IMG/M metagenome (GOLD analysis project Ga0123357, IMG submission 89873) | Embiratermes neotenicus P4 segment gut microbial communities from Petit-Saut dam, French Guiana - Emb289 P4 | ecosystem: Host-associated > Arthropoda: Insects > Digestive system > Gut ...
ATCTCTATATTTTCTTATACCAAAGTGTGTTTGTGTACTCTTTTGACAATAGAAGTTTACATATAGGAACAAGGTATGGCAGGATCTCTATATTTTCTTATACCAAAGTGTGTTTGTGTACCCTCACTTCATACACACTTTGATGTGCAGAACTGCAGTTGGTGGCACTGTGTCTGGACCTGTTCATGGCAGGCTCAGAGACTACCAGCAACACACTTGGTTTCGCAATGCTGTACATGCTGCTTTATCCTGACGTCCAGCGCCGTGCGCAGGATGAGCTAGACAATGTGGTGGGCCGCAGCAGACAGCCGAGTCTGCAGGACCGGCCTAGGTAGGAGCGCTGCGGATAGCACACCATTATCATCTGCGGGATGTCAACAGATTGTGATCCTTTGGGTTGTGTAATATAGTAGGTGGAAAGCAATGCCTTGAAGGAATGTTCTGGCTCCAGGGTTGAAATGAGTAGGGTTAGGAGTGTGCTCTATTTGCTGTTAGGTGCATCAGACATTGAGTGTCTACTGGCACCAGTACACTCAACAGTTTTCCACATAGATTCACAAATGTTATGGAGGAAAATGCTCAGTTGAACATTCCATTAGAAAGGTACTTAAATACACAGTCTGTTTACTCTGTTGATGAATTTGTAAGGTTTTAGGAATGACTCATTTTATTTTGCTATTTTCATTAATTTCATACATTTTGTAAATCCATGAGCCAAAAACACAAAAAAATGAAATATACATATTAGAATCAATAATCAAATTGATTAAAATGGATTTAGTGACCATGGTTCATTCATCAGTGATTACCTTAAATATTATTATGTAAACATCAATGCAAATAGATACAATAAATGCCATATAATACAACATTTAAAAACAGAGACAGTTTGCAAAACTTTGAGTACTATTTGATTCAAACCAGTCAGTGTTAAATAGAATGCTGTATGTGGAATACTTACAACAGATTGTATGTTACCACTGTTATATTTTTTGTACTTTACTCTGCATCCTTTTGTCATTTTGACTAAATTTTGAATCCATGGAATGTATAAGAACATGGCTATATGTATGTTGTAGGTTATGTTATGTTGAGTCAGTCATCATGGAAGTGCAAAGACTTGTCAGCATTGCTCCACTAGGTATCCCTCACAGAGCAACCAAGGACTCTATACTGATGGGATATTTCATACCAGAGGTACTATGCCAAACTTAACAATTTTACAGTTGCTCTAAATTATGACAGAACTAATTATTCAGCCACACAAAAACCACATAATAATGCAAGATTTGAGAGGTCCTCACAGAAGTCTTGTTGAAGACAAAGGATCATAGTACTTTCATGTCAAGTGTCAAACAGTTCAATAAGAAGGATTGTCTAGCCCTGAAAAAGCAGACACCATCACCCTTTAAAAGTCAAGAGCACACTCATCCAACAACACAATATCTTATTCCAGAAGACTTGAACCTCTGTATAATTTTGATTACAAGATAATAGAGAACTATACTGAATGTCACCCATGCTTCATACTGGGGTCTTTCCAGATTTAAACCTTAGCTGAGGGACCAGTTATTCTCATAATTTTCCTCAATCCCCCCCAGGATATTGTCTTCAATCAGACTGTGACCATGCTTTCCTCTACATGCTGTAGTATGAGTCTTAACCAAGGTATCAGCTATCCTGGAGGTCTTCATGCCCACCACTGTAGCTGGGAGACTTTCAGCCAGCAGTTCAAGCAGGATATGTCTGCATGACCAGAAAATCAGGATTCACTGCTTCCTGTTGCATCCACATCCTGCTGGGGTCCACCCAACCTCTTATCGGCTAGGTACTGTGATAATTTTCTCCAGGGTTTAAGAGTTGGGTAGAAGGTGAACAGTCCATGAGCTGTGTCCTGTACTGAGATTCAGGTTTTGTGGGAATATGCCTCCAGTCTCCTGTACATCTTTGTGGTGTGATATTTGATTGTGCAGAGGGACAAGTTAGCCTTTAGTTGCATCCCTTGACAGTTAGCCACTTCCCTGTAATGACACACTCATCTGTTTGTGTTCACCAGGGAGCTACAGTGTTGATCAGTATTTGGAGTCTACACATGGACCGCAAACATTGGGGAGACCCTGAAGTGTTCAGACCAGATCGGTTCCTGAATGAGCACGGTGGCATTTTGCAGGATGACTGGTTCGTGCCTTTTGGCTTCGGTAAGATTCGTAACAGACGTGGGCATGCAGATAGGATATGAGACCTGGTCTAGTTCAGGCTACAGAGTTTCTGAATATGAAGTCATAATGTGCTGTGTTTGTTGCATTGTTTTGTGTGACGAACATCAGTTTGGAACTTAATATTTTTATGGAAATGTGAGTTATTCTTAGATTTGAGGTTCTCTCAGCTGTGTTCTGGAATGTAATGCTGTTACTAGATGAGTAGTTCCTGATGTTTTAGAGGATTATTGTTCAAGGAGACTGCTTGACCATGAAGATGAAGTCACCATGACCTGTCACAATACTGGGGAACTGCTCAGGCAACTGCACATTATCACATCCAGGAAGATTTATATTTTCATTCTTGGAATTATTGCTGGTTACAATGAGATAACAACAAATTCTGACCACAGTTAGTAAAGCCCACTATACTGTTACTGTGTAGCTGTACAGTTCCACATGCTTGTTACTACAGTTACTGTCCTGTTTTAGTTTTGTGAATTGCTGGTTAGTGAAGTGCAGATGTTGCATGTGTTAAATTTTCAGATATAATCTTAAAATTTTCTGTGGTTCCATGTTTGTAATTGTTCACTTAAATATATTTTATGTTAAATGTATAGCTATGTTTATGATGTATCTGCATACCCAATAGTACCCACCTAGCTCCAGTGATTAATTAAAAATCACCAACAAATCAAGAGCTAAATATAGCTTTCTGGAAGCTGCCATATTGGTGATTTACATGCAACAAAAAAAAAATTGCCTTAGTATAGTTGTGTAATGTTGGTAGATATGTTACAAAACATTACTTCAGGACCCTAAGTATAGAGGTGCTAGTAGTATTGCTTGTACTTCCTCCACCTCATAAGTTCCTTCATTCACCATGTTGTGTAGGAACTGAAAACTGTACATCGAGGTGACCTCCATCAAAGTATCATTCACACAAAGTTCTCTGGAAATTGATTCAGAAGTTGAAAGAGAAGGACACACAGACAGCTACATATTTTCCTTATGAACCTGTAAATGCCAAAACATGCGCCTTCTGTTGCAGCAGGCACATTATGTCATGTAGTAGTATTAATCATTCTGAAAAGAAATATGTTTTGTGTTTTGTTGATTACAGGTAAAAGACGATGTCTTGGAGAAACTCTTGCCAGGTCCAGCCTCTTCCTGTTCTTTTCAACCCTACTGCACAACTTCTCTATCTCAGTGCCATCAGGTTATCCCACTCCATCGCCAGACAGTTACGATGGTATCACCCTCTCTCCTAAACCTTTCTATGCAAGACTTGTTCCAAGAGTCTAATTGAGGGAACAAAGAGCAGACAGATGCTGTTGTAAAATCTGTAGATATAGCTGCTGTATTTCCAAGTACAAAACTGTAATAAAACCATCCAATACAGCTGTTGCAGATCATTAAAACACCACACATGTTTTGACAGTGAAGTTTGGTCTTATTCAAAGGAGCACATTTGACAATTAGCATTACATTGCAGATTTGGTTTAATATATATCACTGAATGTTATATTGTTTACGCATTTGTCTATGATTCATGTATTTATATGCCATAATATTGTGATATAACTTCTATAGTCCTGTATGCTTTTGGAAGTTATTCTCATTTTTGGAACTGGTGGTGATGGTGGGAGGGGGGTATTTTTTTCTTATTCTCTAATGTTCTTCAGCAGGTCTGAAATTGTAATGCATATTTATTTAGAATTTGTTCTTCAGTATTTACAAGTCATATTATAATGCTTGTTTACCTAAAGATCTCTCTGAAAAATTCAAGAGAAAATATTTTCATGTCAACATAAATGTATAAGAAACTGTTTCCCGTTAAAATAATGTGATAAACAAGCAGTTCAGAGCACAGCTCGTGAAGCCTATTTCTTCAGTCGTGTGAATTTGAAAACTGTGCTTTTGTGGATTTCATACAGCATAGAATGGTAGTTTCCTACTGACGTTTCGGGATAACTTCTCATTCTCATCTCCACAAGAAGGATTAATAGTTCATTATTATTATTATTATTATTTTTTTTTATTTTTATTTCTCACCTTTATGCGAGATATTTACGATAAGCCATGTTTCTGGGGTATATAATATTGCAGCTGTTGTGTAGTCACAATATATGGTGCATGCAATGTTACTTTCCATTACAAATGTACTGTACTTTTACATCAGTAATTTGTGCAGTATGTGTCCAGTGCCCAGTATAGCTCTTTTCTGTAGTTTCTTGGTGTCATGCTTTTCTGGTATGTTGCTCAAACATTTTCTGAATGATTTTGATGTGGTTCCAGTTGCTCCTGTTGTTACTGGTGTCACTTTTGTTTTTACATTCTACATGCACTGTATTTCTTTTGTATGGTTTTTATATCTTAAAATCTTTTCGGATTATTATTATTATTATTATTATTATTATTGACTTTTTATTGTAAGTGTATAATACTGTGTATGTTACAGCTGTCCGATACTAATGTAATGTCAAAGTTTCACATCAGTGCCATGTTTCTAATTGTTGTCTGATAGACAGTATTTCTCACACAATATATTTGTGATCTGTTCCCACACCAAATTGCATTTGCCTTGGTATAGTTGATGATTAAATATGACCATCACTCTGAAAGCTAAGGAAACATCCTTCATAGCCACCATGTGGTCGGCTGACATTCCATTAATCAGTTACATTAACAAATGTTACATATTTTTCATTAAATAAAGTGAAATGCCAACTTGATGCAAGAATGTAATTTATTGAAGTTTCTTTAGCTCGACATGTTTCGGGTGCATACACCCATCATCAGGAGCACTAGATGTTAAGTTGCAGCATACGGTTTTCCCAGTTTGTAGATGGGTGTTGGTCTTGAGAGCCGCTGTGTAGGTCGTGTGTACGGTTTGGAAGGTGCCGTGCGACTCACAGGCTCGCGGCTGTCAGGACCACCACCCGTCTACCAACTGGGAAAACCGTATGCTGCAACTGAACATCTAGTGCTCCTGATGATGGGCGTTTGCGCCCGAAACATGTCGAGCTAAAGAAACTTCAATAAATTACATTCTTGCATCAAGTTGGCATTTCACTTTATTTAATGATGAAGATGCACGGTCAAACAACCCTCAAATTTCCTCGTATTTTTCATGATCTATTAGCACACATCATTTCATGTCCTAATAGGAAGTGACACAACTTGGTGCTAGTGTCGCTTCCACCATGCTATTTTTGACAATAGAGGACTAAACTAAACATATGTCACTGGTGTATCCGCTGTCGGCATAAGGCTGATACAGATTGTCAGGGAGATCATTCAGCTGGTTCAAAAAGTTGACTGGGGTCACACATACACACACATACATGATGGTGTAGTATGATAAGTTTCCTTTGTTGGCTTTGTATCTTTTTAAGGACAGGAAGTGGGTTAACAATAGAAAGATATTTTAATTAGATGTCAAAATGTTTCTAGATGAGAAGTTAGTATAACATGGTAAGAACTGGCAGTGTCCATTGTTCAGTACTGGGGGGAAAAAATTAATCACCTTCTTCTTCCTCTACTTCCTGTCTTTTACTTCATTGTTGGGGTATATATATACATATCTTCAGTTTGATGAATTTCTTGCAGTAATTGACTGTTCATGTCCAAAATATCTGGCCTTTTTGGAATTCTTTATTGGTATTAATTAAAGTGACTTATATAAGTCACAATTAAGATGTCTTCTCAGGTATAATGATGTATGGTTTTATATGTAGGTACCCACGTTCTGGAGAAAACTGCTGTCTTCATCTTCAGGCTAGAAGACTGATATTCCATTTCATAACACACCAGGCTACACAGTGCCATGTCACAGAGGACAGTAATCTTCACATTGAATGCTGTGGTAACCTCAGACCTCATGCTGTGTAAGGTAGCTTAGTAAACAACACATGCAGTTCAAGAACTGAGGTTTCATGTAGTTTAAAGTTTCCTTTTGGTTTAGACAAAATTCGTTAATTTAGGTAACCTTACCAAATTCGCGCATTGATCCTCGTAAGTTTCATTTTGATGTTACAGCCTGCTCAATACGCGGTTTCAGCATCACCTTGTATGGTGGTGGAGACATTGTGATACCTGGTATTGGTGCAGAGGGGGGTGGTGACATCCCAGGTACAGGCAGGATTTTGTAGTGTTGAAGGATTCCAGCAGAAAACAGAAACACACAACTTCTACCCAGCGCCTCTCCAAGACAGCGCCTCTTGCCTGAAATTAAAGCGTTTTAATACTAAATTTGTGTGTTAGGTGGAAACTGATACCATTTAGAACAAAGAAAAGTATCTGGAGGTAAAGTATAATGAACTAACTAGCCAACCAGCCATCTGCATGGAGCACAAAGCTTTCTTGGGAAGCTTATGCTCTGAAAATGGATGCATAAGTTTATGTGAAAGATTGTTAAACATCTACCAAACTACACACCATCATATCCTGTAAGTCTGTAATCCTAATTTTTAAGGTATTTTGCATAGCTTTACTCTCCAGTTAAAGCAGAGTTATGAACTTACCAACACCAAAGTTCAGTAACCAGTCATCTTTAATGAGTTGTCCATGCGTGTCAATGAATCTCTCTGGTCGGAACACATCAGGGTCTCCCCAGTGTTCCTGATCTCTGTGCACAGACCACAGACTGATGAGTACAGTCGTGTCCTGTCAACAAGATGACATTTGTTAAAATGCTGCCAATGTCCTGCAGTATTTAAATGTCTTCTAGTCTCATGCAATATAATATAAAAAGACAGTTGCCTCCCCATGATTCAGAAACATGCTATAAAAAAGTACAGGGGGGTAGACATATAGTACCATGCATTCTAAACCTCAGTGCTGACTGTAAGTGAGAGGTCAGAGCTCCAGTCACTTAACCACCAAGCGAAGTATTTGTTGTGTAGGAGGGTGGCTGGATCACAGGGCTGTTTTTCATGTTGTCAAGATGAGAATGTGTTGCTGGATTTGAGGATGTCACAGGACACATGCTGCTACTATACCATCTGCATATAGTAAAATTAAGTGCCTTCTGCAATGTCTAAGAAAATAATAATAAAGGGATCTGAGGTTTGGAAGACAGGTTATGTTCTGCTGCGATTGGTAGATAGTTACTGATGTTTCAGAGTAATCTGCTACCACATGCAGTACTTCAAAGACAGTAGCCAGTGGCGTACCGAGGGGGGGGTTCAACTCCCCCCCGAAATTCCGAAGGCCTTCCAAAATCGTGCCAAACTCAACCCAATTGTGAAAACTATTAAAAACTGCTGAATTTAGGATGCAAACACCCCAAGATGTTCGGAAAAAAGGCAGTAAAATTCTAAAACTACTTAGGTTCACAATTGTTTTACATTAACAATAACAAATAAATTGGTTGTCTTAAAGTACCAAAAATTAAGAAAATTTTACTATATGAAATAAAATTTCTTGTGCCAAATTACAGCTGCCTCCAGAACCCCAGACTATGGGGCTACCGCCCCCAGGTCCCCGTTTTCTCTCTCCTCTGTCCTCAACTGAATTTGTTGAACCCCCCCTCCGAACAAAATTCCTGGGTACGCCACTGATGGTAGCTGCAGGTTTTCTTTTCAAATGTTGGTACCTGTCCCATATTATACACCAGAACACCATAATCTTGACAAGACATGCAATGTGTGTATCAGCTTAACATTAGGGCATGTTCACATACCCATCGCTGGTGTAGAATAGCAGGAAGTATTAGATATTCTGAGTGCAGTATCGCAGGTTATTAAATAAGTGAGGGACAGCAGAAGGAATGCAGTAGGTGGGTGAATGGAAGACAGGTACAAGATGCAAGAATTGAGACTGCTACTAACCTTGGGAATGTTATATCCATGCAATGTCGTGTCCTTTGTGACTCGCCGAGGGCCAGTGACAGGCGTTATGATGTACATCCTCTGCAGCTCCAATAGTACTGCTTCTAGGTATGGCAGTCTGAGAATGGAAGGTTCACAAGGTATTCACTACTGGTTTACTAAACCAACTATGTTATTCTTATATTTCGTACTAGTGGAAGTATGTTGAAAGTATCACTTGTAAAAGTTAAAGCTCAGCGTTAAAAATCTTCTGTATTATTTGGAACATAAGATGCACTTTTTTCCTGGAAAATGTACAAAATTCTCCTGGGTCTTCTGGTCTACTGCATTGTCTGTACCAGACCGTACGGTATTCTCCTGGCCTTGACATACAGACACTCAGCAGTCTTCCTACACAGTGTATTTACATGTTTGTTTGTTTCTGAGAACAAACAACAATTATTTCCTTAAACAGCATTAACTGACTGGTTTTCGTAGTGGCATGACTGCAACTTCTATTAGATAGGAAATGAATTTGTAAATAAAATGTGGGTGAACTACAAACTAAGAAGTGTTAAATATTTTTACATAACACAACTTGCATGAGTAAATTTTATCACACCCTAAATTTCAAGGTATAAAGAGGAATATGTTGCTTTATAAATGATATAAAGTGCACCTCCGCTGTTATACAGACGTACTTTGCTTTGTCACTCAGCTGGGGTAGCCTGTTCCTCCCAACAACAGAATCAATCTCTTTCTGAGCCTTTTGCTGGACCTCTGGGTGAAGGAGCATCATGAGAACCAAGAAGTCTAGCGTCGCACCAATTGGAATGGCACCCGCAATGAAGAAGTCCATGCAGATTTGCATCAGCTGGTCGTCTACAGACCAAGTAGTCACATTTACTGTCAGTAGGACACATTCTGACTGTGTGGCAATAACAGTGGTCCATGTTGTAGTGGACTGCTTGAACACTGGAATCTTTGGTATAAATTCCACTCCAGCCATGGATGGTATGCTGTGAAGGTACAGCCCTTTGCTATCTGACTAACTAGCTAACTAACTGATCAACCAAGCAAGCAACCAACCAAATCAATGGAATAGAGTCCTGCTTGGGAGCATACAGCTGCTCAGGTAGTCAATAACTCCCCTGCATTTTGTGGAATCCATAGGTTCGTTACCACATTCACAGCAGCCTGCCACTTGTTGCTATCTGCAGCCAGATAAGTCCAGGTATCCTATCCCATCCTATCTCTTTATTCTGCTTTAAAGTTATTGTCCCATTTATGCCTAGGTCTTCCAAGTGGTGTCTTTTCCTCAAGTTTCTCCCTTCACCCCCATACCCTACGTGCACATCTCCTCTTTTGCATATTTGCCACATGCCCCGCCCATCTCATTCTTCTTGATTTGATCACCCAAGTAATATTTGGTGAGGAGTACAGATCATAAGGCATACAGCCTGATACCACATATATGTGCACTACATAATAGCCTGATACATTTATGTGCATTACATATAGTCTGAAACCACATCTATGTGCATTAGATATAGCCTAATACATTTATATGCATTACATATAGCCTGATACCACATTTATGCGCATTACATGTAGCCTGTTAATATTGTGCGGGTGATAAAATCGAGAAGAATGAGATGGGCTGGGCATGTGGCACATATGGGTGAGGAGAGGGGGGTGTATAGGGTCTTGGTGGGGAAACTGGAGGGAAAGAGACCACTGGGGAGACCTAGGCATAGATGGGTGGATAATATTAGAATGGATTTCCAGGAGGTGGGATGTGGGTATATGGACTGGATTGGGCTGGCCCAGGATAGAGACAAGTGGTGGACGCTTGTGAGTGCAGTAATGAACCTTTGGGTTCCGTGAAATGCGGGGAATTTCTTGACTAGCTGCAAACCAGTTAGCTTCTCAAGAAGGACTCTGCACCATGGAGTAAGTAAGTACATGTAGCCTGTTACCAAATTTATATGTATCACATACAGCCTGATACCACATTTATGTGAACTACATAATGACCTGATACATTTATGTGCATTACATATAGCCTGATACCACATTTATGTGCATTAGATATAGCCTAATACATTTATGCGCATTACATGTAGCCTGATAGCACATTTATGCACACTACCTGTAGCCTGTTACCAAATTTATATGTATCACATACAGCCTGATACCACATTTATGTGCACTACATAATAGCCTGATACCACAATTATGTGCATTACATATAGCCTGATACCACATTTATGTGCACTACATAATAGCCTGAAACCACATTTATGTGCACTACATATAGCCTGATACCACATTTATGTGCACTACATGTAGCCTGATACCACATTTTTGCTATCGGATTAGTCATTAAATATAATGGTTGAAACAGTGTCACAGAAGAATGTCAGTTTAAGAAACTTAC
>Ga0123357_10013988_pt1 | contig 10451 bp, 9 predicted proteins | sample TergutEmb28metaG_FD_89873 | JGI IMG/M metagenome (GOLD analysis project Ga0123357, IMG submission 89873) | Embiratermes neotenicus P4 segment gut microbial communities from Petit-Saut dam, French Guiana - Emb289 P4 | ecosystem: Host-associated > Arthropoda: Insects > Digestive system > Gut ...
CACAATACACGCACTACACGCACTACACAAACTACACACACTACACGCACTACACATACTACACGCGCTACACGCGCTACACGCACTTCACGCACTACACGCACTACACACACTGTACTCACTGCACGCACTACACGTACTACACGCACTACACACACTACACACACACTACACACACTACACACACTACACACACTAAACACACTAAACACACTACACACACTACACACCCTACACACACTACACACCATACACACACTACACGCACTACACACACTACACGCATTAAACGCACTACACACACAACACACACAACACACACTACACAAACTACACGCATTAAACGCACTACACACACTACACACACTACACACACTACACACACTACCAATATATACAGCCACATCACCACCGATTTTAATCATACACTGATAAACCATAATTGAATATTTTAACAAAGTATAACTTTAGCAACTTTAGCGACCCTAATTTTGAGTTTGACTGCATTGAAACATTTCGAAGCTGTTTTATTTTAAACTTTAATATTGCTTTTCAGATAATCACCTGTGCATTTGTTGGTGAATAATAAACTTTGATAATATGTTTTGTATTATCATTATCATCGTCATCATCCTCATCTCCTTTATTCAGTGTATTTATTCTTATATTCATGAGACAAACTGTGTCCGTAGGAAATACAGTGTTGCAGCTATTCTGTTGTTACTATTCGTGGTGTTTATATCGTTAGTTTCAGTGTTGAATCTATTGTACTTTTACATCAGTACATTCCGCAGTATGTGTGCAGTGCCCAATATGGCTGTTTTGTGTAGTTCCTTGACTTCATGTTTTCCTGGTATGTTGCTCACGTATTTTCTGAATGACTTATTATTATTATTATTATTATTAAAATTATTATATAAAAGTTTCCCATTTATAAAATAATAGATAATTATTAATCGTCACACTAATAAATATGCTAATACTTCTGTCTGGGTTGAATTTAGTTATGCATCATTCCAGATGGCGGCACCAATGTGCACTTTCCAATATTAATGTCTTTTGCCGACAGAATCAGCTGCCCTTCCCTTTCCCTACCACCAAATTACTTTCACCCGCACAGATAATAACAGGGCACTCGACACTTGACACTCTGCACTGTGCTCAGGCCAGTCCTTCAGCCAGACGCATGTCTACTAATGGTGACCGCAAGATAATCGATACATTCAGGCACAGTGGTATTTTGTTTAAGTACAGAATTGAAGTCAGTGTTGTTTGATTCCAGTTCGTTGTATACCTTTCGTTATCCTACGGGTTACATTATCCATGACTGTCTACTCTCTCTCTCTCTCTCTCTTTATCAGTTCCTTCTATTCTTTAATTGCTTCTTAGTTCTATCTCCCTCTATCGTAATGTCTCCAATTTTTTTATTTTGTATTTTATTTTCTTTCGTGTCTTTCTTGTAATAACCAAGTAATACTCGATTTTCTGCGTTTTGCTACCATTTTCCTGTATTTCTATCTTTATCCTTTCAGTGCTTTTAATGTGTTGCCTCTTGTTGTATCCGTGGGAGCTGGAGCAGGATTTCTTGTTGACCGAGCGGAAGTCGTGGTTAGATGCGTTGGACACTTAAGAAATAACTTTCAATTCCGACTTTGAATGTAAGATATGTATATATTTTATATTACAGATGATGACACAGAGTGACGACAAGGCGTCGAACTAAGAGCTGAGCGCACTGCCCCCCCCCCACCCCCGTAGCATAGTTACATTATATTATATAGGGATTAAAAAGTCCGTGCGAGAATTCTCACGGCGCCGCAAGGGCGTGGCCAAATATATCATTAGCTGAAATTACTATTACTACAACCTAGGGGTGCGGTCAACTATAGCTATTGGTTAATTTTTACATTCCCAATTGGGTCTACAAGTGAACCTCTTATGATACCATGGCGTCATAAGTCACCACTTGTCACGCACCCTCCTTCTGCAACACATCCTGTGGGGTGAAAAGTTAAGTGCCTTATGATACAGGTGGATCGGTAAACCAAATAATCCCCTGTTTCCTGCAGGTGCAAAACTCTAGCCGGGAAGATCCAGGCTGCAATACCTGTCGTATGCGACACTTTAAGTGTTACTTATGCTTGCTGTACGTAGTTTATGCTGTATCTGTAATCGGCCCTCAGGATCGCAAGACAAAACTCAAGTGAAATTGAATGAATTGAATTGAATTAGCATTAAAATTCCCATTTTATATTATTATATAATGGATTATTGTAATATGAATATAGTCGTTTATGTTTAGAAAATATTTCCACTCGAGATGCTATAATTATCAATGTTTACTTTTTTAGTATTATCATAATATTAATCATCATCACCACCATTCATATTGTATAAATTTAGAGACCATAAATGTTTACAGAGTCAAGGAGGAAAGAACTCACGAACAACTGTGCGTTCCACTGAAGCTGTGTGAGATGTATCAGCCACTGGTGGCTGATGAAGCTCTAAATTTCTGGGGTGAAAATTATACGTTATACAGAGAAATATACAGGGTGATTCTCTCGCTAGAGGCCCCAAACTATTGTCTATGTGTACAGTCGAACAGCGCGGGTTTCTCGTCCGTAAATACTGGCAAATATGTTCATTTAAAGCATGCCAGACGGCATTTCGAACGGAATTTGTTGAAAGACGTGCACCAGTGAAGTGTTGCATCTAGAAATTTGTTAGAGACAAGAGGAAGCCGATGTAACACCTGCCGACTTCTTTCTTTGGGAGCTATTGAAGGGCAAAGTGTACAAAGATACACCCCGCAAATCGAACAACTCAAAGACGCTATACGCCAAGAGATTCAAACCGTCAACGTCGACACTTCGGGAAAAGTATTCCAGAATTTGGAGAAATACATTCTAGTGTGATTGGATGTGAACGGACATCAGTTTCAGCATCGATTATGAGCAGGTCCTGTTTCGTATCGTTCCTGGTATGTGTATATAAATTTTCAAGTCATTATCTCAATAACATAATTTTTATAGACAATAGTTTTGGGTATCTAGCGCCAGAATCACCCTGTAGAATCTTCCGTAGCTGACAGCAAGGAGACATGTCTAGAAGAAGACACTCGGAAGTCTAAATACACGATTATGCCTGGTGAAAAGAAAGCAGGATTAAATTACACCATAAAAGCAGCTAAATATTCCTTCAAATATTTTGCTAAGTTTGGAAATAAAAAACATACATGCAAATAATAATTGTAAGCACAAAGAAATTAAGAATAGACAAACCAAGGGCACGCCTGCTCTCCTTCGGTTCAGAATCTTTTATCTTCTTACTTCTGTCTAAACTATAAAAATTTGAAAACTGAACTGTGATTGTGCCTGTTGCTGTGTACTGGTGTGAGGTCTGGTCCGTATACTAAGGGAAAAACAGTCTGAGGTCGGAGAGTAAGGTTCTGAGAGAGGTAAGTAGAACTAAGGGTAAGAAATAACAGGAGAATAAAGAAGGATGCACGGTGAGGAGCTCAATAACTTGTCTAATGTATAGTAAACCCTTGTACAGGCACTGAGGCTCTGTACAGGTCGTACGGCCCATAGGGGGAGTAGAGGTATAGCTCTACTCTTTCTTCATCACGGCACTAGAAGGAGGTAAAGGGTCAGCGTCACGCCCCGGCCGCTCTTTACCCCCAGGAAAGAACCGGTACCCGTTGTGCATGAGGCTGGGTGGGCCCCACGGTCGGTCTGGACAGGTGCGGAAAATGTTGCCCCCACTGGAATTCGATCCCCGGACCGTTCAGCCTGTAGCCAGTCGCTAGACCGACTGAGCTAACCGGGCCAAATCTACTGAATACTGAATATGTATTGTTCTTGTGCTCAAGTCGAGAAGGGGGAGTTGGGTATCTTGGGGATACCGGAAGAAAATGGAAAATTTGGAGTACCTTGTCATAGATGGGAGGACAATATTAGAAGGATTTTAAGGGCAAGGGAAATGATAGTTTGGACTGGTTTAATGTGACGCAGGATAGGGAAAAATTATAGTTTTTTGTGAGCAATTAAAATCGGAGAATTTCTTGACTAGACAAGGAAGCTGATGCTTCGAATAAAGGCTGTACTCCAAGGAGTTATTTAGCTAGATAATTAGCTGGCTTATTAGTTAATTAGTTGGCCACATGCGCTCCGGGTGAACAAATATCACACTCTTCCACTGAACGAGATCAGCATTTGTCTATCACCTGGGTAAAGTAGGGTGGAGCGCAAAACTTCGCTGTCTGTCATCACAAAAATCTTCGAACATTTCTTCACGTCAGGATAATACAGAGTTTACTGATCCGTTCTTCAAAAATGAGTAAAGATAGACGAGACAGGAAGCAGAATAGGAGGGATTGTGCTCCACTGTGCACTGGGGGTAACGATCGCACTGCGAAAGGGCTGTCAGGGGGAGACACGAATTATTCATGAGACATGGAATGTTGACACATAATTCTTCTACCCCAATGAAAGAGATTGTAGCTCTTTTACTTATGGGACAAGATAACTTTAAACTAAATGAAAAGTGGGCTATTTTTACCCTTTTCTCTTTTTTAAAGACTTAACATACAATCGTCACTCTAGTCTATGCGTTTATTGGTGTTCAAATGACGTATTGGGCATATCACGTGATTAGAAATATTGTTATTAAAAACGTGAATTGTATTGGACTGACTGACCAAGTTGATTAGTAAACAGCATAAGCAGTTCAGAAGAAAACGTCATTAATGTGTGCTTTTTAACCAAGGTAGAACCAAAGAAGGAAAAGAAAGAGAGAGAGGCGAAGCGACTGGGTGTATAATATCAGAAAGCAACAATAATAGATTTATAGCGAATTTAGAACGGCATAATTTTGCGGACGACTTGCCATCAAAAAGACCCCTGATCCCCCTTCATATGCCGGAAGGTATTCAGAGGCATTTCGTGGAGTATTTTGCTAGGTCTGTGTCTAAGATTATTATATGGTAAATCTGACGGTAAAGGTAAAGATATTTCAGTCTCATTACAGGCCTGAAGAGGTCCAGAAGTTTCCAGGAAGTTAAGGTTCCCAGATTTCTTGACAACGACACAGGATGATGGTAGGTTGTCAGCTTTACCCACCGGCCGTCATTACCTCCAGGAAATTTTCATGGTACTAATTTGTGTTAGAGGCTGAGTCGACCCCAGGGCCATAGTGCGATCGGAAGGTTCTTATGTGAATGAAAAATCCAGTGACACTAGCAGAAATCGAACCAGCGACCTTCTGATTTGTAGCACAGCATCTTAATCACTGTGCTACTGCGGTCCCCCAAATCAGAGGGTATTCGTCAAATTTTCCATATTGTTTTCTTTTAAGTTATGCTTAATTACAGTCTTTTCAGCGAGAGTCATCTGAAAATAATTGGTATCCAGTCAATACTTCAAAAAAAGTTTTAGGATTGTCTTACAATTCCAAGTACTAATATTCAATTATTCATATTCATGGCTTTAGAAGCAACGAGGTTAAAAAGTTTATCAAAATGAGAGCGTATGAAACGTTAGAAAAGGCAGATATACAAAATTTTCCTTGAAAATATCTCTTGATTGCACAGACTGCAGCTCGGCCTCGGACCTAGTTCGCTGTCTCTCCTACCACTCGCCCTAGTAGTGCTGATTCCAGCACGTAACATCTGCTTAGGGCAGAGCCCACTCGCTTTACTTTCCTCCGTACCGCGTAGTCAAGTGGCAGTATTTGTATTTGAAATGATTTCATTCATATTCTTATAAAGAATAGACGTATTTCCTAACAAAATCTTTTACTTAGATATTGGTCTAATTTTCTCAAAATATTTGAGAGGAGTACGGCCCTGTAGAACTTATGGGCGAGCATCCACTGGGTCTAGCTTATCAAAGGAAAGTACGATGCACTGGCGGAGCGGACAAAATATTCTCTTCCGAGATCCTGAATTGGCAATACCGAACGCCTCGACAACCCTATAGAATAGAAGAATAGAACAATATTTGGGTTCGAGCCCCTCCGGGCCCGGTGCAACTAGGCCTTAAAACAGGCTCCTGAGGTTTGCCATCCCCGTTGTGCGTTTAAACAAAATAGTGAGGTGAATTCAGTTAAAAAACCCAACTATAAAATATGGCTAAATGATGGTGTTTATTAGCAAGAAATGACTACATATTTCGGCCTATAGCGGCCATCTGAAGATGACCGCTATAGGCCGAAACATGTATTTTCTTCCATTGTTAATAAACACCATCGTTTAGCCATATTTTATAGTTGTGTGTTTTGAGAAAATTCACCTCTCTATATACTTAAAACAGCCCCTTTGTGTCCCATATTCTACACTAAGTTAAGGGAGCCCTGTTCTTTCAGCAAAGTTCCACATGGTCCCTATACTTAGTTTCATAATATCCTCTGGGCCGAGAAAGAAGGAACCCAGATATGTATGTCTGATTGAAGTTAAAGCCTCACCAGACTTAAAAACTTGATGGCCTCCGGGTCCAAGAAAGGAACCCAGATATAATTTTCTTTTCTTTCAAAAGTCCCGGGAAACGAACCCCTTTCAGGTTCCTCAACAAGACCCCTATAGAGAGGGAAGCCCTTTACAGGGCATGTTGCATATCTCTCAAACACCTCATCTTTCGGGTTCCCCAGTAAAGAAGCCCTCCCTCAAAGTCCCCTTAACCCTTCAAACGCCGAATTAAATCCCATCTGCCAATTGCTGGGATTATTAAGAGCTCACCATATTCTCCACGTTGGCAGGATAAGGGTTAATGAAATCCCTCACAGTGAGATGCCCCACCACTATAGCCCTCCTTCGTTCATCTATTGAAGTCCCCGGTATAAGAGCCCCCCCCCCCCACATACCAGGTTCCCCACGGATTGCACACCACTATAATATTACTTACCCTTATGGATGACGGTGTGTAATGCCTATACTGTCCTCTAAATCTCCGAAATAACATCTCCGTTTTCTTCCTTAACACAGGATAAAACCGGTTTTTTCATTTAATTTTTATTTTGTACTTAATTATGTATTTACTTTAATTATCACACCAACACATCCACTTACATAAAATTTGACGTTAAAACTTTTAAAATCGCTCCAACATGTTTCGATCCTTAGTTCATCCTCAGGGAGCTACGTTGTTCCTTGCTAAAGTCATTTTAAAACGCCCATTAATTAATTCCCTTATATTAATCGGGTGCTGTTGCAGCTGCCACAGCATCCGATTAATATAAGGGAATTAATTAATTAGTGTTTTTTTAAAATGACTTTAGCAAGGAACAACGTGGCTCGGGGAGGATGATCTTAGGATCGAAACATGTTGGTGCGATTTTAAATGTTTTAACGTCAAATTTTATGTAAGTGCATTTGTTGGTGTGATAATTAAAGTGATTCTAAAACATGCACAGTACAGCAATAAAGATACGAGGTGCAGAAAACAAGCGGTGCTGCGCGCGCATTGTATCCCCATTTTGAAGCTCATCTACTCATTCCCCGTGTCAATAACAAGCATGTAATCTCCACACTATAAATAAATTTTCCCGTTACAAACCCGGTGTGGTCCAGAGGGTGGGTAGAGGTATAGCTCTACTCTTTCTTGACCGTGGCACTAGAAAGAGGTGAGTGGTCAGCAGCACCCCCGGGTCACACTTTACCCCCGGGAAAGACCCGGTACCCATTTTACAGGAGGCTGGGTCGGCCCCATAGTCGGTCTGGACGGGTGAAAGTCTCGTCCCCACCGGGATTGGATCCGGGACTGTCCAGCCCGTAGTCAGTCACTATACCGACTGAGCTGCCTGGCCCACAATGTAATCTCTACACTACTGGCACTTAATTACATATTTGTTGTTCTCCGTTTCTCTCTTGAAACTACCAGCATTCAGTATCTGAACATCAAATTCCTCTTCGGTTTTACGTCTTTCTAATTGAATTGGTCTAGTTGGATCAAAGCTTCAGAGTCTTTGTTATTGGTCGTATTGAATACTTGGATTTTCGTAATACAAAACTGATTAAGGAATTATGTCAGCAGTCGTAAATTTGTGTTAAAAGTTCCCATTAGTGTCTCGACATTTGTGGCAAGAATCTCATCTTGTGCACGAGATATTTCTGCCACAAAGATGACTGTACTAAGAAATTTAAGAATTACGGGACAGAAATTGTTCTGCTGTTGCCTGTTGAAGGTCACTGTACCTTAACTTAATATAATACAGACCATAGCGTGCTATAATATAGGAAGAATATTTCTTTACAAATTTAAAACATAATATTTTTCCAAAAGGATATTCTGCTTCTTTCACTAGCATTACAAACCCTTATGGGATTTAACATTCTCAGTGATTCTCTTCCATTTTGCTCCTTCCTGACATTGCTTTCTCCACCCTTTCATTCCTATTATTTGCATATCTTCGTCAATATCTTCTATCCATCTCTTCCTTGGTCCTCCTCTAATTCTCGTACCTCCAAGTTTCCACTCTAAAATTTTCTTAGGTGTTCTCTTGTCATCCATCCGCATCACGTGACACAGCCAGGCTATTCTACTTTTTATAAATCTCACTATTATCTGCGTTTTTAATTAATTCGTTCAGTTCGTAATTCATTCTGATTCTTCAGGTTCCATCTCCATTTTGCACTGGGCCAAACAATTATCTCAATATTTTGCCCTCAAATATTCTGAGATGCTTTTCGTCTCGAATTGTTAATGTCCAAGCTTCACATCCGTAGGTCACTACATGTCTTATTAAACTTTTGTATATTTAAAAATTTGAGCTTCTCTTTAATGCTCCTGATTTCATTAATTTCCCACGTGCATAATCCAAAAGGATATACAAGTACACTTTATCCAAGTTTACATGCAAGACTGGCAGCTACGTGTAAATGAAAGACACGGGATCAGAATTTGTAATTTAACATAAGATCAGTAATAACCCGAATTCTATTCAAAAATTCAGTTCCAACCGCGTGGTAAACACATTCCGTCCGCTTTATCATATCCAATCAGTTAATGTCGTATAGAAAAAGGCTGGCTACTTGTTACGAAATGCATAAAAACACATAAATACACAGGGTGGGCAGAAAGTTAATGATATTTCTCCGTTTGTTATTGTATATTATAACGCTTCAAATAAAATAAAAATTCTACATTGTGCCCACCCTGTATTTATGTGTTCTGTATTATCTCAGAACAAACAGCGATTATGTTCCTATACAGCATTAACTGAATGGTTTTTATACCAGAGATTTAACCCTTTACGGCTCAGTGGTCACTATATATACCACCAGGTTTAACATTAAGAAATTCTACGTTCTGCCCACACAGTGTATTTATGTGTTTTGTATGGATGTCAGAACAAACAACGATTATTTCCCTATACAACATTAACTGACTGGTTAGTATAACCGAGACAGAGTGTGTTTACTGCGCGGTACGGGCTGGATCTTTATATATGATTCCAGCTATTCCTAGACTTCAGACAGGCCAGTCCATGTGGTATTCAAAATGTCTCAGAGAGTGTTTCATCCCCGAATACTTACGTTTCAACCTCTCAATATCCACCAATGCTACACATTCTTCTTCATCTTCATGCTAATCTTTTTTGGGGAAAACAAATGTCCGAAGTTTGGAACCCTTCCGCACAGCAATGCTCTTTCGGAGTTTTGTGGGAGAACTGGTTAGAAAATAACTTTCATTTGTTGTTTTTTTAGAGGGTTAGAGGCAAGGAGATGTCACAATTATCTGGTGTTGCTGTGTGTCTGATAAGGCAGACGGGTTCTGGAGCGGAAATATCACGTGGCAAGAACAGATGTAATTGAATTACTGGTGGGCACGGAAATTAGATCTCCATTAGACGTTAGTGGGAATGACGTAAACTGTGCGATACAACAAACAGTTTTGTTTCCAGAGGAAAATAAGAACGTCCCAATGAATCTACGCAAACATTGCGTTAAACAATTCTGTCACATAACTTACGAAGAGTGGCGTTACCTACACGTTGCCAATGAATCAATCCCGTCCATCAAGTATGAATACATCACTGTATGTCACATACGTCATGGAAATATAATTTTGCTCCTATGTAACGTCAGCAAGGTCACAGAGCAGAGTAACTTCGCATAAAAATTAAACGTAAATGGGAAAACCAGGTGAACAATGCAGAAATGAGGTTTGAGAGGGAGCAGGAACGAGTTTGTACGCAGGAATTTTAGGGTATAATTGGGAAACGGAACACTGAACAAGTGCCGATGGTTCAAAATAAATGCATTGTAGATAATAGAGTACCCCAAAATATTGTAAACATAACCCTGTCCAGACGAAGCGCAGACCGCTTTATTAAAGACCCAGTCCGTACCGCGATGTAAACACTTTTCATCTCGGTTATAAAAACCAATCAGTTTATGCTGTAAGTGGCACAAGTCGCTGTTTGTTCTCAGATAAATACAAAACACATAAATA
>Ga0123357_10013990_pt1 | contig 10450 bp, 6 predicted proteins | sample TergutEmb28metaG_FD_89873 | JGI IMG/M metagenome (GOLD analysis project Ga0123357, IMG submission 89873) | Embiratermes neotenicus P4 segment gut microbial communities from Petit-Saut dam, French Guiana - Emb289 P4 | ecosystem: Host-associated > Arthropoda: Insects > Digestive system > Gut ...
CAACAAATAAGTCGCAAGCTCCTGAGGATGGATGTATTAACATCCGAAACATGTTGAGCATTACATAAAGAAATAATAAAGCAAGTGACATCAAGTTGGTCTCGCTTTACTCAACTATTTGAGTTTTTGCTATTGAATTCGTACAATTTAAACAAACAGTGTGTGCTGCCAGTCTTATATTTAGCAGAACAGTTGTGGCCTGAAAGTGAAGGTTATGTGTTGCAAGTGGCACTGTTCTGTTCTCTCCTTGACTGTGAAAGGGTAAATAATTGCATACAATAAAATTAAAGTACAAGTAGATATTTTTAAAAAGAAATTAACTGTAACACTTTCTTATAATAAAACCAACTAGATGCACTAATTTCTCAAATTTATTTTTGGAATAAAACTCGTACATGTTTCGGACAGCTCCTCCGTCCATCATCAGGAGTTTTTTGCTCTACACACAGCAATAGTGTATGTCATGCAGGTTTGCTGACAGCTTGCGAGCAGGATCAGGACGGAACTCAGTCCCCTACTGATCCTGCTCACAAGCTATGACATATACCATTGCTGTGTGTACAGTGAAAAACTCCTGATGATGGACAGAGGAGCTGTCCGAAACATGTAGAGTTTTATTCCAAAAATAAATTTGAGAAATTAGTGCATCTAGTTGGTTTTTTATAAGAATTTATCACGGTGCACGGTCACCTGATTGTCAGTGTGTAACACTTCTTTGTTCACAGGGAAAGATGTGATGGCGTATGAAATGAAACTGGGATGGGGGAAGGCAGTTCCAATACCACCACATCCAATCTATATTCCACCAGCAATGCTAGAACTAACCATGCCACCACCACCCTCAGGGCTCCCCTTCAATGCACAGCCAAGCAAGAGGGACAGGCATAAGGTAGAGACACAGTTTAATATGTTGCAGGTGTCCAACTTCGAAATAAAACCACATTTGTTCACTCTAACAAAACACAAGTTTATTTTAATCAGTTGAATTGCCCGCACATGTTTGTCACATGTTTCGCCTTGTACATGGGACATCCTGAGGCATTACAATACCAAAACCATGCATAGGAAGGTAACAATAAAAATGTAAAGGACCCCTTTACACATTCACTGTTTTTATAGTTTCATATTATCATACAGAATGTACAATGTAAAAAGTATAAGATATTTGTCATTTTAAAAATTGTACATATGCAGGACTTGATATCGTTTTGTTAGGTCATTGGTGTGCCATAAGAAGGGGCCCCATGGATTTCATTGTATCTTCCCATATATGTTCTTCATATTGGCATGCCTGAAGATGGCCTAAGTACACAATGAAACATGTAGCGTACATGTGAGGGCAGTTGAATTGATTAAAATGAACTTGTGTTTAGTTAGACTGAACAAATGTGATTTTGTTTAATTGTAAACACAATGGGATGGCTTCCATAAATATTGTCCAGCTTCTTGTTTAAGTTTTCAGAATCTTATGCGAGTGATAGTACAGATTGTGGCTTGCTGACTTGTGACACCATGTCATATTGTAGGTGGAACAAGCTGCCACCACGTTGGAGGTCGAAGTGGGTCAGGTCACCATGCAGAACAATTTATAGGGAGGCATGTTGACAAGGAAGGTGGCCTAGCATGTGCATTGGTCACCATTGACATTGCATGTGATGAAATTATGATAGCCACCCATGTAATGATGTGGCACTACAGATATGACTGTGGCCCGTTCAGCTTCTTGTTTCGAATTTGGTCACAGAAGTGCGAGTATACATTCTTGGTCCTCTTTTTCATGAGCTGCAGGCTATAAATATGCATCTAATGAAGAAATGACAGTTGCAGAAGACTCATTGCAACTCTGCTATGAGAATCTCAAATTTTATGGATTTATACTCACTTAGAAAGATGAAACAAATCATTTCCTATAACAGACTAACTAACCGCAAAGTTTGGAAGGTGTATTATTGTATTTTTTACCATTTCTCTTATTTTTCAGATTCAGCACCTGCGACCGAATGACCCATACCCAACTGACAGTATTGAAAAGGAAGAACTAGACAAGGTAATGTTTTATCAATTCACATATACCTGCTATACATTTAAGTAACAATTTAGTATGTATTTACATGAGCTAAGAGTGGTAAACCTAGACATTTCTTCAAGGATAGAAGAATATGTAATGTACAAGCTAAATTGTTCAGTGGAGTCGTATGTCACACCTACAAAGCTAGGTTCGTCATACCTGGAGAGTCCTTGCACTGTATCTGAGCCCAGATGTTGTTTCTGACATCAGTTGCTTGCAGTTTCCCCATTCTGTCAGTACAGATGCTGAGATACACAGTACTGTTAAATTATCCAAACATGTTCAGAAATATATTCCTGGTTCATGGTAAGTTGCTACTTGATAATAGTACTGTAGAGGTCCTGTGCTGCTTATATCTAAGTTCACTCTTGGACGTGCAAGTGTTTTTAAGCAAGTTTAAACAGCAGTTGCAAAAAGCAACTGTCAGCTCTGTAATGTCTGCTGATATGGAAGTGTCTGGGACTTCCCTTTATAGCTCATTTGGTGGAGGTTGAAGCATGTTCATAGATATGCTTTGATTTACGTTAGCATTGTGATTGTGTGTGCTGTACATAAGTCACATTTCTTTGACATTATTCCAGTTGTGTATTCAGGCAGGACAGGCAGATCTCATCACATTGGCCACTTCTTGTACAGCGCTGGCAACATACGAAACATGTTATGTTGTGGGTTTTTTTGTCTCATAGCATAATTTTTTTTCTCTCTCTCTCTCTCCATTATTTGGAGACTTTGATGGTGCAGTCATATAGACCTTTAAGTTAACTGCCTTGGCCACAATGTCATATTATAATTCCAAAATTATTGCATATGTATGGCTCTTTGTTCTTGTAAGATTAAAATCACAAAACTAGTTGATGCAAAAACACATGAGATGAGAGTAAAGTGGATCATCATTTAAGGTTTCTCCATATTTAGGCTATGATCATGTGGTCGTGCCTTAGTTATTATTTAGTGTAATGACTTGACTGTGAGCTAGATGACTGGGAATAAAGATTCAATTTCCATTGGAGGCAGAGATGCGTATCTTTGTCATTGCATCCAGTCCCAATCGGGGACCCACCCAGCCTTGTAACTAATGGGTACCAGGAGATACTTGCTTGAGGCTAAAGTGGTCAGGGCGTGACAGTGACCATTCACTCCCATCTGTTATCAAAGGTTAAGAAAGACTGGAGTTAATGCCTCCAAAAGAAGACAAACTGTGCTAGTGGGCTGCAGAGCCATTTGTTTTTAATGTCATGGGACAGCAACTTATGACCATTTGAGTGACCTTCATGTGATACAATATTCCTGCTTATGTTTAAATTATCAATTCATCACCATGTTCACAAAATTCCTTTCACATTATCTATCCTGAGGGAATTTACATTCTCCCCCCCCCCCACAAATCTTTAATCCCTCCATCTGTGAATTTATCTTTCAAGTGATGTCTGTGTTGGAGATTTTGTGTACATCTTGTCTGGCCTGTACATAGTACGCCTGAATTTTATCAGTGTGAAATTTCCTCCATTTTGTGTGTTTCTTGGCCTAGTACTGAATTTAATGGTACCCCCACCCCAGAGAAACCTTAAATGTGGATATTATAATTAAAGTGCTAATTCATGCTGTTGATCCCATCAGATCATTTTCTGGTTTGCTTTGATGTGTATTTAGTGTCATCTGGTGGGATCTGCTTGTGACCTACTAATGGGTTACTTGCCAGCACGCATAGATGATGTGCTGTAATAGTGGGTCACATTAGTCTGACTGCCTGAACAGAGCATTAGACTGTACTTGTCCCTGAAGGGTTTCTAACATGCTGGTACACCCTCACCCTTTTCTTGTCTTATTTTGACCAATAATTCTGTTCAGGAAAGTATTCTGTAGAAGTTCCTTGAAGTATGAGTATGTCTATTTTTTGTATTACATTTTCTTGAATTTTGTATGATAAAATATTTTTTAATTGTCATGTGCAGTGACAGGTCATTTGGTTTCTCTTGGAAGAATATAATACCCTTTGTCTTCATTAGAACGCAGTATATTCCTTTGTTACGGGTTAAGTCAGGGGATTGAATGATGTACAGATAATGTGGATATCGTTTGATGTGTTACTGTTGTAATGAGATACCATCTATATTTTTTTGACTGTAGTGTTTGTCATTTCCCTGGTCAGTGTAGGGTAAAAATGTGATGCTGTTGGTCACAGACAGATCCATGCCAAGGGGCAATTATGTTTTATAAACAGGTGGGAATTTGGATGGGCAATGAAGGTTGACTGTTGTTATTGATGTGCTGGAAGAAATTTCAGATGTAGTGACTGTGCTGGGAACTTCGTTTATTTCCAGATTGTAGTCTTACATGTTTTGACATATTTTAAATGTAGTAGTAGGTGAATAGGACTATAGTGCCTCCATCATCAGAGTCAAAGTGTGAGAGTGCGGCAAAATTATATAGCCAGGGTGTAAAGTAAGGTGGTCACAACTACATAGACATTATAGGCATCAAACTTGGAAAGGGTAAATAGGAGGAAGAGTTGTGTCAGGACTAGTGGAACAGTGACACACAGTTGTAAGAAACTGTCCTTGCATGGTAACAGTGGATTGACGCAGTTGATGGTCACACACAAACGTGGGAGGAGGGTATGAACTGTGTCTGGATAAGTACAGAAAGGGAGCTGGAAGTATGAGAAAACATGTAGAGGACCACACTTTTGTATAGGTCAGTATTGTGGTTAGCCTGTGAGATGGATGATTAGGGTTCAAATCATAAGAGGGGCAAGAAATTTTTCTCTTTTTGGAAATGTCCAGACCAGGCTTGGGGACCACTCAGCCTCCTACAGTGGGTTCTAGGTTGCATCCTGGGGGGTGTGGGGATACTTGTAATACAGCCTGGTCATGAAGTTGACCACCCACCTACATTTAATGCTGAGGTTAAGAATGAGTGGAGCTATACCTCTACTTCCCCTATGTGCCTTCCTGGCATGGTCAGGGACAACTTCACCTTTACCTTGTACCTGTTCTGTTCCTTGACAGCGCAGATCAGGAGCTTCCACCACTTGTTCAGACAGAAGCACTCACTCTTCAGAGATTTTAATCAAAACATTCTATGCATTTTTCACTCTTGATTTGATATAATGCTTGCTAATATAATCATTGATTCATCACGCTAACAGTATTACATCAGTGTAGAAATTGTGGTGCTGTAAATGGTGTACTGGGGGTGTAGAGGTATTGTTACATTATGTTATGTTTTGTAACTCATGATTTGTCTCTCAGCATTTTGTTATACATCTTTAACGATATATGTTCTTGTGAAGCTAGGGATGAACTGTCAGTATTAGCAAACATAGAGTTACAGAAATGTTGTAGTCAGTCTGGTGTTTCATATGTCAGAAGCTTGTAAGGATGTTCATGTGGAATTGTGCATTTTTGCTTTGTCCACACCAGTTATAATGGTTGTAACAGTAGGACTCGCCATCCAAGTGTTCATTTGTGAAAACAAAATGAATCATTTTGCATTAAAAGTGGGCAAATGCTGTATGTTCTTTTCATTAATTTTTGATTTGAAACTTTGTGTACTGTGGGGTTGGCAGTCATATTTTAATGTGGGGTAATAGTTTATTTTCTAGCTATTGGGGATTTTAAATTCTCTGGGTGTGCTGGGCAGGGAGACATATTTTGACATGGGAATAATGGTATTATTATTGAAAGAATGTGGTGCTCAGCCAGCTGGTCCGTGGGCATGCGTTGCCAGTGTGATTGAGGGTCAGTAGTGGGTTATGAATGAGGTTATGGTTGACATTTCAGACAGTAGCCACCTCGTCTGACATCACAAAACCCAGTAACTTTTCCCCTAATGCTCCTGTACCAGCAGGTGCCCTGTTTGGAGAAGTGACACAATTGTTAAGTTTCCAGCCAGCGCAGAGTATGTGCAGATATCTGTTGTATTGTAACTTGTGAAGGGTATGTTTTGATGTTGCTGCTGCTCTCCTCACAGATTTTATCCCAGGCTGTTGTCAAAGTGGTAATCCCGACTGAAAGGTAATGTACACAGTCACGAATACCCTCACTTTGTTCTCTTACCATAAGGTAAGTTATTAGTTCTTTGCTTGCTGTGGTAACAGAAGGCTTGGTAACATTCTCCTTCCATACATATATATATATCAGTGTCTTATGTTGAAATTATAATGGTGTCTGACTTAGCAATTCAGCACTGATGTTGTTTCATTCCTGACAAGTCATCCAGCTTTCTGATAGTTATATTCATCATTTGTCATATTATGCTGCAGGTGTAATTATGTTGGTCAATATTTGGAGAAAACAGAATTACAACAGTGCAAAATAAGTTGAAAATTATACTTTATACTTTAAACAACTGGAACTGAAACGAAGAGAATTGAATGATTAATGCAAGAATTGGATATGAAGTTTTTGAAGTACTGAGGAAATAACAAGAAGGGGTAGAATTAGAAATTGAATTTTCAGAGGCAAAATTGGAATTTGGAGTTTCTTAAGTGACGTAGAAAAATATGCTATAATAATTTGGTCACATGAAGAGAATAGGTGGAACGAGGACAAAGGGAAGGGTGTTAGAATTAAAATTTAAAGAGAAGGAACTGTAAATACAAGATGGTTCAGCCAAGTAGTAGAAGACAGTAGGAAGAGAGGAAAGAGCTGCAAAGATATAAAAAAATTGAAATGTTTGGGAAGAGGGGAGTAACTGGAGACTTCTTATTCCTTCACTCACATGCAACATTAATGGCGTTAGAAGAAGTGTGTTGACTGCTGTGATGCCGTCTGATATCCCCAGTCGCTGGCCACATTGTTGTCATGTGTGTCCTGTTTGTACGTGCATGAATTGTCACGTATGTTGACAAGCATTGTTCCCCACACACAGTAGCAGATGCACTAGAAACTTCCAGCAGACAGTGGATGCATGACAGTAGCTTGAAAACGTACCTACACAAATAAGGGCTTCACTGGTAATTCATCTGCATGAGATAGTGATGTCCACCCTCGTGGTTGACTGTTAGAACAACAGTGTATTCTTCAAAGCAGGAAAGTCTTGAGTTCGAAAACTGAACCATGCAATCAAGTGATTGAATTAAGAGGGAATGGACTGATAGTATGTCTCTATGCTGGGAGCTCTTTATATATTGACATAATATTTTGTGTAAGAACAGATCTTCAAAACATGTATGCCCTTGTTGAGTTATATTTCTACAGAGTGTCAAACAAGAACATGACAACCTCATGGAATCTACATTTAGCTTTAAACTTGGTGGTAGTAACTAATAAAGCACAGGGGCTAGAAATGTGCAAACATGTACAAGAAGAGATTGTAAACATACCTACAAATTCTGAATGAAATATTTTCATATCAGAAATTGAAAATGGCAGTGGCGCATGCTTTGGAGATTATATCTGACAAAAGGGATGGAATTTGAATTTTATCAGTTTATACACAGGGATCTCTAAATTGTGTATAATCATTGTATAATTCTTCCTAGCTTTGGCATGTTGGTGCCTTCATTTTTTGTCATGGACCAGGAGACTGCTGGATTTGTTGAACCCTAATCGTGTGTTATAAGTCTTTTTTTTTAACAAGTTGTGTCATAACTGCTATAATTACAAGGAATCTTAAGGAAAATTTGTTATGAATTTTAGTGCTTTGCCAGAAGTACCCAAGGTCATGGTACAGGTATTGCCATATATATGTAGATTCAGGCTTTGTTCGTATATTTTTCTGAACTTACCTGTAATAGAACACTTTCTGAGTGTTTGACTTAGTGATGAAAAGGAATGTGTTACCATGTCACACCTGTTACCTGTTGGAGAACCTAAGTATATTGTTTTATCACGAGTTAAACAAAGACCTGCCCAAAAAATTATTCTGGTTGTCACAGTGAATACCTGCTATAAAAACGATGTGAATGAGGTGAGCAGTTATACATTGACACTTTAAGTTTGTTTGCCTGCCTGCCTGTTTGAATGCAATGGTACAAAAATGTCTAACATGCAGTCTGTCAAAGATAAGAGTCTTTGCAAGATTTCAGGATTCCTCTGTGGTGTAGGTAACGTCCTTGGGAGAGCGAGGAGTTGAGGACCTTAGAAAAGTCTATTTCAGTCATGTTGCATATGTGTATTCTGCATCATGTGGCTCTTGTTTGAGGCTTGTTATCTTAATGGCATAGCATCTAACATTTCATCAATATCACAGTGAAATATAAACAATATAAATTTGGCACAAAATATCTGTTTTGTGACTAAACTTGGTCATGAACAACCTGTTGCTTGTCATGTAAGATGAACCAGTTTGGATGTGAATATACAAATTAAATGTCCCTGTCAAAGTGGTGTCACACTACATATACTGGAGGTCCAGGGTTCAAATCTCACCCCAGAGACTGACTGTCCTCACCGAAGTTTTCCTGGCTTGTGTCAATCCTTCATGGTAAATACCAAAACACTACTTGAAATAGTCCATGGCTGTTTCTTTCTGTGTTATTTCCAGTTCTGTAATTGCCCTGCCATTTGACACTAGTAACTGTCGAAGCATCATTACATAAACCGGAAATAAAAATACTGTTTCTTCAAATTTCACTTTAAGAGTGTGGCGCTGATCCAGTGTTTGTCAACACCACACAAGAATAACAGATGCTGCATGAAGCCTTATATGCATTTCTGCACACATGCCAAATTTAACTTGCAAAGTATTTATTGGTATGAAAGATGTCTTAAACAATTTCTGTTGACATAGCTGAAACACAAATTTTATTTCTGACATATTTATTTCTGTATGTGTTATGATTTTTATCACAGTTAAACACAATGAGTGAAGTGCTGTTCATACGTTTCCTAATATTTTCATGGTTTATCGTGGTCCCTCCAATTAAATTAAGCTAGATTCTGAATGATTCTTACCACCACCCCCCACCCCACTTTTTTAAGTTGCTCAGCCTCAGTAAGTAAATTTGGTGCTATTTAATTTTATGGCATGTAGCCAGTGGTTTAATTGTTATATTCCAAGAAACATTGACAACATAGTCTGTGTTACTTCAGACTTGGATTGCTGTTTTAATACTTAGTGTTCTCCAGCAGTTTTTATTAATTGCAAAAGTCTATCCTGAGCAAGGTTTGTAACAAAGAGTTGCCTCTCCCATGGCTGCTGCGAGATGGACGAAGAGAAGGCTGATGTCAGCACTGTGCAGCAGCGAGTACTGTGTAGAAGCCGGACATTAACTAGAAGTAGAGAGATGATTCAGATTGACAAGACTTACTTGTTCAGTAACACTTTACTGTGTACGTGATGTGTTATCTTGTTGAATTTCATGGAGTGGAGACTTCAGGTCCACAATGAAAAGTTTTGACCTTTGTGACCGGATTGCATTCTTAAAACCAAAATTTTATGACCTTTGAAATTCTTAATGAGCTGTTGTGTATATCAGAATCTTGTTGCTAGTGACACTGGAATAAATTTTGTGAGCTCATTAGAAAGTAGCAGTCAATTTGAATTCATTGTGGGCCTACCTCTTGTCTGGTTTCACTTTACGAATATATCTCTCGATAACTTGTAAAGGATCGAGATACTGGTGCTATTAAAGACACCATTATGTGTGCATGTGTATGCCTTCAATCTGATATGTCCTCATCGTTGTTCCGAACATTACACTATATAGACCAGTACCACTGGTTATTTGGGAGATGCCAGATTCGCATTTAACCAGCATTGCCAATTGTCCTGAACAACGCAGTTCTATAGGGACCTGATGGGGATGTAATTGTAGTGTGATATCACATTTAGCGCCATTTAGTTTTTTGCTTAATTTCTTATTTGTAAGCACTGGAGAATGTACAGGTACAGAAAGTTTGATGGTGCTACATATATTTGTGAAGGTTTGAAATGGTTTTCTTTGGTCACTCCAGATGAATACCAGGACAATACAAATAAAACTACTGCACTCAAAACCATGCCATTAAATAATTTCGGAATAAAACAGTCATAACGCTGGAAGTGATGCTAGATTATTCTAATATCTGCATCAAACATATATTTACCATCAAAATTCCCCCTGCCAATTCGTGTGGGATTTGTAGTCAAGAGAGTGGCAGTGTGACACATTTGTCTTGTACCAGCAGTGCTCCATACTCTTTAATTCATCATTACTGAGGCTATATAACCTTTAGCAGTTGTTGACAGCATCATTAAATAACACACTTTAAAAATTATCAAAATACAACAAAATGAATTGTCCAGCACAGTGTGTTTTTAATAGTATAATTCATTGTGGAGTGGGGGGGGGGGGGGGGGGGCCCCCTCCCAATTCAAATTTTGTTGTTTTTGGTATAAAAATTTTTTTGGAGTATAAAAAAAATAACTGAGTTTTTTTTTATTCTTATTACACCC
>Ga0123357_10013991_pt1 | contig 10450 bp, 5 predicted proteins | sample TergutEmb28metaG_FD_89873 | JGI IMG/M metagenome (GOLD analysis project Ga0123357, IMG submission 89873) | Embiratermes neotenicus P4 segment gut microbial communities from Petit-Saut dam, French Guiana - Emb289 P4 | ecosystem: Host-associated > Arthropoda: Insects > Digestive system > Gut ...
GGCGGACGCTTGTGAGTGCGGTAATGAACCTTCGGGTTCCGTGAAATGCGGGGAATTTCTTGACTAGCTGCAAACCAGTTAGCTTCTCAAGAAGGACTCTGCACCATGGAGTAAGTATGTATATACATATGTCCTGAAAAGAAGGATTCCAGAACCATTTCAAAATGGATTGCCTGTATTAATTGGTATATAGATGTCATGCAGAATCTGAATGCTCTAAATTAATCCCATCTCAAGGGCGTATATTCCCATTAATCTTACTGATATGTTTACTGTTTTATCGTATTGTGATTCAAATAAATGACTTCAGATTCACTTGTTATCGCTTGGTAGTGTCGCGTATGGAAAATTAACAGAGAAAATAACAAAACAAGACGGGCAGTTTACGTATAACGTAACAATGAAAAGCGTTCATGTAACCATTGTTGCTGTGAGAAGGCAATAAGTATTATATATTTTGAGTGTGTGTTTGTGGCCTTAGCTATCGAGCATGCAAAATGTGTGCGCCGTGTTACATTGTCATCCGTGGCCTCTCCATCTCTATAGCATTTTTCTTCATTATCTCATAAACGGCACGATTTTCGGAAAATAGTTATTAAACATGCAATATGATCTGAAACATCTCTAATTCTAAGAAGAATTAAGCGAGTTACCATAAGTGTACAAAGGTCTTAATGCGAAGTACCCAGTATTCTTTTCAGATTTTAATGAAACTGGAATTTTAGCGACAGATTTTCGAAAGATATTCAAACATCAAATTTCATGAAAATCCGTCAAGTTGTTCTATTCGTACAGACAGACATGACGAAGCTAGTAGTCGCTTTTCGCAATTTTGCGAAAGCTCCTATAAAGGGAAATAAACTTAGAAATATCAACTTTCAGTATCATATTTGAAGAAAAGCTAGTTTATCTTGGCAGCTCAGTGCAACATTCCTAAAATTCTACTTACACTAACTTCGCATTTTTTTCTTAGTTTATAGTTAAATCATTTGATGGTTTAACTTCTTGTCATTGTGAACTGCTCGGCCTTCAGTAGCAACAAACATATGCACATCCTGTGCACATTTTAGGACTACAAGGTCCGTCACCTGGCCATTTCTCAGTTCATCTAATTCTTTCCTTACGTAACTTCTACTTTACGATGTTACTCGGAAATAATAAATATTAATGGCCTTGGAATTTCAACCTGTAGCCATGATGTACAAATAACAATGAACCTAACTAATTACTGGTTCTCTTGCATTTTCTATATTGTTTCTTATTATTTGTCCATGGTTTATTTAACTATGCTCTCAGTATCTTAGACTGTACAGCACCCTGAGTGAACGATTTGACAATGATGCTGAAGTAAACGGTGCTGACCTGACTTGCATTATCCCGGCATTTCCTAGAGGGACTGTGGACAACTACTGAACATTTCAGACAGTACAACCGGGTTCTGGACCAAGATACATTGAACAAGAGACCTCCTTAATAGGAAACAGGAATGTAAACCACTCGATAAAAACCTTCGGTTCTATCTATTTAAATGGTTTAGGTAAGATTTTTAAGGAGCCAGAAGAACGTAGTCGGTATAACGACTAGGCTACGGACTGGACGGACGGGATTCCAATCCCGAAACTTCCAGGCCACCAGCCTTCCCTTCCATGGGAACCGGACTTCTATTCTGGGGGTAAAGTGACAGGGGCGTGATGTTGACCACTCTTAGCTATGTAGCGTTGATGTTACGGCCAAGCAGAGCTATACCTTCCCCTCTCCCTGTCTGGACAGGAGCAATTTCTTATACTATAGCGAAACTTCAAAGGCTATGTGTGTGTGTGTGTGTGTGTGTGTGTGTGTATATATATACATACACATATATACTTATAAGCTAGTATATATATATATATATATATATATATAATAGCGCCGGTCCCATTGGCTGCACGGTCTAAGGCGTGGGTCTGCGGTCGCTCGCTTGCTGGTATTGCGGGTTGGAATCCCGCCGGGGCATGTCTGTCTGTCTTGTGTGAGGGTTGCGTGTTGTCAGGCACAGGTCTCTGCGTCGGGCTGATCACCCGTCCAGAGGAGTCCTACAGAGTGTGGTCGTAAAGCCTCGATACAGGCCCACTAGGGGCTTTTTTGCCGTGGGGGAAAATATATTTAGTTCTATCATAGTGTTTGTTTTTGTGTATTTCATGCTATTTGACGACACTATTTCAGTCATAGAGCTTACGCAGCATCGAATGAAATGGGAAGGGTTTCTTTAATGACGAGTAGTTACGGATAGGTAAGGCAGCTGCCATGTCCTTTGTGCATTTATTTAACCACATTGTTTCAGTTGTAGAGTTTTTTTCGCATCGAATACAGTTGCAAGATTATCTTTAGCGGCAGGTAGGTACATACTTGTAAGGAGCCTGTCATGTTGTCATTTAATTAGCACACCAACTAATGCACATACATAAAATTTTGTACATTAAAACATTTAAAATCGCTCCAACATGTTTCGATCCTAAGATCATCTTCAGGGAGCTACACTGTTCCTTGTTAAAGTTACATTTTTAAAAACGTGCACTGATTAATTTCCTTATATTTACTCGGTATGTATGTGAGTTAGTTGGTGTGCTAATTAAATGACTCTACGAAATGCACGGTGCAACGATGAAGACTGTCACGTTGTGTTTGAAATTGCTATCCCAAAAGTCCCCTTGAGTTCCTGAGAGTCCCATGACAGGCCTCAGTCAATTCGTAGTCGAGAAGACAAGCAATTTTCCTTCCTAATATAAGTTGCCACTACATGCCTGCTGGGTGTTTGGATTTACTTTAATATGCCGGGCGTCTGGTTAAGACACTTTTGTTTCGGGATAGACCTGTCACATGGTCTGTTCCTACGCAAGACTACTTAGGACAACGCAAGCATATATATTCATATACGGAGAGAGGTTACACTGTCGATTCCAGCGTTCGAAAGGGCAAAACTGTTTGTGCAGTGTTACTGAAGAATACTTCATCAACGTGCTCACGGTGTTTGACAGCATTTTCGCATTTTGCGAGGCTGACTGGAGAAGTGACAGGAGTAAACGTGATGATCGGGTGCATTGGCAAACTAAAATTAGGCCTCTGCCATGCGAGCTGTCATACAGCGCGTGTACAGCCATACAGTAGGCAAGCGGCTGTATCAATGCTAGGAGAGTACGTGTGGGAGGGAAGAGTTTGCAATGCTTGCGAAGTAATAAAGTGCACTATACGCTTTATTTACATAAATACTGAATGTTCAATGCTTGCAAAACACCGTTGTATATGTGGATACGGCACAAACCTCTTGCCTTACTGAAGACATTTCTTGGTTTGCTCCCTTAACGTGCATGCCGAGGTGAAACGGAGGTTTCAAATTATGACGTTGTGTGCGTGCTTGTAAAAACAAATAAGTTTGGGTTAATTCAGCTCTTACGCCGGACCTACGAAGCGTCGTACAGTGAAAAAACAAATGTAATTGTGCTCTACTGCTACGTTTTACATTCGTTGCTGTTACGTTACATCATCCATATTCAGTATCGCATTACTAGTACGAAAAAAAAACTATCCTTGTAAGGCCTAAGTAATTTCAGGATCTTTCAGAAATAAATCTGTTTAACGTTCTGACACAACGTCGCTATACATTTTGCAAACAACAGAAACCTTTTGTCTATATCAATACTGTCAGAGCTAGGCCCAAAATAACAGTATGGAACAAAATCATGCTTGTCTCTTATCACATTTGTGATATGTTTAATATTATTGCCACCATTGTACACTAAATTATTTCCAAAATTTCACGGTTATTCTGTCAAGAAATAATGTAGGTCAGTGCATGAAGTGTTTGTCCTCTTACATTTTACAATTTTGCTTTTTTTTTTTCTGAAACTACAAAGAGATCTTTTGTTTCAAACACGTTTGCTCGAAGTTGAATGGCAGCACTCATCTGTTTATGCAGTCGATGTGTATTATGAAGTTGACTGTAATGAAAATGTCTTTTAAACGTTTTATGAAGACTTAAATCGCACGTAATTACTACGCGGTTACAGTGGCATAGCATGTCTGTACTTCAGTTCGTAAAAAGTAAAGATAAAGAGATAATATCTGATACCTTCAAAGAACAATGTGGGTTAGAAACGGTCGCTTTCGCCATTTGCTATACGTATGTGGTTTTTTCAAGAAATTGCAAATAATTGTGTTATTATCAGCCTCACTGTTTCACAAGCTGAAGTACGATTTGTAGGAAACACGCTGCTATAAGACAGACACAGCAATACATACAGGGTATGCTGACTGCTGCTAGCAGCAGTCAGCATACCCTGTATGACATATACCTATTGCTGTGTGTACAGTACTAGACTCCTGATGATGGACAGAGATACTGTCCGAAACATGTAGAGTTCTATTCCAAAAATAAATTTGAGAAATTAGTGCATCCCGTTGGTTTTATTATAAGAATCCAATTTACTCCTTCACGATTATTGTGGCATCTTTTGATTTGGACTTCGGTTAATCAGATATCCGTTTTTATCGACCCCTTCTGCAGTACTCCCTGCTATAGGTCTGTATTGGGTGTAAAGTCCTTCGGTCAGACTGTGAAATGTGTATTTTTTAATCGGTGTTGTTATTAAATAAACGCAGTGAGTGCTCTTTATTTCGACAACTGTCTCTCTAGTGCCAAAGAAAAGATCATTCGTGATCTGCAAATTATCGGATTGCACTGTATGAATAAATTATTGCTTGGCTTCATGTTTAATTGAACGAAACCTGTTATCATTTTTACCTGCTTCAACAGGACTATTAAGAGTAAGTAAGTAAATAGGAAACAGCAGATGCATATTGTCAAAGTTTCAACAGGGGTGATGATCTGGCAGATTTCTTGAAATAATAATATTTTTAAATATTTTTTTCTTAGTTTCCTATTTCTAGTGCGTAGTCATTTCAAACAGTTGTTTGTTCTGCTCACAATCATGTGACGTGCTCTGACTACACAAACTGTTATTAACTTTGCTACTAAACGTTCTCTCTTTTTATGTGTTAATCAAAATTAATGTTGGCCCAACCGGCAGGTATATTGTGGATAAACGGCATGTACCAGATAAATGAGCCAGTACGTTTGACTTTTTAAAATATCATGTAAGCTTATTACGATCTTACAGAGCGAGGTCTTTGAGAATTATCGAGGAGACATTGAAAAGAAGACTTTCTGGCCGAAAGAGATATCAAGTTGCCTGAACTGTATTTACAAAAAAATGATGATAACAGGAATATCACTTTATGGAGGCTTAATTATTCTATCGATTTACGGTATTTCATGTTCCACTAGATTTAAAATATTTGTGACAACACAAAAACAAACAACTTTTGCTTACCTGAAACATCCAAAGTTCCTGTGCAAGTCGTTTCATGCCTTGTGCTATTTTCTTCGCTTATTCCTACATGTTTTCGGCAGTTATTCTAAAGATTACATTTTGTGGTTACTGTGTCAGAAGTCACTGCCCGATGTGATTAAAAAAAACCGTAGGAAATTCCAGTCGGAGACTCTGGTGCTTTTGGTATATAACTGATCGTAACAGACTGATGTGTTTTACTTCTTTCCATTATGTCTCTACCGAAGACAAGAATCGTGAACATTAAGCAGCAATTAAAATGTAAAATCGGATGTTTGGTGGCTTATTATTTGCGCCCGTATAAATGGTACACGTGTTCATTTTCATCTGAGATTGTTTATATCGAGTTGTTTTTCTCGTTCGTTACTTTAGTTCTTATGGACAAAGCTCACATAATACCTCATGTTAGGAATAGGCACTTTTTCTCTGTGCACTCTCAGTTGCTGAATGTAGTATGTACACTTATTACTTAAGCTCGATAAACGTGATTGTAATCTGTGATTCAAGGATGATTTGCAAGAAATCATTTGTGGCCCTTAGCAGTCAGTGTCTCCATATTCGTCTAAGGGACCGAGTTAACTCATAAAACAATAGCCGGTTTTCCTGAGGAAATTCTAAACTTGTATATCACAAATGACAGCAAGACGCCTTGACTCTGACCATGAACTAACCCGTTCGATACAAACGCAGTAGGCATTTATGTGCTGCTAATGACTCAGGTTCGTGAAAAGCGTTATGGCGCTCACTTTTCAGGCAGTGTCTTTACCCAACAGCCGACGTATTTTGTACACAAACAAGAAAATCATCATTTTATTTCGCGTATTTAATTATTAATTTCATTATACATACGGTGTATGTGGTATCTGAAATGAATCTATACAAAAGCCAAGCGTCAGCTTTGCTCGGGTATTTACAATTTTCACTCCAAGACTTATTAGTGTTGCATGCAGTTTGTAAGTTTTGGACTTTAAATATCCGATAATTGTGAAAACATTCTATTACATACCGGAACGGTACCTCAAATTAGGCAACGGCTGCTTCGTTCATACCCTTTCCAGTTCATTATTCAACAACAGTTCCACCAATCGACGCTATATAATCTAAACTACCCACAGCTTCGTTATATAAACAATTAAATAACGTAAATAAATACATACGTATTGCAATTTTGGTAGCCATGCGCATTAACCTGTTTCTTTGTCTTTCATGCAACAGTTGTGATCTTTTTCGCAGTATTATTGGCGAAGTCCTCAGACGCACAATACACTCAACTTCTCGCACTTGGGAAAATTTGTGTCGGTCTTTGATTTCGATTTATACGTGTGGGAATTGCACAGCGTCAGGAATGTTCGTTCAGTGTGTTATGCAACCGTGTCGTTACACACGTTAACTGAGCAGTATAATTTTACGTCTGTTGGGGGCCTTAGAGCAAAGGAGGAGAAAACTGAAATGAAATAAAACATGATTGGAACATTTTCAGTGTCTGTTGTATTATCGTATTTTTTACAGCAGCAACAGCAGCGGCAGCTTTTCTTTATGTGGTATGTATCTGTGTGACTGCCGAGCGTCATAGCAACAGCCTGCATTAAAGTAGGTTGCAGAAATGATGTGAAACTGGGCTGGCAATTATCTCTGAAGTTGTTATAGAATACAGATGTCTGGGGTAATAATAATTACTAGTCACAATGTATGTGTGTTGTGCTGGATTCTCTGCTATTTACTGGCCTTACGACTGGCGCCTAGTCTATATCACATGTTGTGATGTAACTAAGACATTGCCCTTTTTGTTTTTACACAGTGATATGATGTGTGAAATCATAGCTATTGAACTTCTATGTACGTTTATCGTGCTGACTATTGAATTCTTGTCACGACGTTGCTACAACTGATCGAATACTTCAAAATATTTTTCTTCAAGTAACTTGTTACAAGCACTGTACGCTCTGGTTCGTACACAATAGGGTGAACAAGTCTGTTCTAAATACATGGCTGGTCAAAGCCTAGCGTTAACAAGCACCCTCCCTCAAAGTGCTTTTATTTTTTACCCTCTAACCCCCTGTAATTTAACGGCCACGCAGCTAAAACTCTGATTCAGAATTTTATAATATCTAAGAATACTACTCTGGAAGTACCGGCTTCAGGTTTCAACCGGCTTATCAATTGTCCTTGCTGATGTATATCGGTGTTTACCTCAGTCGCACGAGACGAATATCATATTCCCTTTAAATATTCCATTAGAGCGTCTTTTCACGTCTGTACTATTGTTCAATGATGATATTCCTACACCATAAAACACAGCAGTTTAAACAGTTCCGTTAAGTAATCGAAAAGCTATATGTTCGTGAGAAGTGTTTTACGTGCGTAGTTCACACACCAACAAATGCACTATTTATTGACTTGGTTAAAAGTTTTAAATTTACATTAAAATACACAATAATATCGCTCCTACATGTTTCGGTCTTCAATTATCATCATCAGGGAGCTTTATCTATACCTAAGTTATATTTATGTTAAAACACTCGGTAAAATTACGTCGTTCTATATTGTGTTGTGTGCTGTGCACACAACAGACATGCCGCTCTACTACATGCTGCCACATCACCTAATATATAGAACGACGTAATTTTACTGAGTATTATAACATAAATATAACTTTAGTTAGGTACAGATAAAGCCCCTTGATGTTGGTCATTGAAGACCGAAACATGTATGAGCGATATTATTGTGTATTTTAATGTAAATTTAAAACTTTTTACCAAGTCAATAAATAGTGCATTTGTTGATGTGTGAACTACATAGATTTCAAAATGCACTGTGCAACGATAAAAATTGTTTTACGTGATTAAATAATACCGGTAAATTCGAAAGAAGCGCTGTCAGGAAACCGTTTCTGTTCCAAATTGTATTTATTTTAATTATAACATACAGAGGATCTAATTTACTCCCCACATAATTTCCTTTATTGTCGCTTCCATAGATGGCACAGGTTCCTCCTTCCACCGCCCTTAGCAAGTACTCGCTGACTCAATGCTAGCAACATTTGTCTGACTGTTGGATCGCAACTTACCGACTACTTTTCGACAACCGTTCGAATTATTTAACGTAAAAAAAAAAAGATGAGGGAATTGTTTTGTTCTCTGGCCTGACTGCTTCTGGGGTCCACACAACATGCAGTGAGTATCGAGAACTCTTCCTCTGGGGCTAAAGCGGCCCGATCTTAACACTCGCCTTCTTCTAGTGCCAAGTGTAAGAATGAATTGAAATATACTTCCACTTCCCCATATGATTTTATGGCGTGCACCAGCGTTGGGTACCACCCAGCCTCCTGTTCCATGAATACGGGTTTTTCCCTGGGGTAGGGCGCACGGAGCTTGAAGTTAACCACTCCTTCTGTTTTGGGGGTTAAGATTAAGTGGAACCATACCGCCACACCCCCTGTCCCTTTTGTGTGTTTGTGACATGGACAGGAAAATCTTTACTTTTAATGTACCAACTGACCTTCTTAGAAGCAGAGGAGAAAGCGGTCGCATTCAGTCTCAAAACACTGCCTTGGCGTTAATTCGCCTGGAGGCATTGCGGGAACGGCAGAAATATTACTCAAAACAGTATGTTCCCCGGCGGAGGCTCGTATCTTACCCCTACGGCATTCAAGTCAAAAGAGTTATAGCTTAGACCTACTGCTCTGTAATATATGACTGATCAGTCAGTTCACATAGGCCACGTAGTAATGGTAATCCAGTCAATCTGTTTACAGAAACGAAGCCAAATGTGACCCCAGGGCCGCCGCCTCATTATCGAGGCTTCACAATCACACTCGGACACACCACACTCGGTAGGACTTCTCTGGACGAGTGATCAGCCCAACGCAGATACGTCTGACAACACACAACACTCACAACAGACAGACTTTCATGCCCCCAGTGGGATTCGAACCCGCAATCGCAGCAAGTGAGCGGCCGCAGACCCACGCTCAAGACCGCGCGGCGGCCACTGGTTTGCGGGTGCGAAATTATACGTATGCGTATTTTTCATCTTCGTGTTACATGGATTTAAAAATTTAAGGAGCGAATTGGAAACTGAAGGAGGAAATTTAGTACATGCTTATGCCTTCATCACTTGTTACGTGAAGACACTTACGTCATCAATGAATCACTTTGTTTCCGTCAAACAAAAGGTTGTCTTGTTCTATCGATTTTCTTTCTCTAGCTTTATCTCGAACAGCGATATCTGCGCCGAAATTGCTGGTTCCGTGGTGTTTGTGTATGTCATTTAAGGACAGAGTAGCCGTATTTTACAGCGTAGGTTATTGTAATGATGCTTCGTTCTTGTTTTTTAGTCTGCCTTAGTATGTTGACTGATACGAGCCAATTAAAGATAAAGTTTCTCCGACGGTAAACACACATTTTAGCTGCAATAACTGACCTATTATCGACCCTTTACGGGCCCGGCCTGTAACCTGACCATGAACACAGTGGGAGAGCGACTTTCAGAGTGGGTACATACGCACACTCGTTTATATATGTGCATAATGCTCAATTTGACATATACTGTATATACAACATGTATTCATAAGCTTAAAATGCGCCTTTATCAGCATTAAAAATCAACACCTTAATTACATAATGCTCTCTATAACATTGCACAAAACATCTTTAATACATACCTTTGTGAAAATGAATTTTGTCCAACTAAAATACGGCTCAACACAGGCAACACGTGGATGCGATCGGGTATCGCGTGTTTTTAGCGGTCTAATGAGCATATTTGTCTTTGTTATTTTGTACATTCCTAGTGGATGCATCCAGAATTGTAATGAATGCACTGCAGCCATTTGCACGTACTTGGCTACGAAGCTGCACGTGGCCCAAGGGACATTTGAGACTCTGAAATCGTCGTGACGTCGTCATGTCAGTAACGATAGGGTAGACTGTCATTCGTGTTATATTAGTAACTTGCACAATTACTTACTTACTTACTCCATGGTGCAGAGTCCTTCTTGAGAAGCTAACTGGTTTGCAGCTAGTCAAGAAATTCCCCGCATTTCACGGAACCCGAAGGTTCATTAC
>Ga0123357_10013993_pt1 | contig 10449 bp, 11 predicted proteins | sample TergutEmb28metaG_FD_89873 | JGI IMG/M metagenome (GOLD analysis project Ga0123357, IMG submission 89873) | Embiratermes neotenicus P4 segment gut microbial communities from Petit-Saut dam, French Guiana - Emb289 P4 | ecosystem: Host-associated > Arthropoda: Insects > Digestive system > Gut ...
CCTGGAGGGACACTGCTTTACAAGGGATTTTCAGAGAAAGGCGAGCTTTTGTTTTATAAGGGGACCTTGTTTAATGGGGAATCCTACAGACATGTAAAAGAAGGCTCTGGAAACAGGCAGCTTTCTTCACAGGGGCCCCTTTGGGGAATCTGGAGAGGGGCTCATTTTGCCAGAGACTTTGAGCGATAGACGGAGAGCTCTTGAAACAGAGCATCTCTCGCTCTCTCCCTCTCTCTGTGGGAGTTCTGTGAGGGGAATCTGAAGGGAAGGCTCCTTTACTGGGAACAATGAAGTATATGTAAAGGAAGGATCTGGAAACAGGCATCTCTCCATAAATACCTGGTTGGGGAAACTGGAGGGGGGTTCATTTACCAGGGACTTTGACAGGAAGTAAAAGAGTGTTCTGTAAATGGAGCATCTCTCTCTATGTGAGCTCTGTGAGGGGAACCTGGAGGAACAGACCCTTTACTGGGAACTCTGAAAGCTACATTAGACATGTCAAGGAAGGCTTTGTTTGGGATGGGAGCATCTCTCTCCCTATAGAGGCTTCATGAGGGGAACCTACTCCTATGCTGAGTATTCTGAGAGACATTTAAAGGAAGGTTCTGAAAATGGAGCATTTTTTATAGGGCTCCACAACAGGAGCCTTAGGCACTTAGCAGGGGAGAGCTCAGCATATATGTTTATAGGACTATGCTAGTGTCCTTTAACAGGATAAAATCCGGGGACGTTACTGGCCTTCTTACTGGATGTAACACCCTAAGAAGATACCTCTACATAATGGGGATGATCAACAGTCCCTTAGGTAGGAGATGTGGGGCACAGGAGGATACCTCAGCTCATATTTTGTGAGAGTATGAAGCTTTGGTGACACTCAGACACATCTATTTGGGTTCCTTTTTCTTGGACCCTGAGGATGTTTGAAGGCAAGGTCTAGGGGCAATCTGAAACTATATTAAAGGAAGAGGGCTCCTATGACTTGGACATCAGTTTAAGGGGCACAATGGGCCTGTCAAAAAGGACTAGGTGGGTTGGGACAAGAAGGGCTTTAACACACTTATTATTCCATTCTATTCTACACAATACACCAACTCAATCACATATTCAGAAATGTGCATTTGTTGGTTTATTATAACACAAAAGCTTTAGTAGTTTCTAGTTAGGAGATTGGTCTAGTAGTAAATGCTGATAAAACTAAGAACATGGTTATGTCTCAAGCCCAGAATGCAGGATGAAGCCGCAACATAAAGAAAAATAATATTTCCTATGAAAGGGTAGAACAGTTCAAATATTGGGGAAAAACCTAAACATAAAGAATTCTATTCAGGAAGAAATTAGAGCAGATGGAATTCAGGGAATGCTTGCTATTATTCAGGGCGAATCTTTTGTTTTCTGGTTTGCTATCAAAAAATATAAAGATTAAGATACACAGAGCCATAATTTTGCCTGTTGTTTTGTAGGGAGTGAAACACGGTCACCCACATTCAAGGAGTAACTTAGGCTAAGGGTGTTTGAGAATAGGGTGCTGAGGAGAATATTTTGGCCTAGGATGGACGAGGTAATAGGGAAATGGAGAAAACTACATAATAAGGAGCTTAATGATCTGTATTCCTCACACAATATTATTTGGATGATCAAATCAAGACAAACGAGTTGGGTGGACATGTAGCATGTATGGGGGAAGGAGAGGTGTATACAGGGCTTTGGTGGGGAAACCTTAAGGAAAGAGATCACCTGGACAACCCGGGCATAGATGGATAATATTAAGCTGGATCTTCAGCAAGTGGAAGGGAGGGGGACACGGACTGGATTGATGTTGCTCAGGATAGGGACAGGAGGCAGGAACTTGTAAATGTAGTAATGAACTTTCAGGTTCAATACAGTGCAGGGAATTTCTTGGCTAGCTGAGAATCAGTTAGCTTTTCAAGAATTACTCTGCTCCATGGAGCGAGTAAGTAAGACAGTAAGTAAGTAAATTAGCAAGATGGTTTATGATATAAGTATGTAGCCTGTATTTTCAACAAATTTCTGATATCCATATGACAACCGAAAATTCAAATACACTGGTACAGTTCTTCACTCACATGATGCCAAATGTGTGGGTACTCTAAAATCAGTGATATAATATATATGAAATCATATTACTTTTACTATGAACTAGTAGTACCATATTCCCTTTTTAAGAAAAGTATAGTTTTATAACAAGTATTTGTAAAAACCAAGTCTGAGAAGTATTCATTACAAGAATCAAAGAAGTCCATGACAACAGGCAACATAAAACATACCTCTTAGTTAAAGTGTAAAAAGAAAGAGTGAAAAAGAAAAGGCACATACACTAAAATGAGTTGAAATAAGTCAGGATAATCAAGTCACCCTGCTATGGAACCAACAAATTACACGAAATCTACACACTACCACAAACCAAACACCACACTCAGGAATATACTGTGTATCATTAGTCATGTCCCTGAGCATGCCAGCTATCATTGCAGCTTTATCACATAGTGACAGTGCATCCCCTGGGAATTCCACGTTTCCCCTGCAGTTCAAACGTGCCTTATTTCATATAAGTGTCTCACAGTGTTGGCCTCCAGCTTTTAAGCAGGCCTCACACCGTCTGAAAATATTTCTTGACACACACAAAAAAGAGCTACAGCCTTGCCATAAAAAATATAATTTTACCTAACCATTCCAGGAAGAGTCTAGAGAAGGAGGGGAGTATAGCTCTATCATTCTTAACCTCAGTGAGTAGTCAATTTCATGCCACAGCCACTTTACCCCTGCACACTACCCCCCAAAAAATTCCCCATGACCCACTGAACAGTAGGTTGGGTAAGCAATAAAGCCAGTTTTGGAATTGCTCCTGTTGGGAATTGAACCCTGGTTCATGGCCTGTAGTCTAGTCACTGTACTGACTGTGACATCCTGGCCTCTTTGTTGTCAAATATTAGCAATTCCTCTTTTAAATTATCTTTCAGTTCTTGCAAAGAATATGGATTTTTGGAACACAACTATCTGTTACTCTAGTTGTTCACGTTCCTATTTTATGTGAACCACGCCTGATACTAGAAAAACATGAATTATGGATCTAGAATTCCATTGGTTATCATTTCTTGAAACCATCTATCATACCTGCTTCTTGCTGTCCAGTTTAGAAGGAGTTGTTGTACAGCTCTAATCTTACAAAGTCTTAAAAAGTCTTGTTGCCCTGTGAGCAGACAATTCTGGTACCCCACACCCAACAGCAAACTGTCAAGATTTTCAGGGACTCACTTCCATTTGAGCACCATCCAAATTCTCTTCAGCCAAAAAACATTTTTTTATTTTTTTCTGTCAATCACTGGCCCTGATATTCAAACTTTTTTCATTACTTGGGATGATTTATGCAAAATTTTGGGCAACGTTTTCCCAGAATACATTCTGTAAAAGCACTTAAAATAAACTATCCTTGCTAACTGAATAAATTTCACATATACCCTCTCTCTCACTCTCTCTCTATGACTCACAAAACATACTTGAGAATCTGTCTCATGTTCAGGGCTACGAACCTATACTGTATTTTCCCATGGTCAGGGACATGATTAGAGGTACACTCTGTAGAAGAGGAACATGTTTACCGGTTCAAATTGCTATATCCACAGATAAAAATGTACTGAATTACAAAGACATACTGACTGAAGTACAGTACATGTGAAATGCCAGTGAGAAGGTGATACCAGTACTTAGAACACACCACTAGTAAACAATGCAATGTAAAACTATACAATAGAGCTATTTAGGATTATCATGCATCTTGAGTGATACTAAACACAAAATTGTGTTTAGTATCAAACAAGCCTAAGAAGATATTACTGGATAAGCCTGAATGACACGAGCTCATGGCAGGATGTCCTGTGATAATGGTGGTGGCACTGGTTGTGGTGTTGTTGATGGTGACAGTACAGTTGACAATGATGATGATGATATACTTACAATTGCAGGCAACACAAATTTAGAATATGATTCAATCTTACAAGCATCTATGCATAAATCCAGCATGTTAGCCCACAGACTAAACTGAAACCTGCTGAATCATAACACGCTTGCGTATTTCCCAAAAGAAAACATTAACAAAACAAATCCTGTAGGACTAAAAAGTCTGCAGTATGAATATTGGTTGTACGCGTTATAAACAAAACTCATTTGCATTTTTTGAAGAGAAGTAATTTAGGAATATACCAATACATAATATTTCAAGATAATGACTAGATTTGCATCCACTTCTAGTATCTGGAAAATGTTAAATATGGAACAAGAAATGTCATACAAACATGCTAAGAATGAGAACTTAAAATAAGAAAAACTTTGTTATTTCATCACTGATTACATATAACTGTTGTATTTTTACGAGAAGTCTTCCTTCCAAAACAATATAAGACTATGTCCTCTACAGGCTTATATGAGAATAAACATTAATGACTTCATGAAGTAAATCACTGAACACACAGATGATAGAAACTAAAAATGGCTACACAGAGAACTCCTTTTAATGAACAGGAACTCTCTGTGAAGTACAGTCCAAAAGCACTCAGAAAGATGGTAAGACTAAATTACATATATCAGAAGTCATAACTTAAAATACATCTGTGGAAAGAAAGAATAATGCACACATTACAATAAAAACACATCTGTACAATGCAATTTGTTACCTTGCACTTTTTTCTTGTATTCTTCTGGTTTATGTAAATACATAGCAGCAGCATCTCCATTGAGAGGATCAATAGGATTTGGATACGTCAACAACTGGGGCAGGAACGACTCAAAAATATTAGAAAGATCTAAAACAAGAAAATTGCAACACATGATCTCAAAAAATTCATGTTGAAACCCTGTAGTAGAAAACTCCTACACTTGTACTATATCTAAAGGTTCTATTAAAAGCCAATCTTAATACCAGAACAACTGAAATTTAATATAAACAAAACCTAAATAAACATGCATGAAAGAAATAGCCCTCACAACACAAGAAACAAACTACGTCTTCTGTACACTGTTTAAAATCAAACTGCATTTTACACTTGAAATGGACATGGAGTTTTACTCCCGGATCCTATCCCAACATTCTAAAGATAAAACAAAAGAAGAAGGAAGTAAATTCCAAAGGTAAAACATATGGAAAAGTTGCCCCTCTGCACACCATGGAGGCATAGCTCCACTCATTCTTAACCTCAGCATTAGATGGAGATGGGTGGCAAGCTTCACGCTGTACCCACTTTACTCCCAGGGAAAGAAGCACATGTACCCACTGCAAAGGAGGATGGGTGGACCCCAGAACTACTCTGGATGCTCTGGAGTGGAGAAATACCTCTTGCCCTGCTGGCAATTGCACCATGATCCCTCAGTTGTACAGCCCGTAGTCATTAAATAAGGCAACAATATCCTAGCGCATAAACCCACAGCCGAGTCACTAAACAAAACAGCATTATCCTGGCATCCCAGCCCAGAGTCTAGTCCCTAAACCAAGTATATTTTCCTGATTCCCCAGAGTATATTCTGAAGTATAACACAAATGTTCCTAATTCATTCCCTGCTATTTTGTGTTCCTCATTAACCCTGGCATTCATTTACTACACATATGAATTTTCTGTTGCACAGTCAATTACATCTCAGATTCAGAGTCACAAATGCCTGTTCTCAGGTATCAATTTCTATACTGTGCAAGTAATCATTTTTGGGAAAATTGTTAAGTCTGATTCGAGATTCATAAAACACAGGAGTTACAGTGGAAAAACAGGAAATGAATTTACCTGACAAACTAATTACCAACATACAAACTTTTATCACAATTTTGTTCACTAGTTCCAGTGCAATCAAATTCAACGTTAAATGTGTGTACACAAAGACAAATTCCTCAAAAATACATTTAACACACAATTCTGCCATCCTCTGTATTTTATATATGTTACATCAAACTGCATAAATCAATATAATAAGTAAAACATTTAAGTTTTATACTCACAGTATATTTATGTAAATAAACACCCTACACTTTAAATTTAGCTGCTGAATGCTGAATAATGAATACTGCAGCTGTAATTAATTACATTTTATCAAGTTTTAAATGTGGTGTATGAACTCACTGAAGATGGCACAGACATGCCAAAATGTGTAGGAGTGGTGATAGACCATACTTTTATGTATAATTGTAACCTGTGCATTGACTTTGTTTTCTACACGAGTATTAAGCAAAATGCATCGAATAAATAATTTCAAAAATTTCCCTTGTGTGTGCCTAAAATGGGTAGGCCTAAAAAATTTGGATTTCTGATATTGCTGAAACCGACATTAACTTTCGGATGTAGAAGCAATTCAACACTATGTTCATGGATGAACACAGTCACATACATCCTAAAATTGTGCTTCCTTTTCTTGACAATGATTTTGCATGCAAATTAATTAATTCTAGCACATAATCCAGTCGAACTTACAATCAGACGTATTTAAACACTGTGGCACTAATAAAAGAAGAGTTGCTCTTCCAAATAAATAAGACATAAAGGAAGCAACATGAACATAGAACAAAGAAATGAATAAGAACATCAAAAGTTATTGTTCTTAGATACACCATGCTAAATTTATGTTACTGAATCATAAAAATATCCATTAACATACCATACAAAGCTGTCCAAGCTTGGTTGATAACATCTAAACACACAGTACCAGAGACTTCATCTATGTTTGGATGATACACCTTATTCATGAATCCAATAGAAGGTGATTTGAAGGGATAATGTTCTGGTAAGTGAACTCTCACTTTCCAGATCCCACCTTCATATGGTGCTGAAACAGTGTTGTAATTAATCAACCTTTTGTTTCAAACCACGAATATACTTAATATTATATATCAAAGCCTGAAAAATTTTGATGGTGAATCATATCCATCATATCTTCATTCTTCACTCCCTTCCTTCCTTTCCTTAACCCCTTGATGGTTTTTCTTTGTTGTTTATCCTTGTAAACTGTGAATAGCCTCAAACATAAAATTACGTCAGCACATGAAACTATCACAAAAAGACAACATACACACAGTTGTATGACCCAAACAAAATGCCAAGAACCAAACTCTGTGACACAGAATGTCCCAATGAAATGTCTGCCACACTCCACATTCACCAAACAGGCAGATATAAAAAAATATCAATAATAAAAATGTGCCTACCAAATAGGATGTACAAAACAAAATTAATGTACGTGAAATTTACAGAATTGTTAATGAGATTATATTGCAACATGAGAAAAAAGTAAACACTCACCGTGTATACCCATTATTATAAATTTATAGAATTTCTCGCCAGTCACCCCGCCTGTACTGTATTTGATATAATATAAAATAACAAGTTCCCTTACTTAAAATTTGGTACCTAGTGATATCAGCTGTCACACATCTGACAGCAGACAGCATAACCTGCACCTTTTTGACCATTTCAGTGTAAAATATAATATCTGTTATTGCTGATCCATAACTCAGGTTCAGCCTGTTCATTTGTTACACCACATCTGCCTGTCATGACAGAAGATTAATTTACTGTACAATAATGTAGCTGCTGGCAGGATTTCAATGCACAGCAAGTTGGGAGAGCTTCCAGTTGTACATTTATGATAATACTACACAAACTCTAACACAAGACAAGTCATGTATGTGTAAGGTAACACTGAGGCACTTTTGTGCAACCCCTGTTGCAATGAAAGAGCAGTATTACATATTCTGAGTGTGCATATGTAAACTCAGTTATCCAGCATGCAATGTGCATGCACCATATTGTTATCTGTGGCCTGTCCAGCTCTACCACATTTTTTCCACATTATCTCATAAATAGCAAAATTAAAAAAAAAACTTATCAAAGCCACAATGTGTGTTTTGATTTTCACTACAAATTTGTCTTAATTCTCATTCTAAGAAAAACTTAGCAAGATATAATCAAAAGCATATTGGTGTTCATGTAAAGTACCTGTTATTCCTGTCAGACTTTATCAAAACCTGAATTTTCTTGATAGATTATTGAAAAATACACAAATATCAAAATTCATGAAAATCTGTCCAGTGAGAGCCGACACTTTCCATGCGGACTGATGGACAGACAGACATGACAAAGCTAGTAGTTGCCTTTCGCAATTTTGTGAACATGCCTAATTAATCCTTTTGTTAATGCAGTGTTACAACCACATATGGGACAGAAAACTATAATAGCATTATATCTGACTGCATTCCAAACTATACAGACATGTCTCATACTACAGGAATATTGTCAAACTTACTGCCTCGTGGTCCATAAAATTTAACACAAAACTCATTAAGACCGCCTAGTATGGTCACTTCATGTTTACTTTCAATTCTGGATATAAGTTAAGGAATACCAAAATTCATCACACACATATGCTGTCAACATTCACTCATTCACTCACTGACAACAGAAATGCATAAAATACACTTGTCCTAAATCATACAGTCAACATGAAACTATATAAAATGCTCTAATATTTACCCTTATTTAGTCACTCAGTGAGAAGGAAATAAAACAAAAGTCCCAAAGAGAAATAACATAATATGAGATGACTCAACAAGGAAACAAAATAAAATACATCAAATGTTGCATAAAAGCAACATCAACTCAGGGCCAAGTGACTATCTTTGGACAAGAATGTTTGTATCAAATTTGCAAGCATCATTCTCATTTTCAACCATCACTAAAATGGCACCAGTATGTCTACTATAATACATGCTGGATGCAAAGGAACATTGATGTATTGGCAGGAAAAGCCAGGAAACAACAAGTGATTGTTCAGCACAGGAAGTAGTGGTAGCTCCATATAATTGAACACTTAACTGCATAATCGCAATTGAAAGAATGAGTAGTGCACAATAACTTTCAACCACACATCATGTCATATAAAAAAAACTTAAGCTTACATCCTTAAACAATTTGCCAAATACCTTAATGAACCAACTATTTTAATGGTTCATTTTGTAATTTTTTATCTTACGACTAAAATACAGAAACATCGACATTTGTACACGCTATACCTAAAGCTATTATTTGCCAAAACATATAATGAGCTAAAGGATATCGTCTAATGGGAATAAATACAACTAATGCTTGTATTTGACAAAAGAAAAACAATGACGTTAGTATTCGCACTACTGGTTATGAATACAAATATGTACAAACTAATGAACAAAAATCCTAAGTAGCTGCATGAAATACGTAATTTTTTCAACAGACCCCCATAGTATTCGTGGGCTGACAATGCACAGCCAATTCACTTCGTACACACGCATTATTTTTATTTACTCGCACACACCTACGTACTCACGCCTCTTTACCAATGTCTTTAACAAATTTAAAATCATGACAAGTTGAGTAGTAAATATACGAACACAGTGCACTCGTTTAACAAACACTGGTTATTAAACATGTCGGACTAACGGGGTAAACTATCACTACCACGGAATATTTCATGATTGGGAATGTGAACTCTGCAGCCATGAGACCAGAATCAGCTGATAGTCCACGTCAAGGTTGGTGTTTGACCTAATATCACTTTTTCATACAAAGGATACAGTTTTATGACGTCTGTGTCCATTCGTCGCTTCCCTGCACTTGGCGATGACATTTTATCGATTTTCTAAGGGTTAAAAACCCTCAAATGATTCACTACCGTAACTCCAGCACTATTGACACCACACTTTCTGCAATGTTTTGTTCAGACTTGCCATATGTTTAGGTATAACAATATCCACCAGAGCTCACTAGCGTTCAAAACGCTCACAATGACCATAAACGATAACACAAGGACAAAAAAGTTTCGAAATTAAAGACATGATATTAAGACATGAAATAATGAAAGAGTTATCGGTAACTATCGCTGTATTACACATTCCAAGCACAGAGATCATTATAACACTACATAAATGGCAAAACTTGCCCGTCCTTCTTTGCTTCCTTTCCGCATCAGCTTCGAGCACTTTTCACAAAACACGAAACAACAAACTGCGATGCGCACAACGTCGCGTTTATCAGAGAGTACAGTCGCAGGGGCGATGTATAATATCGTGTGTAGATCTAAATATTCCCACAGATCAAATACCCCGCTGTTTGAATTGCTTACCCAGACACTGGCTAATGTATGGAGAAATGATTTGGATTCGTAAAAAGTTTTGAGTATTTTTAATTACGAATAACATGCGTACCTCAGAACTGTATATTACTGGTACATACACATTTGTAGATACTTTTTGTACTGTAATGAAACGAAGACTGCCATATCTGAATAGCTATACCACATGATTAGATTAATTTATCTTTATGTTACTTTGTAATTATTGTGACAAATGCATTGCACACTTTGTGTAATTTATATCATTATGACTGCTTCCATATCTGTAAAGATCTGATGGAGGGTGAAAATAAA
>Ga0123357_10013996_pt1 | contig 10448 bp, 6 predicted proteins | sample TergutEmb28metaG_FD_89873 | JGI IMG/M metagenome (GOLD analysis project Ga0123357, IMG submission 89873) | Embiratermes neotenicus P4 segment gut microbial communities from Petit-Saut dam, French Guiana - Emb289 P4 | ecosystem: Host-associated > Arthropoda: Insects > Digestive system > Gut ...
AATGGGGGAATGGAGGAGATTGCATAATGAGGAGCTAAATGACTTGTACTCCTCACCAAATATTGTGCAGGTGATAAAATCGAGAAGAGTGAGATAGGCTGGGCATGTGGCGCATATGGGTGAGGAGAGGGGGGTGTACAGGGTCTTGGTGGGGAAACCGGAGGGAAGGAGACCACTGGGGACACCTAGGCGTAGATGGGCGGATAATATTAGAATGCATCTCCAGGAAGTGGGATGTGTGTATAGGGACTGGATTGGGCTGGCCCAGGATAGAGACAGTTGGCGGACGCTTGTGAGTGTGGTAATGAACCTTCGGGTTCCGTGAAATGCAGGGAATTTCTTGACTAGCTGCAGACCAGTTAGCTTCTCAAGAAGGACTCTGCACCATGGAGTAAGTAAGTAAGTATTTGCAGTAGTGAGCAATATGAAAAAAATTGTGTTATTTTCTTTAGAGTTTTATAATCCTTAAACAAACTATTTTTTAAAGTTCTTGATGCCTTGATATAGTATGAGCTGACTGTCTCAGTCACAGTAGTAACAAAGTGAGTGGCTGTTTGATTGAGGAATGCAGGTTTTTTTCTGGGCAAGGAAGTGAATTTTCTTTTATCTGTAGCTTTAGGACTGCCTCTCTGGCCCACCCAGCCTTCTGTCCAGTCAGTACTTGGGCCTGTTTCCCTCTTCCTAATGTCACATCCACCTTGTGCCAGGGTTAAATATGCGTGGAATCATACCTGCTGCACCTGATATGTTTTTGTGGTGTGGTGCTAAGTGAAACATTTACTGCAGTACAGTTGTTGTGACTATGAGCAACTGCACTGTGCTAGCATCTTTAGAACCACACCAGTGCTGTACATGGCCACCTGCATATATTCTGTTGCACAGGCTTATTGGCACAGAGTTCCTTCAGCTCACTGTGTGATTGACATTGCACCTCATTTGAGGGCAGTTACCCACTCCAATAGATCCATATCACACCCACTCATAACTGTTAGCACAGGGCTCCTTACAGGCAGGGACATAATTGCTTGTCATGTGAAATGTTAAATTAAAATTTCCTGCCTTCAACACAGCTATTACAATAGCGGTACTGTAAAAGTTCAAATTAAAATCAGAGGCACTTTATGTTGTGTATGTGGTGTGTTAGTGCACTGGAAATATGTTGTGCTTCAAGTGAAATAAAACCTAGTATGGTTGTGATGTAACAATATTGTTGAATGTTTACTGTTATCTTGTGTTTGTAGGTGAAGGATGGTTGGCACTGGTGCCTTTATATTTGCCACGTCTGAGACAATTGCGTTTGGCGGGGTGTGATAGTGTTTGTGATAAGTATGTGGAAAAACTCTTGGCTGCTGTACCAGAACTGGAAGTTACCGGACCTGGAGGTGATATTGTGAATACAAGTACAATGAGGAACAGACGCCTGGAAACTTCTTATGAGTGCTGCACTTTACATGCGGATCTTGACATCACTTAGTGTGCCTCGCCAGATCATTCAGAAGACTAACTGTAATCCTTATATAACTGAATCATTTTGAATTTATTTCCTTGGAAAAATGCACGAAAATTGCTTTTTCATAAAGCTTAACCATTTGGCACCGAAGGACGACAATAATCATTGTGGCAGTGCAATGCTGGGAAAGGGAATGATCAGCATAGCTGTCGGCTGCTATCATGCAAAGGAATGGATGTGACATTTAAGTTTTGGTATTTTCCAGGGTAAACTGTGCATTTAATTCTGGTGCAGAAAGGTTAATAATATTACAGACATTTCCATCTTGATAATAGTATTTTGAAGCGCCATAAGGTCACGTTATTGACTGTTTCTGATCAGATTATCATCTTCCTTTGCAAGTGAGTAAGTACATAAATTTGTATTTTTTAGTATCATTTATGGGTTTGTTCTAATCGTGAACACTAGTGTGAACATGAAAACTTGTGTCTAGAACACAGACCCATTTTTAAGTATACTGTCAGTTGGTAAGATAGAACAATAGAGGAATTATTTTGCTATGAAGTAGAGTGGAATAATGCTAACAGGAAATACCTGAAGTGCCTGGAGAATGACCTGTCCAAATGTCACTCTGTCCACCACTAATCCCACATGGACTGGCCTGGGATTGTACCTAGGCCTGAATGGTAAGAGGCTTGAATCTAACCAACTGAGCGATGGTATGGATGTTGATCTTTCTGGTATCAGCCTAATGGACATAAACAGTAATGTTGTCAGTCAGTATTGTAATGTACTGCTGTGATAACACTGCCTGCATTAATTTGACAGACTGTAGCAGTACAGAATACAGAAAGTGAAAAGTTTTCACCGTTACTGCAGTGATGGTTTTAGAGTTCTTGATATTCTGCTGTGAAGTGTAGTGTTAACAGTTAAGGGAGGGAAATGTTGGGCATGTGTTGTGTTATTGACTGGCATGGAAAGGGGACACTGAAGGTCAGGTTTTATGAGTAAATAACTATAAACTAAGACCTGATATAGCAAAGAGTAGAGGCGACTTGTGAGACATTGGGCAGATTGTAGGATAATATTAAAGTGTATCTAATAGATGAGATTATGTAGATGTGAACTGCATCTTTTTGGTTCAGGATATGGTACAGTGGTAGGTACTTGTGAATGTGGTAAAGAATTTTTGGGTTCCATGAAACGCAGGAAATTTCTTGACTATCTAGGTGGCTCTTAGGTTCTCAAGGACTGTGCTCGGTGCAGTCTGTTGTATTTTCTGACCTGCTGATCAAGTTCCTTCAAAACGAAGGTAACTGCCTGAACAGACTTCATTCTGTCATAACTCAGTAGACAACAACTGTCTGTCCCAACTTCAACAGTGAAGCAGTCCAAGCGTAGCCATCTGATTTAGGCTTGCACATATCAACAGACTGGTCTTGCTGATCTGTAAAAAGTAAGACATATGCATATAATTATGTCTTATTTTTACAGACCAGGCAATTGGGTCAAAGTTGCACAATAGACTGTTATGTATGGCCTCATGCTGTAAGTCTGGTCTCGTGTATGTAATGCAGAGGAATGCACGCTATTTGTGTCATAGTGAAAGCCTAATGTGTTACATGTAGTAACGTTGAGCAATCAATGTTTTGTTGAAAGGAGCAACATGGTGGAATTTATACAGTACGACAAAGTTGCAGTTAAAATGTCATGGCTGTTCTTTGCAAAGACCTTAGAATCACAGTGCGACACTGAAAACTGTGAATTCTTCGGGGATTTAAAAACACTCTAAATTACAGTGTCAAACAGTTTTATTTTTCCTAGCTATTAGCAAAAAAAAGTGAAATTAGCTTGTGTCCTTCACAGGACAGTTTCCCACTGCAGCCAACTGCATTTTGATTCAGACATCTCTAGCTACTATTGTTCGATGCATGGAGAGTCATGATTTGTAGCTATTTAAGGTAAAGCAATCCCATTACAGGCCTGGACAGGCCCTGAGGGTTCCAGGAGGTTGAGGTTCCCACATTTCAAGACATTGGGCACATGGAGGTGGTAAGGTTGTCAGCCCTACCCACCACCCGCCTTTACCACCAGGAAATATTCCTGGTACTCATTTATGTTAGAGGCTGAGTCAACCCTAGGGCCATAGTGTGGCTGGAAGGATTATGTCAATAAAAATTTCCAATGACACCAATGGGAATCGAACCCGCGACCTTCTGGCTTGTAGCGCAGTATTTACAGCTATTACCGTCCTGCATTTTAGAACAAATCCCTCCTGCCGATTAACTACACACGTCTTGTTATTAGTATAGGTAATTAGAGTGCAGTAAACTGCGTTTTAAATTTTAATATTGGTATAGAAATACAGAGTAGCGCAAGAGGAACTAGCGCCGCGCAGGTCTTGGCAGCAGCAAGCTTAGGCAAGCCATCCCCATTGTGTTCTGGTCTAATAAATGAGGTAAAAAGAGAGTCTAATACAAGTTTAAAATTTTAAATAATTTACGGCAACATGTTCGGACCCTAAGTAGCCATCTTCAGACTCAATATAAAGCAGTACATATCTAACAGTGCCATAAAATGGAGATATCGTTTACATAAAGTTTTAATTTATAAAAAGTATATTGTTGCAATACATTATGAGTTCTGATAAAAACTTGTAAAAACACTGAAACTTCAAAACGTTTAACTGCCGCTGCTTCTACTATTACTACTACTACTACTACTAATTATGATATTAATAATAGTAATAGAATGTGAATTTTGAGCCTCTTAGACATTCTATACAATTGGAACCCTCAAGGAAAAATTCCTGGTAGTCATTTGTATTCCAGGCTGAGCCTACCCAGGTCCATAGTGCGGCCGGAAATATGAAGTCCATCTATAATCCCAAAGACTCCATCGAAACGGCGACCCCCAAGATTGTAGGGCATTGGCTCAATTGCGTCACCACGTACCACAATACTGTTATTAATGCTAATTCTACTTCTACCACCAGTGTTACTGCCACTGCTACTGCTTTTACAACTACTGCTGCTGCTGCTGCTGCTGCTGCTACTATTACTAGACCTACTACTGCTATTGCTTTTACTGCTACTTTAATTCTACTGTTACTTCTGTTGCTGCTGCCACTAATGCTACTGTTACTACTGTCGTTACTACCACTACCGCTGCTACTGCTATTTCTACTAATATTAGTAATAGTACTACAGACACTCTTCGATCTACATCGGTGAAAATCTCGACACAGCATTCAACAAGCACAAGGAACCAGAGACACCTGTCCATCCAGCAACACTGACCTTTTTCTGTAAGGATCTCAGGCCCACTAGGGGAACTTTAACCCAGAATTATGAGGCCGATGCTAGCAGTAGGGTGCTTAATGCATGCGGCACCTTTGTGAAGTACTCTCACCAGAATTTTTCTTTAATATCGGACATTTGACTACTTCGATGTAAAATGTCTAGCCATCCCTCCCCTCCCTGTGCTGCTTTTTCTCCATTACAATAAACTGTAAAATATCTCAAATTTATAGCAGTACGCAGAACACAGATTTTACACAGTTTGGCAGTAACCTTATGAAGATTTCATTCACCATACAGCTTTGAAAGATCTGAGTTTTAGAAGATGTGCTGTACCGATAGCTAAGTTTGTTTATTGAAAGTTATTAAGTATCTTCTTAATTTTTTATGAACCCTTTAGATCACAGTGGTTATTATATTTACCAGTACATTTGACATTAAAACATCATTCCTTTTGCCCACACAGTGTGTTTTGAGTGGATCTCAGAACAAACGGCAATTATTTCCCTATACAGCGTTAACCGGTTGGTTTTTATAACATAGATGGAGTGTGTTTACTGCACGGTACGGTCTAATATTTATGTGTAATTCAGGTTCGCATCAACGCCTAAATGATAATCATGCTCACATCATGCAAGATCTAATGGTAACAGAGTAATTACGAACTAACATTCATTTCATGTAGATACAGTTCAATGTCCATCATCAATGCTATTTTATGAAGTAATCTTCTATTTTCTCTTATTATATATAGTAGAAAAATAGTGTATTTAGTGGTTAATATATTGAGATGGCTGTGGCAGGAAGTGGGGTGACCTCTTGCAAAATAGTGTTCTGAAAGTTGCTTGCAGGAAACAAGGGAATCCACAAAATACCTCAGAGTATCAGGTCTCCGCGCCGAGAGTTGAAGCAAGAATCTATCGAATACAAACAGTGCCGTCATCTGCTCGACCTACGCTTGCCTCTGACAGAAGTTCTCGTGGCATGTTTTAATTTCGCTACCGAAATATTTCACTGGGGAAAACATCCCCAGGTACGTCACTGTGGGCGTAACAACCTTTGACCTCACGAACACGGAACAAAACTACACTTCACTACATCACTTCTTGTTTCTGTTATAACTTCATGGCACGCGTATAGAATCTTCTTCATTTGGCGGCCAATAGGAAGACATAATTTCCTTGCCACGCGTACGGCACATACTTAAGTTCACTGTGGGTGATGGAGAGTAGTAAGCCATGTAAGGGAACGTAACGAAGATTACTGCAATGTTAAGTCCGGGATTTGATCCACGGATAAACAAGGAAGTCAGCTGATATATATATATATATATATATATATATATATATATAGCACAGTCATAAAGTTCGTGGAGAGGAGGGCGGATGGAAAAGAGTGTTGTGAACTAGAAAATCAAATAGGGATGTAACTCAACTTGTGAGGACAGCTGAACGAGGGGGGGGGAATTTGAGAACGATGCACCTACTTGGAAGGGCAAAAACAAAAATTCGGCCTAATATTCTTTCAAAAAGGATTTAGGTATTCGTAGCAAGTGGTTATTATATTTACCACTTGCTATTTTAAGTTAAGGCAACCTCTTTCTGTTCAGTTCGTATAGAGAGGAACACAGTGAAACATGCAACAGTAGCCGAAACTGTAAGTGTGATGTGTGACATATGTTGTGTGTTTGACAGATTGTTTCATTTCTACAGTTACCACCTGTACTTTCATATTTCAACACTGAGATTCGCCGGTGTTGTCACCCGTTGAAACTTATTGTCAATGTTAAGATTTTTAACCCAAATTTTAAGCTTCTGATCACTCAAAATGATTCAAGTGCGTGTATCAGAGGTGACAGCTCTGAGTCTTCCGCAGTTCTGATCTTCCCCACAGTGTTCTTGTATCTTTTAAGGTTCTAGCCAGCAAACCGAATGGATGCCTCCCGCCACAGCTGATAAGAAGCAACCTTGTAATTGGTGCTGTGATTTTCAGAAATTTGGAAACAGAATTTTAAGCAATTGCCGTCGTCTAATCGAAAGATAATTATTTGTAAGCTGATTCTTGTGCTGTGTGGTCAAAGACGTGGGTTTTTAGCCTCTTGATTGATGGGACCGCGGGTTCGAATCCCACTGATGATATATATATTCGTGTGTTGTGTTTGTTGTGTGTTGTGCAGGTAGCAGCCTTTACGACGTGCGGATCCCTCATTCAGAGGGGCCCTAGCGCACGTGCGCATGTGTGTGTGTGTGTGTGAGTGACTAGGTTTTATGACCTATAAACCTCAAAATCAGGGGGCCTACGTGTAAACTCGAGTTGGGCTGTTGCTTCACAGAAAAGTGGTTCTAAAATTAGTAAACGTACTTTGAAATTCCGAAGTGCCCCATAACCTCATTAGATAGTGGATAGGCTTAAAAATTTTAAGAACTGTGTTAAATTATACTTACGGCTGATTGAGCGTCATTAAATATGAAACTCAGAAATAATCTGTACTGATAAATAGCCCCTCAGACTGATAAGTCGCTGCAGGCTGTTTCAGCATGCGGACCTCCATATTTGGTCCTGTCACTGCATTCCCTCTGAAGATTGGATGTTAAGGAAGGAGACGTCACTCTGTCATGCCTGGCGGCAACACAAACTCCCTGCAGCCTGTCCCCTTTCCCAGCGATGCTGAAATATTTATGCGGGCGGTGATGAAAGTTCGGACACAGTCGTCTGTTGGTGATAGGAGACTGAATGTATGAACAGGTGGAGTTTGTTACGGTGAGATTCGCTGTTGCATTAAAAAAAAGCAGCAAACTTACAAATAATGGGAAAAACTAGGAAATACGGGAATACAAATTCTCACCAGTAAATGAATATTCAGATTTTGGACCATCTTCGAGCTGCTGTTGTCTGTTTGAAGGGCACAATATAATATTCTGAAAAGAATTCAAAAGCAATTTAAAAGTCACAACTATCAGTGAGTTTCGTTCTTTATGTGCTGTACCTTATATTTATTACGCACTTAGTAAAATTGCACATAAAGTGGATTCCGTTACGTGATAATTCTCGATACACAAAATAATTCATCTGCTTTATTCTTATAATAATTTGTCTATAATTCAGTCAAGTATAATTCAATTTCGTGGAACTAGACGACTACACGTTGTCGATGGCCCGCAACATTCTACACAGTAACTGCCCAAGTCAGATGTACTACCAACTGTACAACTGTGGATGTGTAAAACTGAGTGCCTCCCACTGCTATATTTACCGTAGGCCCCTGATAACGGTGTAACATGATGGTCGAAACATGGTGCAGGTAACAATAAGTAAACCAAAGTCGTCATTATCCAGGATTCATTTAGCCACACCACACTCAGTAGAACTCCTCTGGACTCACAACAGACAGAAATCCATGCTCCCGGCGGGATTAGAACCCACAATCCAATACATACATTCGTGCATACATATCTACGTATGTATGTGTATGTAGGTATGTATGTATTTATGTATGTATGCATTATGTATGTGTATGTATATATGTGTATGTGTCTTCATAAGTATATATGTATGTGTGTACTTATATATGTACATATGTATATATTTACATATGTATGTGTGTGTAGATATGTATTTACATATGTATGTAGCTATGTAGGTATATGTATGTATATATGTGTGTGTCGGTAAGGAATTACCACTGCACGCTGTGTAATATCCCAGAAGAACACAGTTGTTATGCACTTTGCAACGGAAGCCTGAAGTCACGGACTTTTAATATAATTGTAACATTTCCATATACCAAGTACGAACCAGCTACTGGCAAGTAGCCTATCACTGTGTTTAACGTTCCTTGTGTCACGACCACAAATTGTTACCATTCGGTACACATGTGCTGTACAAACATGTCGGACTACCGCAGTATCTTATCTCCCACCGCCGCTCACTTTTCTACTTTGAAGTTACACTCAAGGCTTCAGGTCTGCCTGCAGGCAAATATGTTAACCAGTCTATAGTGTCCTGCTAGCAGTCTCAGTCTCACAGTTCAGACTGTCAGCCTTAAACAAGTTCGACATCATCCATCGTCTAGATCTCTGAAAATTTCTCACTTTCCCAGCTTGCAGCGGCCTTTGGTAATGACTCAGTTTAGGTCTGCCTTTGAGTGCAGCTGCACCTAACGATGTGGCACTCTGCACAGACTGCGTACACACCCCAAGGAATGCAATTAAGATAAATAAATTTATTCATTTTGGTTTTAGAAATTGACCAACACATTCATAACAATCCAGAAGTATAATCATACCTGTTGTTCCCGATGCATCAGTCGATATGGCGACATATACTAGCTGAATAACAGAGCAATCTTGGTTTTATAGCCAGTTACATCCAAAAACATTTCTCTCAAAAGTCTCCAGACAATTTGTGTGGTCCTCTGACGCTCCACTCTGACATACGGGGAGGCTATTGCTTCAGGGTTAATGCGGTCGGTATGTCAAAGGCATGTGAGGGAGTGGAGGAGTGGCTCCTCTCTTTAACATAGAAAACAGTTACAGGTGAGGCGTTAAGTGTGCGCCACACACCTTTAGATTTACTTCAGAAAACACCCGAATACTGATTTATTGCGTAGTGTAAATAGACTAACATTTTAATGGAAATCAAATATTGTGCGGTGGGAGTTCATCGATAGAATATCTTTATAAAACAAACTTATAATTATTACCGCAACATTTATAAAATTGAAATATACAATAAATATTTCGGTTGTCATGCAGTATTGAGAATTGCAGCAGTGACCACTTTACTGTTAGCTGCTGAGAGGGGGTAAGGAGACGAGCTGATAGGAGGGGAAGCACTGTGCGTGGAACAGGAAGCGTTTTGTGCGGGTTTCGGAAACTGCCACTGTGCCAGAAACCTTGTTTTTTGAAGCTATATGAAATACACACACAACCGGTAGGACTCCTCTATACCAATGATCAGCCTGTCGTCCAGGCAGCTACCTTCACAACAAAAACCAATAGACAAGAAAAGAATATCCATAACATCAGCGGGATTCGAACCTGCGATTTCAGAAATCATGGGGTTCCAACATATGCCTCTGACTGCATGACCACTGGGATTGACCGGTACATATTTATATACGATAAAATTTTTCTACATTTGAATTTCTGACTACAGACGACGGGAAATAAATATAAATTTGGCTATTTCACAAAGTTAATCAGGTAACAAAATGTATGAGCATGCAAACAGAAATTTGGAACAAAAACTTTACACAGCTATCTAACAGAGAGACACTTTATAAGTAAAATTAACTCTTTGTAACTTGTTCAGGTTTTGGAATTTAATAGACGGGAAAATTCACAGGATTTAGAACTGTTAAAATATTTTTAGAATTCCTGACCTGCTTTCTTCGTAATTATTGCATTTATCAACTGCGACTGTCAGGTCCTTACTGGTTTGTTACAAAAATGCAAGTTTTTATTGTATTTACAAGAGAAATGGGATTTAAAATATATTTAGAAAGAGGGTTAAGTATGTAGTTACAAGCAAGGGAATTGAAGTGGGAATTGAGTGTAAATATGTGAAGTGATGTGAAGTGTAGTGATGTGGAGTGAAGTGACGTGATTTGTGTGTGTTATTTTAAGTAAAGTGCAGTAAATGGAGTTACGGTGAAATTCTTGGGGACAAATGGGTCATGTATATTATGGTGGCATTAT
>Ga0123357_10013997_pt1 | contig 10447 bp, 5 predicted proteins | sample TergutEmb28metaG_FD_89873 | JGI IMG/M metagenome (GOLD analysis project Ga0123357, IMG submission 89873) | Embiratermes neotenicus P4 segment gut microbial communities from Petit-Saut dam, French Guiana - Emb289 P4 | ecosystem: Host-associated > Arthropoda: Insects > Digestive system > Gut ...
AAGAAGCTGCGCCATGAATTGGTATATACCAACACTGTTGTTCGCTCTGCAGCAAGAATTCCGCTAGAAATGTTAAATTTTGTACCTGAAAGACAGTTCATTGCTGTAATATTCTTTAAAAAAAAAAAGATGCTTATTTTGCCGCAGTGAAAATTATTGTTTTTTTTTTCCTTTTGATAATATTAAAGCATTTGATGAAGTGGAGGTCCACCTCCAGTCATTCTTATACTCGACACTAGAGGGGGGTGAGTGGTCAGCTTCACATCCCGGCCACTTTGCCCCTCAAGAAGTGGGCACCTGCACCCAAGCTGGCTGGGTGTGGATCCCGGGACCGTTCTGGATGTTGTGGTGGAGAGAAAATTATCTTACCCCTTCCAAGAAACTAAAGGAAAAAGTCTAAACCTTTTTCCAAGGTACTGTCGGTCGATATAGCGACTCCCTATGGGCTGTGCGGTCAGAGGATCGAATCTCGGTGGGGGCGAGATTTTCCGCACCCGTCCAGACCGGTCCTGGGGCACACCCAACCTCCTATACATTGGGTACCGAGTCTTTCTCGGGGGTAAAGCGGCCGGGTCGTGGCGTTGACTACGCACCCCATCTAGCGCCGAGGTTAAAGAAAGAATGGAGTTACACCCGTACTCCACATCTGGACCTTCGTGGCCTGTTACAGGGTGAACATTTCCTTTACATTTACTGTACTATTACAATCATGTCTTCTTTTTTGACTCCGACTTTTATTGTCTGATTTGAGAGAATTTTATTCAGTATCGAAATGTTGGTTATTCAAAACAGGTAGTTGTAGAAGAGTTAGAAATAAGATTATTGCAAGTGGACTTTGGGTGTAACATTGAAATTCAGTAATTACGTAAATATAAAATATAGAATACATTTATGTTCATGCCGTGCATATTGAATAACAAATTGATTATTACACACCAACATATGTACATATGTTGGTGTGTAATATACAGTTTATAAGATATAGAGTTTGTAATTTTAGCGAACGGAGTTTAAAGGACCAGAAAATCCGGACACAGAACTCAGTTGTCGGAGAATTTAGCCCCAGCCCTGAGACGTGGTAAAGCGCCGTGTTTCTGAGACGCCGGGTAACATTACGTGTCTTGTGCAACGCCGAAAGCAGCGACGAAGTGTCTGTCGTCAAAAGTGAGCCACCGGCAGAACTCAGCTTAACCGTGCTTCTCATCTTATAAACCACGCAGAGATGGGGAGGGGTGGTGTCGGGGGCAGGGACGGGCGTCAATATGCGCCACACGCGGAGTAACATTATAAACATGGCTAAGATGATTATGCACATGGCCGCTCTGGGATTTTGGTAAACCCCTTGGAAATAGCTCAGAAGTAGCAGGGGTCGCTTTCAAGTTAATTTAAGCACCCCCAGCGAAGAAATTTTTCGTGAAGTCTACCCTTGAAGAGAAGTTTAATCTCATGCATTTTCCTTGTCAACACTATAGTCCTGTATCTCTAGGAAATTTGGGTATCCATCATTTTGTATGACGGGATTAGCTGCTATGCGGAGAGACACTGTCTTCCCGTAGGGCTTAGTGCACAGAAATCCAACTACACTCTCACCCCATTTTCAAGTACGTAGCGTCACCGGTACGTTGTAATTGTAAAGATCCCAATTACGTCCATACATTGTGCAACGATTTTGTGAGCATCTCAGAATACGTTTAGTGTCAAACGGCTGGATGGTTAATGAACTGAAAAATGTGTGCATGTTGAAGGAAGCGTTCGTGGTCTAATTTGTGAAGCTGTTTAGACACGTGTCTAGAGATTCTGAGGAAAACCAAAAAATATTACACTAAGGGAAGTCATGCGGATTTACAACGATGATTGCAATGTTACTTTCAGGGGAGCTCCTCACAGTTGCACGTCCCAGGAAACCGCCATAACAGCATAATCTCTGTTCTTCAAGGGTTTCAGACTTGTTTTCAGTCCTACTTTCAGTTACTTCTCTAACATAAGATCCCTACATTCTATAAAAATCAAGATTTTGAATTATGATTTTCGTATCTGAGAGTATGGAGACACCGAGTTTTGCAAGAAGAAGCCGTGCAGTCTGGTAGAAAGTTAACACAGTCCCCACTCTCATATTCTGATCTGATGTCTCCATGAAACGGATTCTCCTAGAAATAGTTATTTCAGTATAATAAACTGCGTCGCCTCCCAAAAATTACGCAGTATTTTCAAACTTATTTTCTAAGTAAGATAAATGTTTGCTAGACTCGTAAAATGAATTACAGATGTAGTCCAAATAAATGGTGTCTTAGTGTGTAAGATATCGTTTTGATTACTTATTAAATATGTATTGCCACATTTGCCGTTCAGTACCACAACAATCTCACATTAATGGAGTTTCTTTCCCGGCTTGAGCCATTTTCATTATTCAAGCACACAAGAAACACTATGTTACCTAGCTAACTTGTATTAAATTATTACAATTTTGTGGGTTGTGACAAAAAGCTCATTGATAATTTATAATAATACATTGTGTATTTTATCTTGTACTCACAAAGAACACAACGAACGGTGGTAGAGGCACTAATTTCTAAAAATTTCTCTTTATACCTGAGACCAGCGGTCTCGACAGGCTACATTCAAGGGGCCTAAAACAGATTTTCTGTGTAATGAAATGGATAAACATAATTTTAATACCTTGTATTCATATGTTGTTTTTGTCCACACGCCTATGCACGATCGGCACTGCTTTTATATTCCGTTTAAATCACAGAAAATACAATCTAATTATTCACATATTTTTATAAATGTTATTCATTTGTACTAAAGTTCAGTTTTTTAAGAGGTTTTCCTTCTTTTTGTCAGGGAAAAGTAAACTTTTACTGTACAGGGCTTTCGTAAACCATCAGATTTAGTTAGAAGGGTTCCACAGATGCTGAGAGTTTGCAAGTACTGGCTTATACATTCAGGAAACGTCGAACATATCCCGTGGTTGACTGCAGTGGTACTTATCATGCAGCGAGTGCTGTATTCAGCATTCAGAGAATGCGTCGCTGCGATGTTTCAGTACTGGAGAAGCAGCTGCAGCTCGTATTATGTGTTACAGATATTGCTGAGATGTTACACCGTACCCGATATTGTGCAAAGAGGGACGTGTTTTTCTCACTGGGTGTCGATTCTGCACTTCAACTAAACCGGAGTTGTAGAGGTGTTTGTGGTCCCGCCATTCTGGTGGGTTGTGTTAAGACAACGACTTAAGGTAATGTGATATTATTTGTTGTTCTGCAGTGCAGGCCGGCAGTTTCCATACATTTACTTCTGGTCCTACCTAGTCTATGTTTCTCATTTTGTGGCCATGTATGCACGTCCCTGTCCCTTTTAATAAATCCTCAAACTTTCTTTATTCTTACGAGATTTTTCGCAGCCTGATTGGGTGCGTTTTACCGACGTTTACAGATAGGATGTCAACCTCATCTTCCGAAGGGAAATAGTCCAAATAAGATGGGATAGTTAGGCTGTCCCGAGAAGACGGTGACAGATTAACCACTCATCCTGCGAAACGAATTAAAAACGAAGATATTCAACATACCCAGGCAAAAGCCGCGGATCTCCGAATTTTTAAACTTGTATCTTCGTGAGGTACTTCAATCAAAATCTTCAGGTAAGACAGCTGCCTTCAACTTATATCCTGAAAATGGGTGCAGCAGGAACTGCTGAAACGTAATGCCATACATGTGTATCAGACTACACGAGCCACGCCCCAGAAGACAGTCATATTAAATTTTTACCACTGTTTACGCTCTGAATCTTTTCAGTAACTAACGGAATATAACGCACTCTTCTGTCTGTCGCCATGCAATATCACACAAAACTACACCCCACATGCCTTATATTTAATTCCCTATCACTAATTAGGCACGTGGCGTTACTGCAAAATTCTTACAAGCATATGACTTCAGAGTTACTATAAAGTGGGATGCCGAAATTTAATGTGATAAAAAGAGCCGTGAAGAATACGCTGTTTTGAAAAGTATGTTTATAGAATGTTACACAACATGGCGACAAAAATTATCACACCCCCCTTTTTTTACTTTCGAATGTAATGTAATGTAATGTAATGTACTCAACTATTTTGTTACATTTCTTACACATGTATTGCGTACGATACCTGGAACACTTCCTGAACGTTACTCAAAGAATTAAAATTGCCTAAATTTTTCCAGTAACGAGAAACCGAACTGTTATTACACACAGACGCTTCGTCTATGACTTTACACAGTTTAATCTATAATTTATTTTCCACTGTTACGAAACGTCTCTATTAACATCATTAAGATCGTTAAAATCATTAAAACTCGGGGTTTCCCAACATCGAAATATATAAAACCTTACACTTCCTTAACATAAATTATTTCTACTAAGCTCTTTAAAATGTTTATTTCCTTCATTATACATGTCCTAATCTTTTGCTTTTTGTCACTCTAGTATCAATTTAAAGCTACTTACGCCACAATATCGTCCAATTCTTTAAGATCAATGTCCATGCAACGTGCTGTCTCCATTGTGCACACTTCACTTTGCTCTGCAGCTTGCTGTACTGAACTGGTGTTGTTTAGTTTGCTCCAGTCCGTTGAAAACTACGAAATGTGATACAGTTCCTTACTGCATATATAACACAATATCAATCTTATCATCCATATTCCTTACCTCACAGCAGTTCAGGTGCTTCTAAAAATGTATGGTTCTCAGACCACGTACTAATTGTTGTTATTATTATTATTATTATCATCATCGTCGTCGTCGTGGAACGGGAAAGCTCAGTCCGTATAGCAACTCGCTACGGCCTTGACGGTTAGGGGATCGAATCCCATTAGGGGCGAGATTGTCCGCACACGTCCAGACTGGCCCTGGGGCCCACCCGGCCTCCCACACACTGGGTACCGGGTGTCTTTCCTGGTGGTAAATCGGCTGGGGAGCAGCGTTGACCACCCACCCCCATCTAGAGCCTTCGTGGCCTGTTCTAGGGTTAACTTTACCTTTACCTTTACCTATTATTATTATTATCATCATCATAACTTTCACCATCTACAACAAAGTCATTGTCATTAAGGTTCCACAAGTGCCGTTTTTAAAATTGTTAATATTAAGAAAGTAACAAAATAAATGTCACTGAATTAATTAACTTTTAAGATGTTCTTATGAATAATATAAGGAAGGACTTTCGGAAAACATGTTAAAATCATGAACTGAATTACCCTGTGTAATATAATTTTAAAGTTATGAATTTCAAATGAGTAAAAATTTTAAATCAGTAAACAGCAGTGAGCTGAATTCTGCACTGCATGACATGGGAACACTGGATACGAACTGTGAGAACGATGTGTACAAGTAGTTATGTGACAGATCACATGTGATGGCGTATGCGGCCGAAATGGGAAAGTGTAGAATTAAACGAAATTAATAAGATTACAAGGATAATATTTTGATGGCATCAGTTGTAGAGAAAGCCATGGATGTAGTTCACTAGTGACAGTTCGGTTAGTCCGACTCAGCTCGACGTTAAACCCGAACGTGATTACCAGAACAAGTTCTGAGGTGATCCTTGGTTGATTGAATACACATTTGTGAGGATTGCACCGCTGTTTTGTTTATGTTATGGATACAATAAGGTTCCAAATTTAAAGCCACTCTCATTTTTCATTTAGATTTACCTTAAATGCTTAACCGGATGCCAAATTGAAGATTACGGTTGTAAAGTGACTCTAGGCTCAGCAGGCAAACAGTTTATAAAATTTAAGCTAACTTTTGTTTTCATGTGTACTAAACAAATGGCTTCAGGTTATTACAGGAATATTTTTCTAATATTTTAATGTGACTTTATTAAGAGCAATAAGCCAATAATAATAATAATAATAATAATAATAATAATAATAATAATGGTCCCTAATGCTAAGATTACTGCACCAAAATTCCCCAACCAATTCAGTGTCACGGTGCGTGACGAACTGTTACCTACATCAGTTCTGAAAAGAATAAAGACACACATAGCGTGACACTGACAGAAACGACCAAAATAATGCAATAATTCACGGGGAAGAAAGACAGTTCTTACGAAATGAATGTAACACACAAAATAACGTGGTTGGGACAGGACGAAAGTCTGCAAGTAACAGCAAATGATGCATTGCGCACAATTCTGACGCAGTTCGCAACAACTAAACCCAACTGAGACATGCCAAACCGAGATACAAACTATCCATCAAGCTAGCCAGAATAATAAGCATCATTAATAATAATATTCTACCAGCTCATTTAACACAGATTCAAACTTAGATGAACTTCAGTCGTTACACGCTGTGGTGCCTTGACTGCATCATAGTGTAACGGTTCAAAGATCTGTCCGAGATACGCAAATTCCAAAAGAATATCTGCCAAATACGAAGTTCACTCGACCTACAGAAAGGAATGTATCGGTATATCTGATTTAATTGGTACACTGAAACAGAATGTGCAGTCGTTGCCTGCGTTGTGAAGACGATATGTGAAAAAAGTACACAAAAATAATCCCCCCCCACCTACAAAAAATTCCTTCTACAGGTCTACAAAAGCCCAAGTATTTAAAAATACGACGTACCGACAAAGAGCATTTAGAAAAGTTCCGGACCTTGATTTGCAGTAGCGAGTTAAGTAACGATAATGATGATGATGATGATGATAATAATAATAATAATAATTTGTTTAATACTGGAAAAAAGTAAAATAACGGACATACGTGAAACAACTTCAGGCGGGGTATGGAAATACGGACGAAAACACTCGCTGGATATCCCACATATTTCAATGTCAATTTAAAAAGCAAAATGATTATACGAGGGGGTGCTGATAAGTCCTTAGCCCGACCTACTTCCTTATGACTTAGGACGGAATCTTTAGTGTCGTTGGAAAGAAGGGTCTTTTCATGTGTCGAATTCCAAGTCTTTTCTTGTTACAGAGGCTGAAAGGAAGCATTTAAGGTGACTCGCGCGATTTCAACAACATCGAGACGCCAGCTGTCATCAAGTTTTCTTTTTCCTGCAAGGCAAGGCGCCGAAGTAAATTCACGCCATTCTGACAGAAAATTTAGGGAATATGCACCATCGTATGCCACCGTCAAATACTGGATGTCCCAGTTTAAACGTGGTGATTTTTCCACCTGTGACGCGCCTCGTCCTAGACGACCAAAAACAGTGACCACTCCGGAGATTATTGAACAAATTCACGAGCTAATCTTGGAAGACTGGCTGATTTCGGCTAAATCAACAGCTGAGCAACTGGGCATCTCACGTGAGCGAGTTGGGTCCATCATTCATGAAGATCTGGACATGCGGAAGTTTTCCGCGAAGTGGGTCCCGAAATGCCTGAACGAGGATCAAAAATGTCAACGGTGCCAGTCGTCTGAGCAAATCTTGGAATTTTTTCGGCGCGATACAAATGTTTTCTGTCGCGATTGGTGACCACGGACGAAACCTGGTTATGTCACTATGACCCGGAGACAAAGCAACAATCAATGGAGTGGCAGCAGAGCGGCTCACACCGCCCTCAAAAATACCGAGTGCAAAAATCCGCTGGAGAAGTTCTCGCCTCGATTTTTTGGGATCAGTATGACATCCTCCTGATTGATTATCTTCCAAAGGACCAAACTATCAACTCCGAGTATTACTCAACTCTGCTGGTGCAAATGAAGGACATTTTGAAGGAAAAACTCCGCGGAAAGTTCATCAAGGTGGTCTTGTTCTTGCACGACAATGCCCTGGCTCACCGGGTACTTATAACCCAGAAGGAACTGACCTACCTGGGTTACAAATATTTTGATCACCCACCCTATTCTCCGGATCTGACCCCGTCGGACTACCACCTATTCCCTGAACTGAAAAAAAAATTGAAAGTTCGCCATTCTTCGTCCGACGCGGAGGTCATTGCAGCCTCGTAGACCTAGTTGGACGGACAAACTTCTGATTTTTTTTTTTGAGTGGCTTGGAAGAGTTAGAGCAACGGGATAAGAAGTGTATTGAGCTTCGTTGGAATTATGTTGAATAAATCCCGAGTTTGGTCGCTGTAGCTTGTTTCCTTCCTGGCCGGGCAAGGACTTATCAGCACCACCTCGTATAACAAACTGTTTCCAACTACATGTTTCGACAGATCGGAAAACGTAGCTGCTAAACATTTCGAGATAGGGAAAAAAAGTGTATTTAGAATCAACTTGGAAATTATTAAGTAAGAGTAAATACTTGCAAAACAAGAAAATTAACTCAATTACACTTTAACATATGCAAGAAAATTGGGGCAAAATTAGACAGCAAACACCAGTATGACTTTGTACCGAAAACTTTCGAAACGAACCATGAAGGTAAAGCTACCATATTATGGAAACAACAAGTTCAAACCATCAGAACTATTACTAACAATAAACCGGAGATCACAATCCGTGATAGTAAACAAGGAACATGCACGTTAAGAATTGTTGCAGTTCCTAGAGACATAAATGTGGTCACGGAAGAAGGCGAGAAAATTTAAAAATATAAAGACCTCATAATATAAATTCAGCGCATGTGGAATGTGGACGCAAAAGTTATAATGGTAATAATAAGGGCGACTGGAACCATTTCAAAATCATTCAGACAATACCTGAACAACATAACGGGAAAGAACGAAATTAAGAAAATATAAAAAGAGTCATATTGGGCACTGCGCAAATACTGCGGGAAGTTCTTTAGTTACAATTTATGCTACATGTAACGTAATTTTCCACGTCCAATATGTTGTACCTTTGCGACCGCGGCGTGCTGTTGACCACTCACTCCCTTTTAGTGCCGCGGTCATGGAAGAGTAGAGCTATACCTCTACCCACCCTCTGGGCCACACCGGGCCTGTAATGGGATCACTTTACCTTTTTTTAATATGTTGTACCTTTACATCGTAATTCTCCGAAGCATGTTGAAGAATAAGAGACCAACTTGATGTCACAATTTATTACGTTTTATTTCACTTCTTCTGTGCTCAACATGTTTCGGACATTAATACATCCATCATCAGGAGCCTGCTACTTTTCTATTGTATCACCACATTGGTTGTGTGTTCTTGTTTCGATGTGTGTTGGACTTTCGGTGTGGCTGGGCTGGGGTGGTATACACGGATATCTCCGAAGCATGTGTTCTTTGTGTAATTACTTGATTTCGGACCCTTCCGGTATTTTTCTCAGGTATTATTCATATTATTGTTGTTGTTGTTGAGTTCAGTCCATACACATTTCTTGGAAATACATTCCGGTTAACCCCGGGTTTTTAGCTTGGTGGGTCCCTTTCCGCTAAATACATGTATTACTACGTGTAATATACTGGAAAGTAATGTCTCGTAAATTTCTGTACGGAAATAGTTACACATTTTCAAAAAAAAAGTCAAACTATTTAAGTTTATTGAACTTCTGTTTTCACCTCCAGAAAACCTTGCCATCTACACGCTGTCACAAATGTTTAATTAGTTTTACCCAAGACAATGACCAAAAAATAAGCGCTGTCTTGAATCGTCTTCCGACACGTGTTGTTGTCATCTAAGACGTTCATTCAGTCTCGGTAAGAGATGAAACCCCGACGGCACCCAGTCGGTGACCCAAGACCGTGAAATCAAGACGCTGAATCTCTGAATTTCTCGCAGTTGCGCGCTGTCAAGCTGTGTTATGTTGAAGGAGATGTTGATTCTTGTGAGGAAGAACTGCTCAAAGTCACCCTTTAAGCTTCCCCACTGTTTCCCAATACACCTCACTGCCGCGCAAGAGGGAATGTCTTCTAAAAGCGTCATATCTTCACGTCCCAAACAACTGTTGGCATGACTTCATCTGCAAAAGCTGCAGCCTTGAATTTGACTATGTTTAACATTCCTCTTCACATATAACCTTTATTCCCCGATGACTGTCGATTAGAGGCACGTTTTTCGCAATCCAGAACTCCGTTACCACATGCCACTTGATTCGCACTTACATTCCCCCGTTTTACTGCGCCATGAGCACGGACACAATACATAGCCCTCTGGAGGCAGAGGCCTAAAATTGGACCCCCGCGGTGGTGAAATTCTGGCGAACTGAAAAGAGTCAGCTTGTACGCCTACGTGTTTTTCTCTTAAGTAACATATTATGAGGAATTACTTTCAGCATCTTTTCATGTTTACAATTCCTTTATCTCCATAAACCATTTATACTTATTTCGTCTAAAGATGTGCGTATATCTATAACCAAGAATTTATCAATGTATCTTCATACTTTCTTGTAGCCTACCACCTTTTTCATATTTAAGTTTCTGACTTAAAATTTCCCTTCTACATCTTATAGTTTTTGGTCAGACTAACAGTCGTTTTATATCCCTGTTTATCTAAAAGTCCCCCCCCCCCTCTCATTCCCCCACTTGTCCTTCTTTACCTTCTGGCTCTCCCCCCCCAC
>Ga0123357_10013998_pt1 | contig 10447 bp, 4 predicted proteins | sample TergutEmb28metaG_FD_89873 | JGI IMG/M metagenome (GOLD analysis project Ga0123357, IMG submission 89873) | Embiratermes neotenicus P4 segment gut microbial communities from Petit-Saut dam, French Guiana - Emb289 P4 | ecosystem: Host-associated > Arthropoda: Insects > Digestive system > Gut ...
GAATGAGCATTGAATAAAATAATAAAATAAGTGGCATCAAGTTGGTTTTCTCTTTACTCAACTATCAAGATGATGCACGGTTCCATAAACATAAGATCCTCTGTCACAGTGTTATTAAATAAGGAAGTCATGGGTTTTGGATTTTGGTTTTGTAGGTTGTGGCACCGTGTAGTCTTACGCCTGGTTAGCAACTGCCTTGAACTTCTGCCCAGTAATTGAAGGCAGCAGGTTCGTCGGAAACCTTGGTAACCACCGACAAGAATACGCATAGTAACAAACCATAAGACCAAGCTCTAGTAATTTTCATGTTTGCACCGTGCGTCAGTGAAAATCAAATTGTTTATTATCCAACTAATGCACAATGTATAATGTGTAGATACAATTAAAATTATAAAATATTTAAAAGTGCTCCAACATGTTTCGGATCACAGAGGACCCGTCATGAGGGAGTCTTGTACAGTGCTTGGCTAAAAATTACAAGAACGATTCTGTCGTGTCAACGGACACGATAGAATCGTTCTTGTAATTTTTAGCCAAGCACTGTACAAGACTCCCTGATGACGGGTCCTCTGTGATCCGAAACATGTCGGAGCACTTTTAAATATTTTATAATTTTAATTGTATCTACATATTATATATTGCGCATTAGTTGGATAATAAAGTGTTTAACCAAAATCATGATTTTCGTAGCGAAGGAAAGTGCAGATCTCAGATCATAGTGTACGATCGAAATTCGATAATTAATACTCATCCTGTAAGATACTGGTATGTGTGCGCTGTGTGTATGTCATTTTTATTAAAAATACCGTTTAAGTAATTTATTTCTTGTGTAGCATATGTGGTATTCACAAGCTGCACATCAGTACCATTTATGTGACGTAACAAATAAGCATAATCGCAAGGAATGCTCATGAAAGTTATGGACATTTATACTCCATTTATACCAGTTCTGCATGTTTTAAAGCTGGAACGAATTTCACAAAGAAAAGTGCCCAGTCCCGACTCTGAGCCCCATGGCAATGACAACGCGACCCCGCACGGTGCGTGGTAAAATGTGCGGTCGGCTGAGTACGCGGTTACCCGTCGCATATGTCAAATTTAAGGGCTTGCCGTATTAACACGACACCGATGTGTAAATTATGTAATGGTTGAAATTAGTGGTACCTGTATTTTTGCGGTTATTGTGGCGATACGGAAGGGCTGAGTTCGATCCAGCACTAGTGCACGCTTTGCAGTTAGTTGTGACTAAGTGACGGCCTTGAATTATGAATGTGCAAAATGTCCCCTGGTGGGTGTGGACAGTTACATTCGATTTATTGGGCAGAACCTGTCAGTGAAAGGAGTAAAAGTACAGAGTGTTCAGCTTAGAGCATATCCCGCTCATAGAATCTGCAAACCCATACATAGAGTGTACTTTAATTATGTGTATCATACAGGGTGTTTTTATCGCAGGACTGCTTGACATAGAGCGGAGGACATGACTGAAGCATAGCGACAGATGACACTGTCGCCCTTTCTACAGTAATAAATCCTGCACTATCCCGCGGAAAACTAAAACTGCTTAAACTAAAGTAGTTAAGGTGTGGAGAGGTGCAGGATACTGTGTAGGAGTCCACAAATTTTCCAAGTGATTACTTGCGCTGTACTCTCTAGGTCTGTATCATTGGTATTAATTTCGACTTATTACAGCTGAAAACCTGTTGTTAGCAGACGCAGCCCTCTGTACAATTTTACACAGCGATTACATATTTGATGTGGTATGTTGCTGGTATAAACCTTGTTGCTGATCACTCTACAGACCAATTCGTAGTAATTATGATTTTTTTTGTCTTTTAACCTTTTGGCGCCGGAATTAAATTTTGGCACATTCTGTATATAAAATGTGAATAAAACAGGAACCAAATACATTAGGATTATGAAACAAACTGCATTTTGAAGAGAAAAAAAAAGACGTAGAGTTTATACCATGTTTAAAATATTCAGTGCCTATATTTGTTGAATAAATATATAAAATGCAACGTTTGGAGGTTAGCGTTGCAGTACGACCACTATAGGGGTCGTTAGGCGTCAAAGAGTTAATATTTGTTGTATAAAAAATGTTTCAAATTAAAATTGTGTACTGTATTTGAATGAACCGCGCTTGCCATTTAGCAATTCTTTTTACGATCAACGGCTTCCTTATATTAAAAATGATTTTGATTTCAAGAAATGTGAGGATTATATGGACCGACGCGTACCAAAATTATAAATTCGCTCGAGTTTTTTATTATATCCGAGTGCCAAATTTAATTGAAATATTTTGAGTATTGTTGGAGATAGAACATTTCGAGTTACAGGCGAGCGGAAGACCTCTGTCCCCGGATATGTGTTGATTTCCTGCCATTTGTTCAAAGAACGGGTGCAAATAATCCGTGCAGAATACACTGCAATAACCTCTCGTATGTGTTACAGAGGGAATCATTAATTTTCCTGGCTGTTGGTGTTCAGTAATTTCAGGGGGTTAGGACACATTGGGTCTTCCCCACCGTCATTCTGACCAATGCCGTCACTGACACTAGTGACGTGTTCAACCGTTGGTTTTGTAATTAACACACACCTTCAAAATTTGCAACGGGTTTCCTGAATTAGACATCCACGGGGTTCTGAAAACACCGACGAATGTGTGTGACCGAGCTATCCTTTGATCGTATCTGACTTTAGGCATTTTTTACCTGCTAACGCTCCGTGACCACATTGCTGATGGAGCCTTGTCATAGGCCAGGGGTTGTTTAGTAGCTGCTTGCGCGCCGTGGAGGCCCGGGTTCAATACCGGTGCGGTCCTGACGAGAATTGTGATGAACGCCGTTGAACGTGTACATTATATGTGTCAGAATATTCTGACTTACACAACCAAGAACCATTTTACTAAAGAACTATTGTCTTATCAACACCACCGACGTATTCGGCAGGCACACCCATTTTGGAGTTGTGTTCAGCTGTGTAACTGACTTGGTCGGCACTTAGATGTGCTCAGAACAAATAAGTCAACTAATATGCTTATACTGTCGTTTGGTGTTTCATGTTACACAAAAAAAGAAAAGACAAAAGGAAACCCCAACTTATCTCACCAAGTCTTGTGTTCAAGGCTGTTGTAGTGTGAGGTTAGTGCTGACTATAAAAGGCTAGCCAGCATTTTTTTTTTTTAGTTTTATCAGTTTTACCTTTCGTATTTTTGCAGTATCGCCTGACAATGGCCGAAATTGTCAGCCGAAACATGTCGCGTATATAATAAATATATGAATGTTAGAACATTAATGCTGCTTTTTTATGTTTTGCTGACCGTGCATCTCAGTGTAATCTTAGTAATTAACCAACTTATTGCGCAAAATCTTGTTTTATAATAAGTTTATTATATGTCTCTAAATGTTTCGAGCACTATGCGCTCATCATCAGGAGGTCAAATTGTATTATACAGCATCTGGTATCTTCACACTCTGTAGGTGGCCGTCCCGTGCATGGGACGGCCACGTACAGTGTGGCAATACCAGCTGCTGTATAATACAATTTGACCTCCTGATGATGAGCGCATAGTGCTCGAAACATTTAGAGACATATAATAAACTTATTATAATACAAGATTTTGCGCACTAAATTGGTTAATTACTAAGATTAATGCCGCTGTATTGATCTAATAAACATTGCAGACATTAATTTAATAAATACAGCGGGATTACTTTAGGCAAGGTCTTGTTCGAGTATTTGGGTTGTCCTCGATGAATGTCACTGTATCAATACTCAGTTTTTGACCTCTGTCCGAGGTCTGTAATGTGACATAAAAATGTGACTGGGGCTTCACCTTTGACATACCGTTCTTGGTAACTCAGATTATCAGCAAAACAATGCTTTTTATGCAATTGAGTTGAAATGAATAACTGATAGGTTTACGGAACGTCGCATGGTTTTGTCCCAGTTTCAGTGCGATGTATCTTGTTTGTATTATGTAAAAAATAAATTATCATCGTTAACAGTCTGAGCCGAGGTACCAATCAACCGTCGTGATGACATTCAGCTCCTCCACTTGATTATCTCTGACACGTCGCACACGTGTCAGCTGATCACGAGACTGCGGCACTTTTAATCGTCCAGAGATCAGTCTGGTCATTATTCTTCGACAATGTCTACAGCCTTTTCTTTGCCAATTAATGCATTAGTGTCTGTGCCATCCTTGACCGGACATCACAAAGAGATTTCGCCTTTTCGTAATCCAAACGTTTTTACTTGGAAGTTGTAGAGTGACTTTTTTGGGCGGCAGTCATTCCCTTTTTAGGGGTGGAGACGACTTTTGTAAGGGGTGGTGAATGTGGGTCTTTTCTTTTCTAATGATGTCTTTTCTGGAGCCGACCCGACCCGGCGTCGGCGTCGGGTGTCTTTACTTGATGAAGCGACACAAAGGGTGCCTAAGTCTTGGCAGAAGAGGGTGTTATACTGACGAATAAAAGGGCTCGTAATTTTGCGTCCATGTTCATCGCCCCAACCCTTAACTGAGGGTGAAGGGGAGATATTAATGGTGCCAGATGGGGAGAAAAGAGAAAGTAGACTCGTTCATCTAAGTTGATTTGTTTCTGCAGTAAAGTCTATTATTTCAGAACGAAGATCACACTTTTATAGTATAATTTATTTTTCCTTTTCGTCTTCGAAATATCTGGAAGTGTTTTGATTTTGATTTATTTCATAAGCCATGCCAGAACCTGTGACTCGACTTACACACGCACACACACACACACGCACGCACACACGCACACACGCTCACAGACACACACACACTCACACACCGCCTTTTTGTGGTCGTATACTTACTGACTGACTGACTGACTCATTCACTCATTCCATGGAGCAAAGTCCGTCTTGAAAAAATAACCGGTTCTCAGCTAGTTAAGAAATTCCCTGCATTTTATGGAACCCGAAGGTTCATTACCGCATTTACACGTTCCCGCCATCTACCCCTATCCAGAGCCAGATCGATCCAGTCCATGCCCCCCCCCACCCATCCAATCTCCTGAAGATTCATCTTAATATTATCCTCTGTTCTACTCTAGGGTCTTCAAAGTGGTTTTTTCCCCTCAGGTTTCCTCACCAAAACCCTGTATACATCTCTTTTATGGTCGTATGCTGCACGGAAATGTTGCCTAAAACGCAAAACAGAAATGTTCACACAAATCAGAAAACAGAAAGTAAGGGAACATTAATTCTGTTTTAATTTAACGTTCTTTATCACATCTAAGTCTTAGTTCCATTCTAAACAAAGTTCATGTATGTATGTATATATGTAATGTATTATGCATGTGTGTGAATGTATAGTGCATGTAATGTATGCATGTGTGTGTGTTTGGAATATTTCCCATGGTCCGCTTGTAAAATCATTCACTGCCGCTGACAGTAGATGGGAACGTAATGTTTAAACTGCAGTCTTAGTTAAAATGGGTATGAAAATGTGGGCCAGGATAGTGTCCAGCAGAAGGCTCATGCGAACACGGAATGAATCTTCCGGTTCCATAAAAGGCGGGCAAGTTCCATGATCAGCCTAACGACTGTTAGCTTCTCGAAAAGACTGTGCTGTGTCTATTTTTTTTTTATGTAACAGCGCTGACAGTAACACGTTCTACGCCTGTGGGACGTCGAATGATCGGATGATAGTGAACAATGAATCTGAAAGCGCGTGGAAGGAAACGTTCGTTTCGCACTGTGAGGTGCTGTGTCACAGCTTGCTTGAAAGAACTGAGAACGACGGCACTAAATATCGGTCCGGTTAGCCCGTTTCTGTCTGTGATTCGAAACGGGCTCTTCCCGGATACAAAGGAGGGGCGTTACAGCGTGAGCCAGCTTGCCGCTTTGGCCTATGCAGTTCGATGCTAATGAAATGGCAACCGAGGAGCTGTTAATTGCTGGCTCAGGCATTCAGCTGCTCATGCTGTCCTTAGCAGGAATTGTGCCTTCTTGGTCGGCCTACTTAAATGACAGTGTAAAGCCCAGCAGCTTAAGCCTCAAGACTCTTTGTGAATGAGCTCGCGGAATTAGTGGCTGTTTCTTTGCAGTCAGCTCTGGTTGCCTATCTCAGCAAAGCAAACGGGAATTGCAAATGAAGTTCGCCATTAAAAGCCGTTTTCCATCGTTTCAGATCTAAGAAACTACCGAATTACCCAGTAAAGGAACGGAGTAACCGTTTAACTACGTAACTGTATGGTTGGGGATATTTTTAAAACTTATTAGTTTCTCGTTTGGCCGAGGAACGTGACTGTCTTGGGATCTGAGCTTTCATTATCGTGCGAATAATAATTTGTCACCGCTATGAATAATGCATATTGAGTTAAATATTTGTACCGCTAAAAATTAAAATAAAATAGTCACTTAACTTTAGCAGTAGCATTAAAATGGACGTGACAGTGCCTCATAAATATTATTTTGATCTTTTTATGTTGGTATTATATTAAAGAAATTTATGAATAGCATATTTTCTTTCGTAGGTATGGTAAGTCGTTCTGTTTCGATACAGTGATAACATAAAGCGATACCGCCCATCACGAAGGGTGACGTTGCGTAAGCTACACATAAATAACCCATGAGCACAGTGCAAGTATCAGACCCAATACTATTACTAAATTCCATGTTAAATTATGAGTAATTATTAGCAATATTATTGGCATTAATTGTACTGAACAGGGACAGAAATTGTAAGAGTGGGTAATAAGAAGTTGAATTAGAACGAACTGAGGAGAGGTCTTCGTCTATTAGAATGTATTATCCCTAAAGCGTAGTTGGAGACTCAAACAGGATACGTCGGGAGTGGGAGTGATTACCGAATAAGGCGGACTGTTGAGGTACATAAAATTGGCTGAGATTTTGAAATTATGTTTCAATTATAATAGGAACGTTAGTTTGCATACTGCTAACGTTCCTTAAATAAAGAACAGCCTGCGTTTTAATGCTGGTATGTCGTCGAAGGCTACTATTGACATTTGGAAAATATCTCCGACTTTATCATAGCGGTTTTTGGGCCGCGAAGCAACAAAAACTTTGAAGTCGGCATAGCTCTTTGTAGCAGCTGATAAAAGTCGAAGGCACATGTACAAGGGCAGTTTGATTATTATGAAACCCGGGTTTTGTTTGTGGAAGGAGATATGTTTCTGAATTATGAATTCCCTAGAAGATGAGATGAAAAGAAGACTAAACAATTAAATTAACAAGCAATATGCTGGTCCCTTCTCTTCGTTCCACGAAGTATCAGCTTTCATTCTACGAATATCAATACAGCAAGCGGAAACACGTAAGTTGGGATGAAAAGAAACGAAGACCGGAGCCCGTGCACGAGCAACACAAGATGTAATCGTGAAAAGAATTACCTCAATATGCCTACGGACAATTCCCTTAGTATACCTACCGACAGTTAACTCAATATACCTACCGACAGTTATCCGTTCTGCGAGGTACTTCTACTACGTTTCCGCAGGTGACCGTATGGCCGTTTTTGGAATGCTTGTTTTAACCTGTGCTTGACCACGTAACTCTCACTGACCCCGGCTAAAGCCAACTTGCCTTTATAAGTGAATAAATAATAGCGGCTACTTAGTTCTGATTATTGCTAACTAGAAGACTGGCTGTCCTTATATTTCATTTAGGTTTATAATTAAATCCGTTACGAAAGGCAATGGATTAGATCGAACGCGAAACGGGTTTGAGTAGTAAACATGTGCATTTCAACACTACATAAATGAATTAGTAAAGTGACCGGCTACCCTCAGGATGTCCGGTGTTCATTTCAGACTAGGCACTGAATAGTATTTCTCAGTGCCATCACGTTCAGAGAAGCTTCATGGTTCATTTCTCCTTCTGCCCAGTGGGCACGGAGAATAAAATTGCCGGAGCGTGGAGCTGATCTCCGAAATTAAGACGCATAGTGATTTCCCTCTATGTGAAATATACGCATCTGTGTAAAGTCGGCAGTTAAGGCATTGGCTTAAATGAGGTAAAAGATATTGAAAGTTTATGATCTAAGTGTTCATCGGCGGCGAAACCAACAATGAATACTCTATTTCGCGTTTCTTGCCATCTACAATACCCGTTCTGTTTTCAGTCCACTTGCAGTATGGCCAAATTCAAATATAGCAGTGCTCCTAATTCAGTAAACGGATTTCCGAAAGCTTATGTGGGGTACGTGGTGGACCAGTTGGTTGAGGCACTGCGCTACAAGCCGGAAGATCAACCTCCAATATTCCTTATCATTGTGATGTCTCAGATAGATGTCCGGCTTGCACATTTTTTAAGAGGCATACTGCGATGTCGCTCGGAGTTGAGTAAAAGCATTGATTTGACTTCTAGCCGAGTATCCGTCAAGCGTTTGTTTAGACAGTAAATGTGAAGCGTTTATTTTGCTATTACGAAATTCAACAAGCTCAACAAGCAACAATGTAAGGAAGGGTAGTAAAGAGGAGATTACTTAATTTGGGGAGCTATGTGTATGTGCACTGTACGTATCGGCATTTCCTAATTACTTACAGGTTGTGGTCAGCTTGACATGAAGACTGTCACGTAGGCTACCTAACTTCAGTGATTGGGTGAGTGGAGTCCTTCTTGAGAAGCTGACAGTTCGTCAGCTAGTCAAAAAAAATTTCCGCATTTTCTTTAACGCGGAGGGTTATTTCCCTTCATTGTCCGTCCTGAACGATTCTTGAGTTAAGTCTGCATTATAATGTGAATGTCCGTGACAATTTTCATTGAAGTGTTGAGTTCGCAGTAGAACAGTGGCAGGCATCCTTCAACTGTACACATCCGACAATCCTGGTTATGAATCTCCAGTTTAAACCGATTTTATTCGATGTGACCCTTCTGAAGTATGTACTGTGTATGCGGAATTTACGAGAATGAAGACGTTAATACAGTATCAACTGGCAGTGGGGTAGATGTGACCGTCAGTTGGTCCGAGTGCAAAACAGTCCGATAGGGATCGATCCTTTTGAGGTTGATGGATATGCAGCCAATCAGGCAGTGCATCCCTGTTGGTTGCCTCTTAGCAGGTGGAGCAGAATGTTACACTAACGGCTCTTATTTCGCAGCTCGAAGTATGTATCACTGTATGCTGATACATCAGTATTGTTGTGCATGTCTTTGTCTCGTATGTAACCCCATTTACACTTTCGTCCGTGTTTTGTCTGTGTGTTTGCTTGCCTGCCTCTCTGTCAGGATGTCTCGTTAAGGTATGTGTGCGTGTCTCTGTTTGTTTACTGCCTCACTGTCTTTGTATCCATCTCTATAGTCTTGTCTCTCGTTTCTCATTCTTCCTTTCCAGCTCTACTCTTCTTCATATCTTCTTCGTTCTATCCTCCTATGAACTTGCCTGCCCTATTTCAACCCTTGGCCACTATGCCGCGTCTTCATTTCTCTCAGTGTTTTCGGGTGTGAGAAACCCTTAGTTTAGTTGCGCCGAAGTTTTCCATATTCCTGAACAATTGGGCAAGGATAACAATACATTACCCCTTTGAATGACTGCAAACCCACTTACTACGACCGTGTGCAGAAAGGACTAGTACTGAGATCGCAAGGCACGGAGAAACTTTGGCTTCCTCTGAACCTTCTCATTGCCACTTCACCCGCTGCACTTAACAGCTTGCAGGCATTCATTCGTAAGAAGAGGCGAGCCCATAACAGTGGAAACTGCATGTCGTACATTCCCTTGCGAAACACTACAGGCATCTACTAGTGCTCTTTGTCTCTCTTGAGTTGATCTGCCTTGTCTTGAAGCTCACAGACCTTCCATGTAGAGATTCATGTGATCTAGTGTCAACACATTAAATGCAACCTGAATTAAGGGGTACTTTACTGTACAGGAATGTGTCTTTATTTCGAGGACTGAGAGTGAAAATTGATAAGAATTATGTCTCATGGACGGAAATCATTTTAACACTGAGCCATTAGTGTGTATCAGTTTTTCCTAAGCTGTGGGCCCATTGACGCGCAACATTGGGATTCTGTGAGAAAATTTCCACGACAGGAACATTTTTCCCCGCACGCGTTCACAAACAATTTGGTCGTTTGTTCGGATGCAGCCCGTTCTGTTCTGCGCTCAGCTGTGTGTGTTGTACTGTACCAGGCAGTTAGAGATTGCTTCGAAGGTACTTCGTGGGCTAGTAGAAAATAGGGACGAGGGACCACTGAATTTGACACTGCACAGACAGAAAGGTAACAAATAATAAAGGTCATACGTATACTTGGCAATTTGTTCATACGGAAATAAGTATCATTTCTCTTCAATTTATCAACCAACGAATGCACATATAATTTCACATAAAACACTCTAAAACACTCCGACATGTTTCGATCTTGTCAGATCATCATCAGGGAGCTTTGTTCCTTGCTAAAGTTATATTACAGTATTCACAATTCAATTCGTATTTGCAAACGAGGTGTTGTGGCAGCA
>Ga0123357_10013999_pt1 | contig 10447 bp, 8 predicted proteins | sample TergutEmb28metaG_FD_89873 | JGI IMG/M metagenome (GOLD analysis project Ga0123357, IMG submission 89873) | Embiratermes neotenicus P4 segment gut microbial communities from Petit-Saut dam, French Guiana - Emb289 P4 | ecosystem: Host-associated > Arthropoda: Insects > Digestive system > Gut ...
AACGCGTGTCAGCGACGGGCGTTTTGCTTACTTTTTCGCTCGTGAAAAAGTAAGGCGGGTGCAGGACGCAGTGCCTGCGCAAGCGTTGGTGATGCAATTACCAAGGTACTATCTTCTTCCACCATGGACTCTCCGCGGCGGATAAAATTTTTATTTTCGAAGTTTTGCTGATTTTTGCGGTTCCCGTTATTGACGGCGCGTAATGCAGATGAATTTCATAGCCGTCGTTTTTAGAAACTATTTTTTTTACCGCGGCTTCAAGCGGAATCATTGAGCTCTCTTTTCTTCCGCCGATAAGGTTTGCTATGTAGTGGGCGATGTCTCTTTCGTCCGTAATAAGCGATAAAACCGTGTCGCCGTCGCGCAGTTCCGCGGCGGGCTTGCCGGCAGGATCTTCTATCAGCTCAACGTCAAGTTTGATAAAGCCTATGTCATATCCGGTGGGCGAAGTTTCGTTTTTTTTGATCGCGTAGTCGGGAAGTTTTTTAAACTGCGTCAGGTTTAATTCTTCGCTGACGACTTCGACTTTTGTCTCCGACGGGTAAAAGAAAGATTGGACTATAGTTTTTACTTCTTCATGGGATATCGAAGGTATTTCTTTTACCGCCTGCTGGATATAAAGTTTAAAATTTTCTTCGACGCTTTGCGTATAGCTTTCCATGGCTCCGCCGGCCAGGCGCGCCGAAAAAATTTCTTTCTCAAAAGAAAACCAATCTTTGGAAGCCGACACTTCGTAGACCGCCGGGTTAAGAGAAAACACCGCGGAAAAACGCAATACTTCGGACGTTTTCATGTTGACTGCCACGTGGACGAGCCCGTAAATGTTTTCGTTCGGAAGCATGAGCTTCATTTTGAAAACGGTTATAAATTTTAAAAGAAATCCTATGGTGGCTATGGCCTGTTCGAGATTGTTGTTGGCAAGCTCCAGCGCGAGTTCGGCTTCGCGCCGCTCGCAGCCCGTCTCTTCCATCAAAAGTCGTATAGGGTCGTTTTCTTCTTTCATTTTCGCGGGTGCGCCTTTTCGTAAACTTTTTTGAGGCTTTCTATGGTGACGTGGGTGTAAATTTGCGTGGTGGAAAGGTTTTTGTGACCGAGCATCTCTTGGACGCTTCTCAAATCGCCGCCTCTGTCCAAAATGTGCGTGGCGAAAGTGTGGCGCAGAGTATGGGGGCTTACTTTCTTTTTAAGGCCGGCCTGGACGAACCATTCGTGAAGCGCGCGGCGCGCGACTCTTTGGTCAAGGCGTTTTGCGTGTTTGTTCAGAAACGCCGGAGATTTGATGTCGGCGGGCAGCCCCAGCGAACGCCTTTCTTTTATGTATTCGCGTAAAACCGTAAGGCAGGTGTCTCCGACCGGCACTATTCTCTGCTTGTTGCCTTTGCCGGTAACCGTCACGGTATTGGAAAGAAAATCTATGTCGTTGATGCTTAAATCCACAAGCTCCTGTATGCGCAGACCGCAGGAATAAAGAAGCTCTATCATCGCCCTGTCTCTCAAAGAAATATCCGGGACGGAGAACAATGCTCGCATCTCTTCTTCGGTTAAAAATTCAGGAACTTTTTTTTCTTTTTTCGGCGCGCTCATGGAATTTAGAGGGCTTTCGTCGATTTGTTTGTTGATGATGAGGAATTTATAAAAGGTTCTGAGCGCCGCGAATTTTCTTATGAGCGAGGCTTTGCTCAGGTTTCTCGCGTTAAGCTCTTCGAGGTATTCGCGCACTGTGTGTTTATCCGCCGCAGCAAACGCGGCGTTTTTATTTTCCAAAAACCTGGCGAAATCGGCGACATCGGCCAAGTAAGCCGTAACCGTGCGGTCTGAAAAGTTTTTCTCGGCTTTCAGATATTTTAGAAAAGATTCTATTTCTTCTTCGTTTTTGCCGGAGATTTTTCTTTGGCTTTTTTCGGTTTGTCCGTTTTTATCCATTGTAAATTCCTGCATTTCGGGAATGCGGAGCAAGTGAGAAACTCGCCTCTTTTGCCTTTTCTTTTAAGCATCATAGAGCCGCATTTCTCGCATTTTATGTCGGTCTTTTCCGGCTCGGCTTTTATAACTTTGTTTCCGTTTCTGTCTATATTGTAGGTGGTTTTGCACGTCGGGTAATTTTTGCACGCCAAATAAGCTTTGCCTCTGAAGCCGACTTTCTTGATTAACGGCGCGCCGCATTTGTCGCACTTCATATTCGTCTCTTCGGGTTCAGGCGCGGCTTTGCCGTCTTTGCCGAGAGGCATGGTGGTTTTGCATTCAGGATACCCCGAGCATCCCAAGAAACGCCCGTTGCGGGATTCTCTTATAACCATAGGTTTGCCGCAGTTTGGGCATACTTCGTCCGTTTTCTGCGCTTCCACTTTTTGCCGCTCTAAATTTTTTTCGGCGGCTTCCAAATCTTTCTCAAACGGCCCGTAGAAATCTTTAAGCAAACTTTGCCATTGAAGTTTGTCCTCGGCTATTTCGTCGAGCTTTTCTTCGACGTCCGCGGTAAACTCCACGTTGACGATGTTGGCGAAATGTTTTTTCAAAACGTCGTTAACCACGACGCCGAGATTTGTAGGAACGAACTGCTTGCCTTCCATGCGCACGTATAGTCTGTCCAAAATAGTTTTTATCGTCGGAGCGTAAGTCGAAGGCCTGCCGATGCCGTGCTCTTCAAGCGCCTTGATGAGGCTGGCTTCGTTGTAGCGCGCGGGCGGCTCGGTAAAATGCTGTTCGGGAATAAGTTTGAGCAAATCCAGCGCTTCGCCGGCCGTTAGGCTGGGAAGTTTCGATTCTTTTTTGTCGTCTTCTATTTCGTAGACTTTTAAAAATCCTTCGAACGCAAGCGTGCTGCCGGAAGCTTTGAAAATATATTCGCCCGCAGAAATTTCCGCGCTTGCCGTATTGTAAACCGCGTCGGACATTTGGCTTGCCGTAAATCTTTTCCATACCAAATTGTAAAGCTTGAACTCGTCCGGCGTAAGATACTGTTTTATTTCTTCCGGTAGTCTCGACGGAGACGTCGGCCTTATGGCTTCGTGCGCTTCCTGAGCTCCCTTAGTTTTCGTTTTATAGAAACGCGGCGATAATGGGACAAAGTCCCTTCCGTATTTTTCTTCGATAAATTTCAAAGCGTCAGCCTGCACGCTTTTGGCGATATTTAGCGAGTCGGTTCTCATGTAGGTTATAAGACCGACGGAGTTCTGCCCGCCGATGCTTACGCCTTCGTAAAGTTTTTGGGCGATGCTCATAGTTCTTGACGCAGAAAAACCTAGTCTTCTCGAAGCGTCCTGCTGCATAGTTGAAGTAGTATAGGGCCCGAAAGGCGAACGCTTGCGCTGTTTGGTTTCGACGTTTTTGACGAGATATTTCGCGCCGTTGAGCTCCGTTAAAATTTTATCCGCTTCTTCTTTTGTTTTTATGGAAAGCTTTTCGAAGCGCACTCCGTTTTTGGAATACACCGACGCCGTAAAAGAATTCTTTTTTTCTTTGGCTTTGCAAAGCTCGGCTTCCACGCTCCAGTATTCTACCGGAACGAATTTTTTAATCTCTTCTTCTCTGTCGCAGATAAACATAACCGCGACGGACTGCACTCTTCCGGCGGATAAGCCTATTTTTATTTTCTTCCACAAAAGAGGGGAAAGTTTATAGCCCACGAGCCTGTCTAAGATTCTTCTTGCCTGTTGGCTGTCAACAAGGTGCATGTCGAGCTTTCTCGGATTTTTGACCGCTTCTTTTATGGCTTCGGGAGTAATTTCGTGGAAAGTTATTCTTTCTATTTTGGAGTCTGGAAGTTTAAGCGCTTCTTTCAAATGCCATGCTATGGCTTCGCCTTCGCGGTCGTAATCGGTGGCAAGATATATCAAGTCCGAGCCGTCGGAAGCTTTTTTCAAATCAGATATGACTTTTTTGGCTTTGACGAGATTGACGTATGTAGGCTCGAAATTGTTTTCCACGTCTATGCCGGTTTTGTTTTTGGGCAAATCTCTGATGTGTCCGTAGGAGCTTTTTACGGTATAATCTTTGCCTAAAATTTTTGATATCGTTTTCTCTTTTGCGGGCGACTCAACTATCACAAGGTATTTTGACATTTGTTTTTCCTTTATTTTGCTATGTATATTTGTCCGGGCGTTGACCTTACAAGCCCTAAGATTTCCAACTGAAAAAGCGTCGAAGACACTTCCGCGATAGTCGCGTTAAACTTTTGAGCTATCGTTTCCAAATGCGCGCCTTCCTGAATGCCGGAAAGAAACTCCAAAACTTCTTTTTCCCGAACGGTTAAGCCTTCGGTTTTTTTTATAACGCCGCTATTAATAAATGCGCCGGTAATCTGCGCGGTTACGTTTTCCGGAACCAGCGCCGCGAAAGCGCCGTCTTCTATGAGTTTGTTCGTGCCTTTTGAAAGGCTCGAATATATGCTTCCCGGAACGGCGAAAACGTCTTTTCCGTATTCGGCGGCAAACTTTGCCGTTATCACGGCTCCGCTTTTTTCGGAAGCCTCTGTCACCAAAACCGCTTTTGAAAGCGCGGCTATTATTCTGTTTCTGCGGGGAAAAGTTCCCGGGTTAGGCTCGCAGTTCAGAGGGAATTCGCTTATCACGGCCCCGCGCTCCGGGATTTTGTCCTGAAGTTTTTTATTTTCCGGCGGATAGTGAACAAGTAATCCGTTTCCCAAAACCGCTATGGTTCTGCCGTCGTTTTCCAGCGCGGCTTTGTGGGCGTAAGAGTCAACGCCTCTTGCAAGGCCCGAAACTACGGTAAGCCCGTTTTTTGCGAAAACCGCCGCGAACTCTTCCGTTGTGTTTTTGCCGTAAGCGCTCGCTCTGCGCGAACCGACCACCGCCGCGGCGTTTGAATCGGCCGGCAAGTAATCGCCTTTTACGTATAAAACCGCCGGCTTGTCGGTGATATTTTGAAGATTTTCCGGATAATCACCGTCGGTGTAAAAAACAATTTTTATGTTGTTTTTCAGCGCGTTTTCAATTTCAGTTTCAGCTTGCGCCAGAAATTTGCGCGAAGAAACGGCGCCGGCGATTTTCTCGCCGATACCGTAAACCGCCATAAGCTCTTTTTTTGAGGCGGTTACAATGTTCTGCGCATTTCCAAAGATCTCAAGTAATCTGAAAAACCTCAAACTGCCTATGTCGGCCGCCAAAAATAACTCTAAAATGGCCAACTTTTCCTGGTTCACTAGTCAAACCTTATATATAGGTGTATTACAGCGACCGCTATTATAAACAAATTATTCAAAAAATGTCAAAGAAGCGATTGACTAAGAGCGCGTAAAGAGATAAAATTTACCTGAAAATTGAATGCTTTTATACGAGGAGGAAATTTGTGAGCGAGAATCTGAGTTCCAAACTAGAAAACAAACGCAAAAACATTCCCCAAGACTCCGGTTTAGGCCTTCCTTCAAGCTATAATGACACCAAAATAGCGATTCTTCCCAAAGACCCTGTAACGGTTTTTTCTTACTGGGAGTTTCCTCAGGAACTTCGTTCCAATCTCGGTAAAAAATACGGTTCAAACTTTGACGCGGATTCTCTTGCCGTCAGAGTTTACGATGTTACCGGTATCAAATTCAACGGCAAAAACGCCAACAGATACTTTGACGTGCTCGTCAATTCGAAAGCCCAAAGCTGGTATATAAACGTGGGCGTGGTCAACCGCGCGTGGTGCGCAGACCTCGGCTACATTCTGAAAAACGGGGAGTTTGTTTTTATCACCCGTTCCAACGTTTTGGAAATGCCCCGCCACGGAATATCCGACGTCACCGATGAAAAATGGGCTTTGATACAATCGGAATTCGAAAAGCTTTTGGCCGTTCCCGACGGCGTTGACGCCAACTCTTTGGGAGTCGTTAAAATTATGCGCAGACGCCGCGAAGAAATTATGAATATTTCTTCGAGCACAAATATAAAAAACCCAACGGGTAAAAAAGACCCTAAGGGTCCCCGCCGCAAATAATAAAATATTGAATTTCTGAGGAACAGATGAACCCTAAAGGATACTGGTGTCTACAGCTCCACGCGCATCTGCCGTTTGTCCGTCATCCCGAGTATGAAGATTTTCTCGAGGAAGACTGGCTATACGAGGCCATCTCGGAAACATATCTGCCTCTGCTCTCGGTTTTTGAGAATCTCGTCAAAGACGGAATAGATTTCAGGCTTACCATGACGATAACGCCTACACTTGCCAACATGCTTGCCGATCCTCTGCTTCAGTCAAGATATTATCAAAGGCTAAACTCGCATATTGACCTTGCCGCCAAAGAGCTTGAGCGCACAAAAAAAGCGAAAGAGTTCCGCCCTGCGGCAAAAATGTATGCTGAACATTTTCAGGAATGCAAACGGCTTTGGGAAAAATACAACGGAAACATTTTAACCGGCTTTAAAAATCTTCAAGACGCCGGAAAAATAGAAATTATAACGTGCTGCGCCACGCACGGTTTTCTGCCGCTGATGAACAACTTAAGCTCGCAGAAAGCGCAGGTGCGCGTGGCATGCGACGACTACGAACGTCATTTCGGAAGACGGCCGCGCGGAATATGGCTTGCCGAATGCGCGTATATGCCGGGCATAGACGAAATTTTAAAAGACGAAGGCCTGCGGTTTTTCTTTTTGGAGTCGCACGGAATTTTGTATTCCACGCCAAGGCCGAAATACGGGGTGTTCGCGCCTCTTTACGCGCCCTCGGGCGTTGCGGCGTTCGCGCGCGACATGGAAACCGCGCAGCAGGTGTGGAGCGCCGAATCCGGATATCCCGGGGATTACGATTACAGAGAATTTTACAGGGATCTCGGCTACGATTTGGATTACGATTACGTCAGGCCGTATCTCCACTCCGACGGAATAAGGCGCAATATCGGAGTGAAGTATCACAGAATTACCGGCAAAGTTACGCTCGGAGACAAGCAGCCTTATTCGCCTGCAAACGCGCGCGAGAAAGCGGCGCGCCACGCCGGGAACTTCCTTTTTAACAGAACGAAGCAAACCGAATATCTCTCAGAAATCATAGACAGAACTCCGCTTGTGGTTTCGATGTATGACGCCGAGCTTTTCGGCCACTGGTGGTTCGAAGGCCCGATGTTTTTGGATTTTCTGTTCAGGAAAATGCATTACGACCAGAACATAATCAAACCTGTTACGCCTATCGAATATCTCGAAAAATTTCCCGTCAATCAAGTGGCGACGCCCGCCGCTTCCTCGTGGGGCGACAAGGGATATTTCGAAGTCTGGCTTAACCCGTCAAACGATTACATATACAGGCATCTTCACAAAGCCGCCGACAGAATGGAAGAGCTGGTCCGGCAATTCCCGTCGGCGTCGGGCGATTTGAAAAGGGCTTTGAACCAATGCGCGCGCGAACTTCTCTTGGCGCAGTCTTCCGACTGGGCTTTTATAATGTCGACGGGCACAATGGTCGAATACGCGCAAAAAAGAACGCGCGACCATATAAACAATTTCACGGCTCTATACGGGCAGATAAAAAATAACGCGATAGATTTGGGATTTTTGCAGAGTCTGGAAGAAAAAAACAACATATTCCCCGGTATCGATTACAGGGCGTTCAATGACAAATGAAATAGTTCTGATTATTTTAGCCGCGCTGTTCGTCGTGCTTCTGGCGTTAGTCGAACGCCAAAGGCGCTGGTCGAAGCGCGCCGAGCAAAGCTCCTCGGATAAAATCGCGGAACTCTCGGGTCAATTGCGCGACAGTTCAGCCGAGCTCAACAACCTTTTAGCCATGCTTTCCGGGCTTCACGATTTCGGGATGTCGGCGAAAGATCTGGCAAGCAAAGAAGATTTGGCGCAGTCCGTGATAAATATAGCGTGCAGGCTTATCGGTTCCGCCGCCGGCTCGCTTATGATGGTAGACTACGACAACAACGAGCTTTACATAGCCGCAGCGAAAGGTTTGCCGGACGACGTTATATCTGCGGTCCGAATGAAAATAGGCGAGGGCGTTGCGGGGCGCGTCGCCAAAGACGGCAAGCCTCTTTTCGTCGAAGATATAGAATCCGACGTCAGATTTTTAAGGCCCAACGTAGGCGCGAGATACGGCTCAAAATCTTTTATAAGCATTCCGCTGAAAGTAAAAAGCAGGGTGGTCGGCGTTTTGAACGTCAACGGTGCGCGCGAAATAAAAAATTTCGAAGACAAAGACATTCGGCTGCTCACGATTCTTGCCGACCAAGCCGCCATGACTTTTGAAAACATAGAGCTTTACAACGATCTGCAGAAATTCTATTTCGAAATGGTGCAGGCGCTTGCAAGAGCTATCGACGCCAAAGACTCTTACACCTATGACCACGCCGACAGGGCAAGGTATTACGCAAAACTTATCGCCGAGAAAATGCATCTTCCGGCGGTGATAGTGAGGCACGTGGAATACGCGGCGCTCATGCACGATATAGGAAAAATCGGTATCGAAGAAAGCATTTTGAGAAAACCGGGCAAACTTACGCCCGAAGAAGCCGAGATAATAAAAAAACATCCGGAGATAGGAAACAGAATAATTTCGCCAGTGGCTTTTTTGGCGCCGGTAGCTCCGATGGTTTTGTATCATCAGGAATGGTTTAACGGCCAGGGCTATCCGGAAGGGCTTTCCAGCGAAGAAATTCCGCTTGGCTCGAGAATCGTGGCGGTGATAGACGCTTACGACGCCATGGTTTCGGACAGGCCTTACAGAAAAGCTCTTCCGAAAGATTTCGCGGTGTCTGAGCTTGTAAAAGGCGCGGGCTCTCAGTTTGACCCCGAAGTCGTCAACGCGTTTACGGAAATTTTGCAGGACGAATCCGGCGCGCTTCCCAATTGATTTATGAGCGGCATTTTATATATAGTTCCAACCCCGATAGGAAATCTTGAAGACATAACTTTGAGGGCGTTAAGAGTTTTAAAAGAGTGCGACTTCGTCGCCTGCGAAGACACTAGGCAGAGTTTAAAACTTTTGACGCATTTTGATATTTCAAAACAGCTTATAAGTTTTTACTCTTACAACCAGCAGCATAGGGTGCCGCAAATTATCGAAAAGCTTACGGGCGGCGCGAAGGTCGCCGTAATCTCTGACGGCGGCACGCCGGCGGTTTCTGACCCGGGATACGTGCTCGTAAAAGAAGCTATCGAGCGCGGCGTTAAAGTAGAAGTTCTGCCGGGAGCGAGCGCGGTGATAACGGCGCTTGTAGGCTCCGGCCTTCCGACGGACGGTTTTATTTTTTGCGGGTTTCTGAAAAGAAAGCCCGGCAAGATGAAAAAAGAGCTTGCCGAAGCCGCGACTCTCGGAAAGACTATAGTTTTTTACGAATCTCCGCATAGAATTTTAAAGACCGTCGAGATTTGTCTCGAAGTTTTCGGAGGCGGCGCGCAGATGTGCTTGGCGCGCGAGCTTACGAAAAAGTTCGAAGAGTTTATAAGAGGTTCTATTTCGGAAGTTTTGGAAAATATAAAAAACAGGAAAAGCGTGCTCGGCGAGTTTGTCGTTTTAATATATCCCGAAGCTGAAACGGGCGAGGAGCAAGAAGATGATTAAGGCAGGCATCGTAGGCATAACCGGGTATACCGGCGAAGAGCTGCTCAAAATTTTATCCAAGCATCCCGATGTGAAAATCGTGGGTCTTTACGGCCGCGCGGAATCCGAAACGAGAGAGTTGAAAAACATATATCCGCAGTTTGAAAAATTAAATTTGAAGATAGAGCCGCTTAACGTAGATAAAATCAAGTCGAGCTGCGACGTAGTTTTTCTGGCGCTGCCTCACGCGGTAGCGTTTGCCGTGGTTCCAAAACTTTTGGACGCAGGCGTTAAAGTTATAGATTTATCGGCTGATTTCAGGCTTTCTAACCCCGACGTTTACGAGAAGTGGTATAAAGTAAACCATACGGCGAAAGAGTACATCAGCCAAGCTGTTTACGGAGTATCCGAACTAAACGGAGCCTCCATAAAACAAGCGAGGCTTGTCGCAAATCCGGGATGTTATCCGACTACTGTAGCTCTCGGCCTTGCTCCGGCGATAAAAGAAGGCATCGTTGATTTAAGCGGAATAATAATAGATTCCAAAAGCGGAATATCCGGCGCCGGCAGAAAAAGCACGGAAGAGTATTACGAAAACGAGCATCCGAATTTCAAAGCTTATAAAATTGCGGGAACCCACAGGCACATTCCGGAGATAGAGCAGGAACTTTCCGTTCTCTCGGGCAAAGACGTGACTATAGTTTTTACGCCGCACATCATGCCGGTGGAACGTGGAATGCTCTCAACCATTTATGTGAACCTCACAAAAGATTTGCCGTCGGCTGAAATAATAGAACGATATAAAGAATTTTACAAAAGCAAACCGTTTGTGAAAGTTTACGACGACGGAGAATTGCCGGGAATTATGAGCGTGGTAAACACTAACATGTGCGAGATAGGTCTTAAAGTGGACAAAAGGACGAACAAGCTTGTAATAGTTTCAGTTATAGATAACCTCGTAAAAGGCGCG
>Ga0123357_10014000_pt1 | contig 10447 bp, 8 predicted proteins | sample TergutEmb28metaG_FD_89873 | JGI IMG/M metagenome (GOLD analysis project Ga0123357, IMG submission 89873) | Embiratermes neotenicus P4 segment gut microbial communities from Petit-Saut dam, French Guiana - Emb289 P4 | ecosystem: Host-associated > Arthropoda: Insects > Digestive system > Gut ...
GTTAATCTCTGTTTTCTGAACCTGGAGCCGCTACTTTTTTTATTCACGTAGCTCCTCAGTTTGACCTCACGAGGCTGAGTGGACCCCGTTCCAGACCCACTACTACTCAGAAAATCTGGTAGCGCCGGGGATCGAACCCGGCACCTCTGTTTCTGTAGCCAGAAACTCTGACCACTAGACCACAGAGGCGGTCGTATACAAATAACAATTAGATTAAAATAATTTTACACAAATATATAATACTTCAGTTGCAATATTAAAGAAAAAGACGGCTTTAGTGGATGTAATTAAAAACAGTCATGAAATACTATTGCTATCGGCTGAAATTTTAAAGAAGAGTAAGAGCAGATAATTGTTTGGATTTATGCTTCTACATTTTGCTTATTCTTTGGTTGCTTTGGCGTATATTTTGACATTACCCTGCCACTTACGCCAAGATTTAAAAATGATTCCTTACCTTCACTGTTCCGAATAAACATCACTTCCCTCTTTTTCTTGTTCACCGTATGTCCAAGCAGTTCTGTTTTTTTAACCCCAGTAATATACATGAAGAATACAACTTTAGGATAAGTTTTTATTATTTAACGACGCCACGTTAACTGTAGAAAGAAGGACGCATTTTTTAACTATTGCAAAGTACACACCGTCATTCGCGCGAAGGGCTGAGTAAGACGAGAAGAAACCTGAATTATGATAGCCAGGGTTCCGGCCGATATTGGCTTCGGGCACATTCTGCACGCAAGTCAGAAGCGTTATCAGTTGACCCAACTTCCTCGTTGTATACAAAATATGAAGCCCGAATAATGCAGTTTCCTCCAGTCTCCTTCCTCCCACCCTCATCTATACAATAATTATTCTACTGACTCTGTTTAATACACGATGAGTTTCTGCTCTTCCATTAGGATGAGAGATAAAGTCCGAGATGCATGCAAAACTGGTAATATTGTAGTTTCTTTATACCTTAACTGCTTTCCTATAAGAATGAACTTTATTTTTCTTGTCAGTTTCGAATCAGTATTTGTTTTCTAAACTGGTTCAACCCTTTTTTTTCACGAATATAGAGTGATGTTGCCCATCAGAGAATCTTAACGCATTGAGTATAGGCTATGTATGGAACCCTGTTTCTGTTCTAGTTACTAGGACATACACAACACAAAATACAGAAGTAGTACTAAAATATAAGATTTTAAAAATAAAAGAATATACATTCTTCTATATTAAACTGGTATTTCCAAGATCTCTACAGGCAGTTTTAGGATACCGGAAAAATAAAGTACTTAATTCGTCTGTGTACGTGTTTTTAAAAATATAGAGGAAAATATATTTTCTGGCTTTAAATAATCGCATGTAACAGTTAAATATGCTGCGGTACCAAAGAAAGTTCATTTCGATTCAGCTAGTCTGCTTCTTAAGAATAGTTCCAGTAAGTCTACGCTTTACGATATAAGCGCTCTTTTATAGAGAAAGTTTCGAATAATAGGTCATTAATATTTCGTGTTTTCCGTTACGACGGTCCCAACAAAACAGAAATATCTTACAGCTTTTGAATATCTTACCTAATTTAGTTCTCAACTTACTTCGCAAACATTTTTGATAATAAATTTTAAGTGCCCACGGCACTAGGAAAAAACTAAAGAAGACGGGCAGTTTTTGTGCACGGAATTTGCGTCACGAAGAAAATCAAGTACCCCTTCCAGAGCATGTATCGCACACGCTGCAAAAACGTGATACTGATAACTACTTCGACAGGTGTCTATCATTACACGATTCACTAAAAAGGAAGGAAACGTGTAGACTTTGGTGGGATTCTAATCTGTAGCTCATTCACGAGGACGGCCGGTGCCCGACCATCAAAATCGTTGTCAGTTTGACTCCGTAGAATTTGTTCCTGTCTCTGAAAGATCTACAATCATGAGCTCTAAGAATGTAAAATATATCAACATTGGCTGATGTCCAGTTTATCGTAAATGAGATGATACGAAGTGCGAAGATCTGTCTAAACCTGTCACGGCCCCATGTACTGTATATGAATGCGTCACCACCCACAACTTACCGCGCTAAATCATCCAGTTACAAAAAAAAATATAACTCTTTTCCTTGTTCCTTTCATCATCACAATAATCACTAAGAATTCAAGTACCCCACACCGACAGGTTATGAGAAAGATCAACATTAAAAAAAAAACACGAACTTAAAGCAAAAAGATTAGTAATTTGTTGGAAAGCCTTGTATCAAGTACACAAGTACACTCCTCTGTTCGATGTTAGTTTTCAAATGTAATTATGATCGGTTGCTAACATCACAACACTTCTCCTCTCTACTGCCCTTATTCAATTGCGAACAAAATCGACCGTCACTCAATTCAGGTAACTAAGAGAGGCCTAGCAATTTAAGGGACCGATCTAGACTGAGCGTGTTGCGGAACAGATTGTTGAAAATATTTGTCTATATATGGAAGTACAAGGAGGCTGTGAAAAAAAAACTGCATAATAAAGAGTTTCATGATTTACTTTCCTCACGAAATATTATTCCAGTGATCAAATCAAAGAGGATGGTTTGGGCGGGGAATACGGCAACCATGAGAACGAAGAGAAATGTATAAAGGCGTCTGATGAAAAGGAAACATTTTGTGGTAGAGACGTAGCAGTCAGCACAATATTACAATGCACCTTAAAGAAATATGAAGGAGTGGTGTGGAGTGAACACATTTGGCTCACGACTATAACTGGTGCTGAATCCGGTGAAAACAGTAATATGCATTCAGAATCCACAAAATGCGGGAAATTCGTTGACGATATTTGGCCTATCAGCATCTCAAGAAGGATGCATCGCCGTGGAATTCGTTACCTATCAGCAGGACAATTTTTTCAGTACAGTCATACGAAATAATGGCGCAATTACAAAATGTAGGCAACTTAGAAACCATTGTAATGATAGTTTGTGTATGTATGTATGTACGTATGTAGGTATGTATGAATGTATGCATGCATGAATGCATTCATGTATGTATGTATGCATTATGTATATATAAGTATGTACATATGTATTACGTATGTGTTAAGCGTGGACGAATATAAGTATATATATATATATATATGTGTGTGTGTATGCACGCGTGTAATATATATATATATATATGTGTGTGTGTGTGTATGTGTGTGTGTGTACATGCACAGATACCTACATACGTATGATGTATTCACACAGTAACACGATATAAAATTTCTGTAACTTTTTGCACGTTTAAATTTAATGTAAAATATTTTAACTCTGTGAATAACAAACAAATGCGGCTTACAAGGGCCTACCAAATGAAAACTCCTCCACTTTTCCTGCGAGCATTACACTGTAAAACTGGGTGGTCATGATTTCTAATAAACTAATAATTATACACAATAATATATACTTGCAAATCGCGGGTAAGCAGAATAACTTCAGCTTGACACTTGCAAATTCAAATTAATGCTTTACATTAACTTCCAGCATACCCATTGCAATTACAAATTCATGACAGTTATTTTCAACGACTTTCCTCTGTAATCACGCCTATGGTATAATATCCTTCTGGAACAAATATCAGCTAGTAACAAGGTCATGAAATTTATTATTTTCTTTGCATAGAACACAAAGTTTCAGTGCCACGTCTCTCAGGACTAGCACACCTTATCCGGAGAAACGTTTATCCAGATCACACCCGCACATCCTCTTACTTTAATAATCCTTTCAACATTGCTCCTTGATTTATCTCCGAGTCTCCCAAGTGTGCCCAGTTTCATTTAATTTTACGTCTATAATTGCGTAACAAATTTTTTACCTCCAAAATATGTACTATGTGACCAGGTCATCTCACCCTCAACCAAATTATGAACTCCCTCATCCTCCTGCTTTCTCCTCTTTCCCACGTCCATATATTCGCCTGATAGAATTCACAACTGACCATGGCATGAAAGAATCTGTGTTCATTAAGGTGACCATAACAAAGGTTTCCTTTATGATCGATGGTGTAATTGTTTCTACTAGGGTTTGGCTTATCGATTTTAATGCGACTAGCGATCGCACTTAACACCACATTCAATACAGAAACTTAATAATTTCACATTCATTCGATATTGGGACAACAGGAAATAGGAAGCAGTCAGTGACTGAAGATTGTATTGCACGGTTATTGGCACTGTAATAACTGCATAATTGTACCGAAATCATACCGGGCATTAAATGAGTAATGTACATGGAAAGTTAGTGGGAACAGGATTTTTTAATATATTTTGACATAGTATGGGAAATTATAATTCCATAACAAGAGACCGTAGCGATCTGCAAAGCCATAAGCACGGGATAAGTGAGAAATGCAATATATATATATATATATATATATATATATATATATATATAGTCGAGGCTTCAGATCCTCATAGCCGTCACTATGAATATTACCTTTATGTTGTAACACTCTATACCATGGTAAATATAAATCAACGTACGTATCAGAGGACTGTTTGCATCTACCATGAAGACAGAGGCATCAGGTCCCTGAAAAAGTTGACAGATTTTTCAAGGTCACATGGCGTAACACCCTAGAAGATTATTCTTCGTGGTCACTGCCGTGAGAATCTACAATCTTACAATACGTACGTATTCGGTACATGGAAAACTGAGTAAATACATTCAGGCAAAGTACATAAGCAGTTTTAAAGGACCAAAAGGTAAGATAGTCACATAACTATTCTTTAAAAACAAGAGCTACTTATAGCTTCGTTAAATTAATAAAAAATAAACAGAAGGATACAGAGGTAAAGAAATTTCAAAAGATGTTACTGCTTCAGAAGAGATCTGTAGTTTGTATCTGGAATAAAGAACACTTTCCACACCTATAGCAAGTGTATATTGACAACTCTACGAATAGAAGAGAGAAAGGGTGATTGCAATGCTATCTAGCAAATATGTTTGTCACTTTATACAGGTAAAGTTTAAGTCCATGCTCTTCAGGTATAGTAAACACTACTGATAAATAAATTGGTGGCTTTTGTCAATGTAGATACCATTATAAAGCGATATGTTTGAGCAAATTTTATTAATTTTCATAATAATAGTAGTAATAATAATAATAAAATTATAATTATTAATACATCAACCAGTTGCAGAACTTAAAAACTCACTTGTGAGGCATAGTACTTAGTATATTGATCTAATTAGTAATGACGAAGAAAAAGAAAATTTGGCTTAAAATGTAGGCCAGAAAAGTCTCTCGTAATAAATAATTACCGCCTTAAAAGATGTTTGTATAAATTCCTTATCTGTCCCATGCATGTTTCCCATTCTTCCACCTCATCCTCATTTATTCGGATATCGTAATAGTATCGTACTTAGAGTGACAACTATAAAACTCCCCACTACAAAGTTACCTCCCACTTCCAGTTACAACCTCTCCTGCAGATACAACTATTCTTCTAGTACTTAACAGGACGATTAGACATTCTCAAAGTGAAAACTCTAAATTTTTTTCTGTAAAACGCGGGCACATATCACGCGTGAGGCAGCTTAACAATCCATACAAAACATTGGTCGTAAAACCTACAGCGAGAAGAAAACTTGGAAGATCTAGGTGTAGATAAAATGGTAACACTAAACAATTGATTTTGGTGAAATAGGGTGCATGGGTGTGGATTAGATTCATCTAGCTCAAGATACAGACCAGTGGTGGACTTTTTTAAACATGAAAATAAACTTTCAGGTTCCACGAATAGTGGCGATTTCTTGGAATACCTGGAATAATAAGAGTTTCTCAGGAAGAACGGGTCAATTAATTCCTGAATACCCAAGTCAGTATACAATAAATCGAATAAAAGTACATCAGAAATATGAGCGTGGAATAAGAATGTGAAGCAGAAATTCGCGTCTCTTGTGTTCGAGAGGTAGGTTGAAAACATTTGAGTAATTTGTGGGTACAGTACTTTCAAATATACTATAATAACTTTCTTTCCACTTCACTTTGGAGTCAAGCTGTCATCTTGAGAATTCTGAACTTAAGAGGTGATGATTGGTTGTTGAGTGAGTAGTACCTGTAGTTTCGAAGGAACCTATTCCCTTCCATAGTTTCTCTCGCAAGGAACAAGTGTGATATAGAAGGTCTTAAACCAGATCAAAGAAATTCGCAAGTATACACCCGCAATACACTCAAATCTCGCAGGCCATGATCTTACTAAGTATTGTGTAATTAATGTTATTGACGCACCACAATTCAATAACCATCAAAGTCGTCAATTTTTTGCTACAGGCTCTAAGTCCATCAGCCAAACATCAGTGAAAAGACTAATATGAGTATAGTTACTACTTCCCATTCTTCATCAACGAAATTTTTACTCTTTCGGTTTTTATAAATTTTGCACTTTATTATGTCCATGTTAATAATTCTCGCAATTGATTCTAAATACCTCAATCACAATGGTTGCCCAAGCACTGACCTTAGCAGTTCGAATTTTACTCAAGGCAAGGATGTAATTTTCTGTGATTTTTCCTATGTTCGTACTGCAGTGCTTTAGAAGGAGTCATTGCGATAGGTCATTATCACAATCCACAGTGTCCTACAATACGCCTAAAACATTCAAAGTTTCAAGAGGTAATTCTGAACTGAAAGTGGCCGAAGAGCCTAACTTGTAAAAAAAAAATTCTGAATTTACAATCGTGTACTATGATGACCCCTTAGAAGGTGGCGCCTTCCATCAGAAGACCTGCATTACATGCAGGGGGGGGAAAAAAAAAAACCGCTTTAAAAAAAACTAAATACACAAACACATGCGCCGTGCACAATGTTAGCACTTAGACAACAGTCTACAGACACAAATGTATTTGATTGTATTAATCTTGTACACGTTCTTATAAATTCAGGCAGTGCGTTTTGAGATTATATGCAGAAAAGTACTAGCTAGTCAGGACTTAGTTCTGCGTTCCATAAACCACACCATGAAAAAGATTAACTACCGCTCGTAACCTAATCTTGCCAGCGTGACGTCACATACGTTTGACTCTCTGGGAGAAGAAGTGTACTCCGCTGAGAATGAAAAGCTTGACTTAAAGAAGAGAACAGAATTAATTTATACAGCGCGAGCCGTGGAAAACAAAATAGGAAGCAATCGGAGTAGGAGCACGTCGGAAGAGAAGAAGACGGATTTGAGGAAATTGAATTTTCTTGAAACTGTAAGGAGAGAATTGAGCTATGTCCCAGTAAAAACAAGAACGAGTCTTAACCTGCTCATTTTCATCGCGCCTTCTAATTAGCCTGAATATCCTCTGTCTCTGTATCTGCTGCTAAAAATGTTCCTTAATAGACGATTTAATCTAATGTAGACAACTAACTGTTTTACTATGCTCAGCGAAATACCTATTAGAAATGGATATTAATAGATTAAAATGCTGGTCCATCTCTTCATGACACCGACTATACGAGAATTTCAAAAAAGAGAGACAATTATCTAAATCCAAATTTAGTCAGAGTTATTTTCTTTGCGCCTATGTGCGAATTGTAAATCCCGAATTCCCAGGAACTTGGTTCGGTTCACATTACGTAGTAAGCCGGGAAATTACTTTCTACAAAGATGGGTAAAATGCGAAATGCAGAGTCAAAGAACTTATTTTATTTAACTTCATAAAACTTTTCCACTTCGACTAAGCTCGTGAGTCAGAGGAAAATTTCTGTCATTAGCTTTAGGCAATTAAAATTAAAGTCCGCTGGACACAATTACATTGATTCTTAGACTATGTAATGATACTGCCTCTTTATCTGCAGAGGTTATACAGCATCTAATATTATGGAAGTGTTTTTAGGAAGCTGATTCGGAAGAAAGTGTGTGCGACCGATTTGAAGGTATTGTCTTCGCCTGCAAATTAGTGAGAGAAGTCGCAAGAAACCAGCAGCATAGCGGCAAGCCGGCTGGGAAATGAAACGAGTAGTTCCAGACTAGAAGAAAGCCGCCAACTTCCAAATCTATTCCCCGTCGCCACGTATGATCATTTCCTTATCTCATGCGGTATTTAAATCAAAATTTAAGGACGAGTCAGTAACCGTCACAGGCACTGTGCGAAATGTTGAGTTACTGGGACTTTAAGCTATATAGACACCATTGCTATACTTACTTACATGTACTTCATGGTGCAGAGTCCTTCTTGAGAAGCTAACTGGTTTGCAGCTAGCCAAGAAATTCCCCGCATTTCACGGAACCCGAAGGTTCATTACCGCACTCGCAAGCGTCCGCCAACTGTCCCTATCCTGGTCCAGCTCAATCCAGTCCATATACCCACATCCCACCTCATGGAGATCCATCCTAGTATTATCCACCCATCTACGCCTAGGTCTCCCCAGCGGTCTCTTTCCCTCCGGTTTCCCCACCAAGACCCTATACACGTCTCAAAAAGTACTGAATGTCGATCACTAGTAAATGTGAAGTGGACACCGTAACGAGGCATCTATAAATTTAAAAAAAAACGATAAGTTTAGGGTTGCTGGATTACAGGCCCAAATCAATTACAGGTGTTGATTTTGAGTTGTGTTATTGTATGTGTATTTTGTTGTTACTAGTGCGGGTTTATGGGTTGTTTGATTTTTATTTAACTGGGTGTAAAATTGGGTTTTGTGAGGTCATACGTGTGTACACGATTATATAAATAATATGAAACTCTACTTCGAATACATCCTTCTATACAAGTTGCAATTGCTGATCCTAGTAGATTTATAAGATAATACGATCTTATCTACATACAATTCACAGTATAGCGGGTATAGCCGCCTAATAAAAGAAGAAACGTTATTATCTATTCAACACTTATATAAATATATCTGCCAATATTTAGCTTATAATGTATAAAATGTAAGTAATTTTATTATTTTAACCAAAATAAATATAATGATTCATAAGATGAAAAATTGCCATTAAATCGATTTAACGATAGTTTTTCATCTTATATATATATATATATATACATTTTTATTTTGATTTATGCAGTATATATATAAAGCCTGTAATCCAACAACCTAAACTTATCTTTTTTAAATTTGTAGAAAATTTTAGGATTTTTGGATTACAGACTTTATATACATAATTCTTAACTCGGTTACTGTTCCCACATTTCAGGCTTTCGTAGCGGTTCAGTTGAGTCTAAATTGACATTAGACTCTAGGATGGGACCACAACCCTGTCCAAAGGAGTCTAGCAAAGACCATCCAGTAACGCTGCACAATATTCCAGGAAAACGGAAAACTCAAGTGTCATTTCATTACATGATAATTAGGGTGTAATGCAGTGGAATAGAGTAGTTTTCCATTTCATTTCTTTGCCACGTTTATGTTCATTGAGAGCAAATAGGAAATGGTCAAAAAGGGAATATTGCGATGCTGCAATATGCACTCTGGGAGTGTCCGAAACTTAGTCTGGATACTTACACTAAGGATTTCTTTTGTACATTTCGGCAAATATTCGAGACAAAAGTTCTAATACTTTAAAAGAGGTCTCGACGACTTACACTCCACATTTTGCCTATTCATTGCCCAGGAACATTCTTTCATTTGATGCTATACAACTGATAAATTTGTTGTTAATTACATTCAACAATCCACATGACCGTGAAAAGAAAATTTTGACCTGCGGAATCGACTTCCTACATCCAATAAAAAAAAAAAAGTCTTGACTAGTAACCCAGCTATCTTGGTTCACTGAAATATATTGAAAAATTACAAGGGAGCATTAAAGAGATACGAAGAAGAGGCAAGTAAAGGAAGCAAGGTAATTACTTTATCTGCAAAATGAAGCTTCTTCCTATGACTGATATGACAATAAATGAAGAAATACCCAAACAGCGTTCCTATCATGAGAGAAACAGACAAACAAATAACAGTAAATACCAAATTATTGACATAATGAGGAATGACATGGTTGTTTCAAAATATTATAGCGGGAAAATCAATACTGCAAGGTTGTGGTATAAGAAAAGCGTATGAACGTATTGTAACAAGGGAAAAGTGACTTACACGATCACGCTACGTACACTGCATGGCCTGACGTGCTCAGTACGGTAGGTGAAACTTCTTAAGGGATAAGGTTATGTTTCATCGAATCGGATAAAGTACTCACTATTTTTTCATTTGTTTCTTTCTGAGGTAAAAAGCCTGCTCTTTTCAAGCTAATAAACATAAATCGTATCAAAAAACAGAAAAAAAAAAGAAAACGGTAACTTCACTCCAGAACTATCAATCTGTGCTGTAGTGACCTCACTGTGAGCAACCTCGCTCACACAGCTCGCCTACTTTACTGCCAGCGTCCAACCCCCGTGGTCAGTGCGAAACTTTCTTTTATTAGTTTATTTTCGTCTTGGTGGAAGGTTTGCTTTTGTTAGGCTGTTGCCCTTCAATACAGGGTATACACAAAAGAACTGTGCGGTTTCAAAAGTTAACAAGAAA
>Ga0123357_10014001_pt1 | contig 10446 bp, 10 predicted proteins | sample TergutEmb28metaG_FD_89873 | JGI IMG/M metagenome (GOLD analysis project Ga0123357, IMG submission 89873) | Embiratermes neotenicus P4 segment gut microbial communities from Petit-Saut dam, French Guiana - Emb289 P4 | ecosystem: Host-associated > Arthropoda: Insects > Digestive system > Gut ...
GACCCCCTGTGTTCCTTAAGAAGGAGGCTTTTATGCCAGCCACAAAGTTCAGTATTGATCCCCGCGTGTTTGCCCTGCTGCCGGGGCTGCGAATCGCGGTCATCGTGGCGCGTGACATCGACAACAGCGGCGCGCTTGACTTGAGCGCCGAGTTCGCCGAACAGGAGCGACGCTTACAAGAGGAACTGGATGGCGTTGAGCTGGCGCAGTATCCGATCATCCGCGGCTGGCGTGACGCCTATAAGCGCTTCGGAGAAAAGCATAACCGTTGCTCGGTCGAGGCCTTGATCCGGCGCACTGTTAAAGGCAAGTTGCCACCCAGCATCAATCCGCTGGTCGATCTCTACAACGTGCTGTCGCTTACCTATGAACTGCCCTATGGCGGCGAGAATCTTGACGTGTTAGACGAGGACATCGTACTGACCTTCGCCGAAGGCGACGAGGAGTTCATCCCCTTAGGCGAGACTGAAGTCGAGCATCCGCCGGTCGGCGAGATCATGTACCGTAGCGGCAAGATCGTGCTCTGCGGCAGCTTCAACTATCGCGAGTCTGACTTCACAAAGATCATGCCTGATGGACGCAATATCGTGCTGTTCATCGAGGATGTGCCAGAGACCGGCGCGGGCGTAGACAAACAGCGTGAGGCCGCCGCCGCGCTTGCCGAAGGCATCGAGCGCCACCTGGGTGGTCGCACGCTGGTGGCCCTGCTGGACGAGGAGCACCCTGAAGTCGATCTTGACTGGTAGACTATTTTTGTCGCAAGGTCCTACTGACCAGGAGTACGAGGGCTGCGGCCAGCAGGTTAAAACCAGCAGCGATGAAGCTGCAGTGAGTGATCCCTAGCGCAGGTTCAAGCCACAGGCCGCAGATGAGCGCGCCCGCAGCCGAACCAAACGAGCTTGCGGCAGAAACAGCGCCGGCGGCAGTTTGCGCAGTGATGAGACGTCCGCCCAGGCTGGTCGCCAGAGGAAAGGTCATGCCAAAGAGTATCGCCGGGATCAGCATCACGATGAGAGAGAACAGCGCGCGCATCACGGTAGCGCCGGCCCCGGTCAGTCCCCAACTTTGCGCCAGGAACACGTAGGCATGTCCGGCTGCGCCAAGCGCGGGGATGGAAGCCAGACCGACGGCTCCTGCGGCTAGTTCGACGAGGGCGAAAACCCGCGTGGGGTGGCGTAGGGTGTCTGCTCGTTTGCCGATACCGATCGACCCGATAGCCAAGCCGCCTAAGAAGGCGCTGAGCATGATCGACGTCGCGATCGCGGTCGAGCCCAGCGAGAATCCCAGCTGACGTACCCAGAGTACTTCATAGAAGAGCGACGCGATGCCTGCACAGAGCACTGCCGTGACCAGAAGGGCAAAACCGCCCGTATGCTTATCCTGACTCGGCTGCTCAGAAGGTGAAGCTTTCAGACTGGATTGCTTCGCTTTGCTCGCAATGACGGGAGGGGTACTTGTATGCTTCTGGCCCATTACTGCTCCAATACGCTCTTGCCGGTGCTTGCGGGGGCAAACGCACGTTTCAGGTAATTCCAGAACACCCGGTATTCCAGCGTCGAGTGATCGTCGGTATTGATCGGAGTTGAGCTCTTTGCTGCCAGAGTCTGAAGAGCCCGGATATTTTTGTAGGGAGTGATGCAGGCTGGCGTGATATAGGGGTCGTTGAAATCGGTCGAGTTGATCAGGGTATCGAGCCGCTTTTTGATCTGCGGCTGCGAGAGGCCGGCCTGTGCGCGAGTATGACCGACCAGCAAAAGCTCTCCTGCGGGCGAATCGGGGAAATTGATACTCCAGACATCAACCCGGGGATAGACTTGCTTCATCGTTTTATACATCATTGCGACGTCGCTCGTGTTCAGCAGGTAGTTAGGGAGCCATTGACAGTAGACGCCGTCGGGGTTCAGGCGTGACTTCGCCGCCGTCATAAACTCTTTGGTGAACAGTGCGGCGACGTCGCTTGACCAGGGCCAGCTGGGCTCGGAAGTAATGCAGTCGTAGCGTTGGGAGTTGGTGAGCAGGTGGGCGCGCGCATCATCGATGACCACTTGCCAGGAGCCCATGGCGCCGACCTTTGGCAAGATCGGCAAGGCGCCAGCAGAGCCGGAACCAGAACCAGCGTCGCCGGCCGCTTCTCCGCTTGCTGCAAGCGTATCCTGCTGCCAGCCGCTGGTGTCGCCAATACTCGCCTTGCTCCCTGTGAAATACTCGGCGGCAGCAGGTACGTCAGGGTTGATCTCGACCGTTGTTATGCGGGGGAACTTGAGCTCGGCGTAGGTCTGGCTGGTGTAGCCCGTTCCCAGTCCCAGGATAAACGCGCTCTGCGATGCGGTGGTGCTCATGGCAGGAACCGCCGCAAGCATCGTGGTGGTGACCCGATCGTACTGGTTGTTCGTACCCTCGTCAAGCGCGCCGTTCGAAAGCGTCTTAGTGCCGTCGGGATTCTCGGTCACTTGGACGCGGGAGTAGATGCCTTCCTTGTCATAGAGTGTGGTGCGCGCATCAGAGAGCTGAGCAAAGCTTGCCGCGTCACGATAATAGAACGCCTGACCAAGTCCGAGCGGCGATCCGCTGCGTCCTGGAATGACACAGATTGCCACGACGGTCACAACGGCAAGCCCGACCATCAGCGGGCGTTTGAACAGGGCCCAGAGATCGACTTGCGTACCCGCGATGGCGCGCAGCATCACAGAAGCTGCGATCGAGAAGATTGCCGCAACGATCAACGAGCCTTTCACGCCAATAGTAGGCAGGAAGGCAAAGGTGGCAAGCAGTGAGCCAACGATCGCGCCGCCTGTATTGACGGCGTACAGTCGCCCGGCAGCCGCTCCCAAATGTTCTTGGCTGGCAACGCCGCGCATGATCAAAGGGTAGGTCATGCCCATCGCGAAGGTCGGCAGGACCATGACGAAGAAGCAAACGAAGAACTGCAGGGTCAGAAAGCCGCCTGCGCTGCCTCCGCCTGCGCTGCGCATCCAGTCAAAGTACAATCCCGGAAGAAAGCGGATACCTGCGAAGGCGGCGATGGAAAAGAGCGCCACGCCCAGCTCGGCAAAACTGGCGTCAACAAGCGGCCGATGGCTGTGTTTGCCCCGCCAGGTACCCGCCAGCGCGCCGAGCCCCAGGCCGAACATATAGGCCCCGAGCATGGTTCCGCTGGCGTAGGCAGTAGCTCCCAACATGGCGGAGAGCTCGCGCATCCAGCCTAGCTCATAGACCAGGGCGGCCAGGCCAGAAAGCGTGTAAGCGATGAGGAGGAGCCGAGATTTCATGGCTTCTATTGTAGGGCAAGAGAGTGGCGTAGGGGATGCTACCGGCGGATGAGCGCGCGCTCAAATCTTTCTTCAACAGTGTTCAAGACCCCGCGTTTTTGCAGGAAATCGATCACGCCTAAGGCGCACAGGCAGCAGAAAACTCCCATCATGTATCCGGCGAAGATGTCTGAGGGGTTGTGAACACCCAGATAGACGCGGCTGAATCCAACGGCCAGTATAAACGCTATCGCGAGCACAAAAAAGACGAGCTTGTCGATCATTCTCGAGGCGTAACGTGCAAACAGCAGCGCGCATAGGCCAATAAACGCCGTCCCGATCATGGCGTGACCGCTCGGAAAACCGAAGCCTGTTTCTGTGATCAAATGATGCCCGATCGGCCGGGGGATCGCAAAGCAGTATTTCAAGAGAGCGTTCAGCACGGCTGACAGCCCGAGCGCAAGGGTTGCGGGCAAGCCGTATTTCCAGCGCGTTTTTGGCAGAGCGAGCAATAGAAGCGCGATCGCTGCATAGACATACCACTCGCCGAGCGTGGTGATGATTTTGAGGGCTAAGGTGAGCGTAGGGGTCCGGAGCGCATAAGCCGTGTTTGCTAACGAGCAGTCTCCGGGGGCGAACCGCCCTGACACCGTAAGAATCGCAAGCACGACAGAGATCAGCGTGCTTGCCACTAACGATACGGTGATTTTTTTAGATACGTTCATCTTTCTATCGTATAGGCTTCCAGCATCTGAGCCAGCATCTGTTCAGGTGTTGGCAACTGCGCAGCTCGCTCGAGCGCGGCCCGACGCATCGCTGTGCGCAGCGCAGCGTCAGCTCCAAGCGTATCGAGGGCCTCTGCTATCTTGCCAGCGTCAGGCGGGGCTATCACCGCCGCCGATCCTACTACGTCAGGAATCGCCCCGGCGCCGGTCGTGACAATGGGCACGCCGGCGCGCAGCGCTTCCTGCAAAGCGATCGATTGGCCTTCCCAGAGGGAGGCGCAAACAACAATGTCGGCTGCTTTCAGGAGGTCGCCCACGTCATCACGGGCGCCAAGAAATCTGATCGGCGTGGAGTGCGCCTGTTGTTGAAGCTCACCTAAGAGCGGTCCTTCTCCGACGATGAGCCAGCGGTAGTCTGAAAACGTCATTTGTTTGGCGGTCTCAATGAGGAGCGGCAACCTTTTTTGAGGCGCCAGGCGGGCGATCGTTACCAGGCAGAGCTCGGTTCCCAGTCCCAATTCTTTTCGGATCTCTTCACGGGTCTTTGGGGAGCTGGGCGCTTTTTCAGCGGCAACAAAAAGATATTGGACGTTCTTCGCGCCATGGCGCCGCGCCGCCTCGACCAGATCCGTGCTTACGCCGAACACAAGGTCGGCCTGCTTGCAGGCGATATGCAGCAGCAGAGCTCCCTCCGCGTGCTGCGGCTCTGACGCGGGGATCTGATTGTGGAGCGTGACGATGAAGCGCGGCCGCGCAGCTGCCGGAAGCCTACGCAGAGCGAGCGCGCAAACAACGGCTGCCTGAAGTCCCTGGGCGTGCATCACGTCAGCGCCTTTTGCGAGCTCTCTGAGCTCATGAAGAGTTGCGTGGCCAGGCTTCGGTTTTAAGCCTGAAAGAGCGATGGGCAGGTTGATCGTGGGTACGTCGGGGATGTCAGGATCACTGTCTGGCTGAACGACCGTGACGTCAGCGCCCTGTTGCCTGAGTAGCTCGCATAAGAGCCGGGTATAGACGCTGATGCCGCCGCTACTTTTTCCAATAACCTGAAGAACTTTCACACGCTGCCTTCTGTGTATAACGCTCCCTTTTCCGGGGGCCCCAAAGGACCCTCTACAGCGTACGGCGCAATCATTAAAACAAGATTAAAATATCTTCGAAAGTTTATGAGGCACAGTGGGGAGAGGAAATCTCCAGAAGTCTCTGCGCCACAATGGGCAAGGAAGTCAGGGAGCGCCCGGGTAGGCGCTTGCGCGCTTGCCTTAGGCAGAGGCAGGGAGCTGGATGGTAACGGTGGTCCCCGATCCGACTGCGCTGTCTACCTGGATCTTGCCCTGATGCGCCTTGACGATCCACTCGACAATAGGCAGGCCAAGCCCTGATCCGCTGCGGTCACGTGACTTGTCAGCGCGATAGAAACGCTCAAAAATATGGGGCAGCTCGGCGGCTTCGATGCCAATGCCGTTATCGGATACTCCTATCTGGGTAAAGCCATCGTTCTGCGTGACAGAGACCTTAACCTGTCCGCCCGCGCTCCCGTACTTGATCGCGTTTTCGATCAGATTAAGCATCATCTGGGTCATCAGGCTTTGATCAGCGGTGACGGGTATCGTTTCCTGCCCCTGGTAAGAAAGCGCGATATGCGCTTGCGCCGCCTGCTCCTCCATCTGCTGCAGGACCGCGCCGATGACCTCTGAAAGATTGATCTTTTCCAGCACCAGCTTATAGCTGTTCTCATCCCCGCGGCTTAAGAGCAGAAGCTGCGAGATGATCGTGTTCATCTTCTTGCTTTCTGCCAGTATCTGCTCAAGGGAACGCGCGTCCTGCGCGCTGGATGCTTCGGCGCGGCGCGACTCTTCGAGCAGCGACTCGCTGTAGGCGGTAATGACGGTCACCGGGCTGCGCAGTTCGTGGGAGGCGGCCGACGAGAACAGCCGCTCCTTGGTAAACGACGTCTCTACTTTTTCGAGCATGTCGTTAAAGGCATGGGCAAGGTCGCCCACCTCGTCCTGGCTCTTAATCCCGGTGATCCTGCTGGAGAGGTCGCCTTCTCTGATTTGATTTGCCGTTTGCGTAATCCGGCGGATTGGCTTCAGCGACCTTTTTGCAATAAATAAACTGCCGCACACGGTCAGGAGGAGGTACAGCGGGATCGAGATAAGAATGGCGATCTGCGCGTCATGGAGGGCGTTTTCGATGGACTCGAACGAACTGCTTACGCGCAGGGTTGCGACTTGTTTGCCTCCGTCAGTGACGGTACTGTCATATACCAACCAAGTTTCGTCCTTGTGGTCCACTTTTCTGATATGTCCTTTGTCAAGCGGCACGGACGTAAGCCAGCTGAGGTTGCTATTTTGAAAGATGATGCGGCGCTGATCGTTCCAGACGATCGTCGGAATGTTGGAGCTTATGTGAGCGGTATTGTTCATGCTGACCGTGTGATTGTCAGCCTCCACGCAGGACGCGGCGACCGCCATTGCCGTACGAAGCTGGTTTACTTCCTCGCGGTAGAGATAGGTAGATATTGAAAGATAGAGGATTGGGATGAGCACGGCAAGCAGCACGAGGGTTAGCAGTGTATACCAGAGGGTGATCTTTTGTATGATCGTGATTTTCTTCAATTTTCATCCCTCATGACGTAACCAAATCCCCTGACCGTCTGTATTAATTTCTTTTGCTGACCGTCGTCGATCTTCCTGCGGAGGTAGCGGATATACACGTCAACAATATTGGAGTCGTATTCGAACTCGGCGCCCCACACATGATCGGCGATTTGCAGGCGGGAGAGTACGTGCCCTTGATTTTGCATCAGGTATTCAAGCAGCGCGTATTCTTTTTGCGTCAGAGAGATATCTGATCCGGCGCGGGTGGCGCAGTGTCTGCTTAAGTTAAGCGACAGGTTGTCCAGGGTAAGAATACTATTTTTGCTATCGCCGTCCCGGCGCATCAGAACGCGGATCCTTGCAAGGAGCTCATCGAACACAAAGGGCTTTACCAGGTAGTCGTCCGCGCCGGCATTAAGCCCGGTCACGCGGTCAGAAACGCTATCTTTTGCGGTGAGCACCAAGATCTTGGAATGGTTGCCTTCTTCGCGCAGCTTTATCAGGATTTGAAGACCGCTCATTTTAGGCAACATCATATCAAGGATGATACAGTCGTATTCGCCGCACGATGCGAAAGAATACCCGGTCGCGCCGTCCAGACAACTTTCGACGATATAGCCTTCCCGCTTCAATCTTTTAGAGATAATCTCCTGGAGCGAGGCGTCGTCCTCAATAAATAGAATACGCATCCTCTGCCGTTTCTTGTTTGGTTATGTGCCTGTTTCTCGCTGAGCCGCCGACGATCCGGGCACATCTGTCCTCTTTATAATTCTACAAAAGTAGCACGGCAAAATGAGAGAAAGATGAGAAAAGGAGCGAGCGCAAGCTTCTGTTGAATCTTCAAGATCCTGGTCGACCTCCTGCTCTTCCTAGGAAGCTTTACCGTACAGCGCGAGTGGGTTTTTGGTAAGTAGCACGCCACATGGTTGGCGATACGCCGACGCTGCGCTGAAAGTGCGTGCGGAGCATCCCGCCAGATGAGAAGCCCGTCGCGGTCGCAATACTTTCGACGGGCAGGTCGCTCGTCTCAAGAAGCAGCTGGGCCTGCCGTATCCGTGCTTGCAGGATCCATTGGAGCGGAGTTGTCCCGGTCATCTTGCGAAACTTGCGACTAAGGCTGCGCGTGCTGAGGTGAAACTGGTCGGCAATCTGTGTCGTGCTGATCTCTTGCCCCAGGCGCTCTCTGACCCACAGCAGGATCACGGCAAACTCATCTTGCAATTCGAGGTCATTGCGCGTGATGCGCTGCGCCTGCGCGCCCTCGCGCGGCAAGGGCGTTACAAAGTCTTCGGCTACCAGCGAGGCTGCGCGCGCGCCATAGTCCTGGCGGATCATATGCAGGCACAGATCGATCCCGGAGGAGAGGCCAGCCGATGTCAGCACCTGGCCATTATCAACAAAGAGGACGTCTGGCGCCACTTCGACTTTTGGGTAGCGCGCGGCGAGCGCGTCGGTCAGGCGCCAGTGGGTGGTTGCCTTTAAGCCGTCGAGCAACCCTGCTTCTGCCAGCACAAAGGCGCCCGCGCAAATAGAGGCGATCCGCGCTCCTCGCCGCGCCGCTGCTTGAAGGGCCGAAGTGACGTCAGGATGAGTCGGCGTATCGGCGGCGCGTCCCGGCACGATGATCGTATCAGCTTTTGCCAGGACTTCAAGGCCGCAGCTGGTATCGGCAGAGAGCATTTGGCTGGACACGCGCTGATTCTGCCCCGCGACGTAGACCTTATAGAGCGGTTCGCCCGCCTGTGACCGCGCGCGATCGAATACATCAACGGCTAACGCCAAATCAAACAGGATAAAATCTTCCAACACCACTACTGCGACCGTATGCACTGCTGACCTCGCCTTTTTCATCCAACTCTGGCTGCCTTATTGTAGTGCTTTTGCCGGGCTCAGTATGACAAGGGTGTCACTTTTTCGGTGGTTCCCGTCACTTTACCTGATGGTTAACGCCTTCTTGTCCTGTCACAATTGAGCGCGGGAGCAGGGGGACGCTTCTGCTGGGCGTAAGAGGATACGTTGGTTTGTCGATACGAGAAAGGCAATTGCATGAAGCAACAGATTGACTTGATCAAAGCTACAGCTTCCATGGCCAAGAGCAGCAGTAAGCGGTACAAGGCGGGTTTCCTGATCGCTCCCGACTTTTTTCATGCAGACATCATGGGCGCTCATACGGTATTGGGCACGCAGCCAAACACCGAGATCCACCTGCTCTGGAAAAAGAAAGAGATGATCATTGGCTCGCCTTACTTTCCCACAATGCCTACGACTACGTTTGACGAGTGTCCCGAAGCCCTCGATGTTTTAGTCGTTGGCCTTGTTGCGCCTGAAGTTATGAAAGACCCCGAGGTCATTGACTTTATCAAAAAGCAAGGGGAGCGCGGCTGTCGCATGATCGGTGTTTGCGGAGGCGTGTTGATGTTGGGAGCCGCTGGCTTACTTGAAGGCAGGCGCGCAACCTCTAATCAAAACTGCACCGAGGATCTTGCTTCCTTTGGAGCAATCCCGGTCTTTACCACAGAGGTCGTCGTCGACGGCGCTCTCTACACAGCAGGCCCCGGACACGGCTGCATAGAAGCGGCGCTCATGGTACTTGCTGATATCCGTGGCGAGGCCGCCGCCTCACTGTCGGAGCTTTCCTTGGAATATGACCCCCACCCTCCTTTTGGAGGCGGAGATCCCGCACAGGCAAGCCCAGAGGAAATCAAACTGGTAAGGCTTGTCCTGGGATCAACCTTCAAGAAGTGCGCCAAGTACGCCCGAGAGTACTACGAGGCTCACAGATAGCGAGGGCTGCTAATTTTTGATGTGCTCTTTTATGAGAAAAGCTCGAAGTAGAGAGTATTCAGAAGGAGCTACTGGAGATTTTCAATAAACTTTTACTCCAGAAACTCTGCTGGGCTCATCACCTTAGGTCGTTTGATATCTAAGCTCTTGAAATGTTTGTCACCGCTCACGATAATATCGACATTTCCAGCAATAGCAGCGTCAAGGATTGGTTGGTCCTTTGGATCGGCTATAGAGATATCTGATCGGTCGGCTTCGGGCACTAGCTCATAGGTCATTGTACTAAGCATCTTTTGCACCACCGGGAGTGCCTCGGGGTATTTTGAACCGAGCACCCGTTTAGTTTCGTTGATGATATAGGCGCTCAAGACCATTTCATGTTTGCTGCAAATAGCCAGTAGCACTTCTGCCGGGTTTGAGCTCGGGCGCAAGATCGCAGAAATGATGATATTAGTGTCGGGCATTACTCGCATCAGGCTTTAGCCCCGTAGCGTTGTTCCATAACGGCTTCGAGCACATCCTCATCACTTGTCCAACCGATCTTCTCAGCAACGCCAACAAGCGCCGCTTGGGCCTCTTTGATGGCCGCTACCGATGCGTTATCGATAACAACATCACCATTAGCACGCTGGAAGAACAGAACTTTGTTCCCGGGTTTAATACCAAGAAGACGTCGTATCTCCGCTGGTATTGTTACTTGTCCATTAGTGGTTACTGTCGAGAGGTCCATGATTGCTTCAGACATGATATCGCCCTATCTATTAAAATTAATAAACCTATTAGATTATAGCATCATTGACTTTAGCCGTAGACGCTCAATGCGATGATTTGCGGAACTCAGTTAGCAATCTATCGCGTTTCTGTTCGGTGTTTCCAAAAAATAAAGCAACACACTGATCAGTATTTTCATGTCTTCTGTTTCCTGGAGGAGATGGGCTCGATGCCCCATGTCTTGGCTATAAGAACTCCTGCTCGGGCTATACTGGAGAGCGGCGCGTAAGCGATAGGTAGTTTTTTGTTGCAGGGAAGGAGAAAGAGCCCGATGCCGTTTACCATTGTTCGCCAGGACATCACGAAGATGAAAGTTGA
>Ga0123357_10014002_pt1 | contig 10446 bp, 4 predicted proteins | sample TergutEmb28metaG_FD_89873 | JGI IMG/M metagenome (GOLD analysis project Ga0123357, IMG submission 89873) | Embiratermes neotenicus P4 segment gut microbial communities from Petit-Saut dam, French Guiana - Emb289 P4 | ecosystem: Host-associated > Arthropoda: Insects > Digestive system > Gut ...
CACAGAACTGCAACCTGCCACATCCAACACTATCAGCAAACAACCCCATATTCAGTAAAACGTGATCTTTTCTCCTGATGATGGGCCTAAAGATGCTCGAAACATGTCGAGACATTAGTCAATAATCAACATATGTAATTGACAATATCTCATCTATATTGTTGCATCTTGTTGGTATTCCTTCTTCACGCTTTGCTCATGATGCACGGTAATAGAAACATAAAACTCACTATGCGGTTTCCTTGCCACACTTGACGCCCATTTCCGCCATCCATGACGTATAAAGAAAAGTGACTTTACAAGACAAGTTATAACTGTTACACTGTCGAAGATAAACAAACGAAACTCGGTGTGTGAACGGATGTTGGTTGATAGTACTTAGTTAGTGGGTTTGTCGATAGATCGCTCTAATGCTGTTATTTAAAAAAATCAGTCCTAAAACTAACGGATCGCAATGTAGACCAATGCCAGCTTGTTTTATTATCAACCAGGTTTTATCTTAATTTTAAAGGCGGATGTTTGTGTGTCTCTCTACCAAACAAAAAGGCGTCCTTGCAAAAGAAGGATAATTTTAATTATCTGTGACCGAAATATAAAATTCTTGCGTGGAGCTAGCAAGAGTGTGTCATTACCTATGCACATTCGCGGACCCTCCCCAAATGGAATATATGTGTAGTTCGGTCGACTGTGTTTGTTTTCCTCTGTGAAACGGTCTGGATCGAACTTCTCCGGTTCAGGGAAGTACGTTGGATCAAAGTGGATACCTAATACCGGGATATAAACCCCGGTACCAGCTGGTAGTTTAATAGTTCCAGTTCCAGTAGGAGCAGGCAGTTCGTAGTCGCTGCAACACATCCTTTCCAGAAAAGGAAGTATCGGGTACTTCCTCAGTGTCTCTGTGAACACATTAGCAGATAACACAGATGTGAATTATGAATAGAAGAGTGATTGGTCGTGCTGTACATGAGAAATGTAGGGTTCTTCCTTGAATTCACTTTGTCTGTGCGCGTACAGTGGATCCGTATTTTGTAAAGGATTACTCTTCGGTTGTGCTGAGAGTTTTGCTTCACCTACCGATCGATTTACCCTCGGAAAAACAACCCTGATACACGTTGTATATTTGTATATTTGTATATTATGTAACTTATTTATAATAATTATTTGTAATACCGAGTGGACTGTACTTCGGTATGTTCAATATACACAAAGAATAGTAAACTGTTTATGAGTTAGATGTACAGTAGAAGCATATAAAGGCATGTCTGTTATCTGATGTGCCGTTATATATCGAACACCAAAAACAATGTATTTCTTAAACTAAGTTATATCATTTAACACATAACAAGTTTTGAGATGTAGAGAACTGAACACGTGTGTCTTTCAACACACTTACAAAGAAATTGGACACGCACTTCCAGGATTTGCAGTTTATAGCAGTAACGCCAAATGAACTCTGTGAGCCTAGAGGTATTTTGTTTCATCTTAAAGGAAAGAAGATACTGTAAGGTGTATAAATACCCACACCGAAGACACTCGTTATCGATAATAACACAAACCCTAAGCTCTTTGCTGTTAACATAAAGTTTTTGACGGAGAATGAGGAAGTATGGTGTAATGGAGTTGGCGCAGCCCGCTACCGGAATACAGGCTTTAAATATCTCTGTGTGTTCTGAACTGTGTTATAGAAACTCCTCTAACCACTTTCTGGAACTGGCAGATTATCACAGCCCACTCACAATATCATATTTACTGGTACGTAGGGGATAAACTATGACATTATATTTATTATCTTAAAATTTAATATTCTTGCCACAATAATAACTCTAGAATCATGTTGTGGATATTAATTTTTTCACCTTTTATCTGAATGTTTAGATTTTTTATAAACAACCTTTATAACACCTCACAATAATCACAATCTACAGCCGCCTTACACATGCGGTAACCACAAAGTACATTATCTATATTGTGCCGGTATATTGTATGTACTGGGTTCGTCCCTGGCGAGGAAATTGGCTGTTTGAAATGAGAGGCGAGGCATTTTCTTTACTTCAGTCACATTGTGTCATATAACGGCGCAGCAAGAAATTCTAGAATTCACCTTAACAAACCCAAAACAATTAATCTCAAATTATTGTTTAACCTCTCTTCGTTCCTCACCTGACACAACTCTGTCCAGGTACGACATATCCTGGATGCCATCATATGTCAGTTTACCGTCGTGTTCGCTCAACACCTGCACGATCTCCGCCCTCAGACTCTGCTGAATTTCAGAATGCAGTGCAAGCTCGTACAGAGCGAAACTCAGAGTACTAGCGGAAGTCACGTAGCCCGCTAACAGAAACAATAACGCCTGTGCCACAAACAAGTCGCCGTCTATTTCTGAAAAAGCAGAACAAAGTTTTGTTTAAGTATCGCAGCTCGCTATGTCTTCTTGCTACCAGAAATTGTTCCTTTGATCAATCTTATTTTTGTGGTTCCGAATCCGCTGTGTGTTGCGGATAAACTCAGGGTGTTTTTACATGACTTTGATGTGTCCTTAATGAGATAATATTTGCTGAGTTGCTCTAGAAGTATTCTATTTTATTAGAAACACACATTTGACACTCACAATCGAAAACTTCAATACCGAATCCTATCAGGACACACATATTTCTAGTCTGCTGATAAATATATTGTTTTTCTGACCTACGTGTGGTGGCAACTGCAAAATTAATTTGACCTTTCATATTAACGACTAATACGGTGCATAATTCATAGTCAATTACATACGTGAAGATCCTTATTGTCCTGATTGTTACAATCGAAGGAATAAGGTGACAATAAGTGTAATGATATCCTGAATTATAATTCGTGATTTTGACTTGATATAAATTAGGAATAATGTTTTGATCTTAATTACAAGTCCCTATAAAAAATTTGAAACTTTGAGGGTTTCATTTTGTGATTCCTATGTGTTCATCTAACAGTCTGCGTGATGTTAGGATTTCTTGGAACTTTAGAAAACTGAAGATTAGACCGACAAGTTGTCCCGAATGGGCGGTATGGAATTACCATTCTAGGCAGAGCTAATTTCCAAAAGGGCGCAGAAATTTATAGTAACCTCCACAAATAATTCCGTTTATCCAACATTGTTTCTACGTTATGAACCTGGAGAAACAGTTTTAAGTTTCTAAAACACAGTATATGATTTTTTTTGGTAAACTTCCAGAATAACACCGACTTACATGTAGCTAATTGTCGTTATTTCCATTTGTAACTGGAATATTCTATTCCTTTCCACAACAACAGCGAACTGTCAGATCATTGCATAACGCATTGCCAATCTTGGTCTTCACAGGTTTCGGCTCAGCTGGTGGGTAAGCACTGCAGACCTTACCTTTATTATATGGGTAATAATAGAACATTGAATGTTATGTAATTACCGTCTGTGATGGAGACTTTAGGATATATTGATATGTGATTTGGTTCACGAAAACTGGTTACACATTTGTTACCTTTCATCTTGGTTGCGTGGAGTAACTCCGACTTGGCGAGATGAGATATTACATTGAATGGGAAAGTAATGTGAAGGTAACCTAGCGCCAGCATTCGCTTCATCAATGCGTCCAAAGAAACACTTTGATTTTTTGTGGTTTTTTGCAAGTAAATGGATGATGTTATAAATTTAGCACTTTTCTGACAATTTTACCAAATATTCTGTCACTCCTAAAATGAAATTTTTCCGTAACCTACTGAACGTGGCGCCTATGTTTGCGTTCTCTGCAGACTGCACATCTCCTTGCACTTCATCCTGGCTCGCTTGTCTCATCTCCATCATGCAATCCAGAAAGTCATTTCGCAACGATCCATGCTTCTCCCTGAAAATAAAGGTAACAATTATAAAGATCAGCAGAACTAGCCGTGCAGGATTACACACCAGTAATGAAAGTTTAAGAAGATCTAAAGTGCACCACTTGTCCAGAATCAAACCTTATATTTTGTATAGAATTTGAACTTCTGGGAGACAGCAGGGGAAGTTCGGTATATATTTCCCAGAGAGTGATTAATATTGATACATTAATACGAATAAAAAGTACTGAGTGGTAATTTTTCCCTTAAATTATACATAGTGTGGAAGACTGAATTTTCAGCAACGCGATCCGCATTTACTGTATGTCATTACTAAGAAACTGGATGGACATTGTGACGTAGAATTAGGCAAAACGACGATCCTAAAATACAGAAACTCAATCCAAGGGCTACGGTAGGAAAAGAAAACAGCAATGTTAGTGTGACGAATTATCTTTCAATGCCTGGCGCAAATATTCGTATGTGTATAGTCAGTGTATATAATTGTATTTTGTTGGTTTAGTGCATTAACTTGTTATTTGACTGGACAGAAGTTTTATCATCTAAAGTACCTCGTCTGTTATAATGAATGTACAATATCTTCTAGATTTAAAAATCTCAACGTTTACCACCTCATATTTCTATTTTCCGTAGTAGTGAAGTGACTGTTTCTCGGCTAACGCAACGGTGATATCAGCATGTTTCGCAAAACATGGTTGAAGCATATGGAAGGAGACCAAATTGAACTGATTTTTAAAGACTACAAATGAGATCGAAACTGCTTGACGGGGTTATGTAATCTCAGTTATTCAGAGTACAAACAGACACGTGGAAAACAATAATGACCTCCAGCCAAAGTTTCTTCAAGACCATATAAATGGATATTGAAACACGTCTAAATAACAAATACAGTTCAGACCTGCAGACGTGGGAATGTAAAAGCAATAACTACTCCCTAAATAAGAAGAAAATATCGACAATTGGTATATTTATTTTTTGTTTTCCTATAAAATGCCAACATAAATATGTTCTTAGTGTAAATATTTTCATTGTGTTTGGGGTTGCTGTGCTTGGAATATCATTGCTTATGTAAGGCAGTAAGGGTTCCTTTAAGGACTTCGGTTATAAGTAACTGAATATCGTTTTGGTTTTAATGTTCAAAATAAAACAAAAATAGGTACTTTTTAAGAGGACTTCCTGTTGCGATCCATACAGTTAAAAATGAGGAAAACTGCCTTCAACACAACTCGCGTTTTATTATAAAATCACACAATCGTATGAAGATTGCGTAAGTCTGAAATGAGATGCGATTCTATAAATAAAATGTCATGTAAAATAACAGTTTCGTTGACGGTCCTATTTCCCGCTTTACATTATATAATAATTTTATAACAATAGCTACTGCAACAGTAAAATCTTGGATGCACCTTTTTTGAAATTTGTTGTATAAGGTCGAAAATTGGTAAAAGTTTTTCTGATACCAAAATAACGCTTACATTGTTGCTTACATTGTTAACTTCTACATTAGAAAGAAGTGATTCGTCAAATATAGCTGTACTTGTGGATTGCAAATTTTTTCATTCATAACTGAATAGGGTGTGGAACTGGGGAAAATTACTGTCTAAACTGATGGAGACGAAAATTTCTGTACGCAAAGAGTCTTGAGTACTATTTCATTAAAAGTATAAATAAAACAATATTTTTCTCACCTGTACTGCACTGTATTCCACACGATTTGCCTCACGTAATTGTTCGTTTTATCATCCATGACTTTTAGCCGAAACATTTTCTGAAGATGCGGTGCAAAGAATGCCGTCAGCATTGCCAGTCCCTTCATAACAGAGAAGTCTAATATATTCCTTATTTTTCGCCCGAATTCAGCGTCTGGATACTTCAATGAGTTGCCATTGATACCGAAGGCACAGGACGCTATGACGTCAGAGGTGAATCTGGCCATCGTCGCATTCACCTCTACTGTGGAACCTGACAACAGTCCGTGGTAGTGTAACTGCCAAGATTTTCATTTGCTAAGTCTGAAGTTTCAACAAATTCCTCCTTTGTCACTCTCATCACAAAGTTTCTCAACACCACAAATAAGAGAAGGGTGAATAAGCAAGCCAGTGTTGATGCTACTGGTTTGCCAAAACTTTAGCATCAACATTGCGTTTGTAGTACTTATTTCACTGACAGCTTTTAATCTCCGTATTACACCACATAATTTTTATCTTTCAGTATATTATATATAACCTCCGATACGAAAAATTGTTTATTTCCTTGCAGTACGGTGACACACTGCGTACTATCTACATATCATTAGTTTTATAAACTTTTAAACACGTATTATGTTAGATCTCTGCATTTGCTCACAACCTTTCTGTTATCACGATGTCCCTTACATTGTAACGCAACTCGCAGTGGTTGGCCGCATGATTGGCCGAAACATGTAGTATTTATACAGTGTATATACAATAATTTCATACACTTATGCCCATTTGTTGGTTTCAGCTACCAAATCTAAATACTGTCTTCTAGGATGCTACGCCGTGTATCATTGTTGACTGCCTTACGTTGTATGGATTTGTGCTGCCTCCTACGTCAACCGTGAATGAGGTCATACCTCAGAAGTCTGTACCGTTAATTCTATATCTGTCTCTGCTCTTATACCGGTTGTAATTTTTTGTGCTGTGATTGAAGTCCCTCCCAGTTGTCATTTTAAAGAGAAGTTTGTGTGTGTTTTATATACGTGCATATTTAATTTCCTTTAGTGAGTCTGTCTGTGTTGAGAAATTGAATGGATGAATTAGGAAATCGAGTTTGTAATTCCAAAACCGTTACTTGGTTTTGGATAAGACAATACTCGGTAGTGAAATGTGTGTGAGGAAGTCCATAAAGCGGGATAATATTCTCTGAAGTCAATTTTATTGAACTATTACAGCAATCATAATCAGAATTCTAATGTGGAAAGGTAATATTCAATATTATTTTGTAACAAATTAATGTATTTTTACAATTATTAATGTTTTAGCAGGACAATAATTTTCATTTTAATTCTTTCGTATTTCTATGCATCGAGAAACACAAATATTTTTCGCATATTTTACGTTCTTGTTGGTGTCATTACCCACAATTCACAACTCCCATAGCGCATATTTCGGTGTCTTTAAATCTGTGGGGTTTATCCAGATCTTTGCCATAATTATAGAAATTACTGTCATCCACACTTCTTTAGAATCCGAAATCCTACGAAAACAAAAGCTTGCGATTGTGGAACAATAATTTCCTTTTGACTATTCCATTAAAATCTCTATTTATGAATATTAGTAAATCCGTGTACATTTTTTCTACGTGATTCACAAAACATCAATGCAAATTCATATAGTGTGGATATAATGTTGCAAAATATGAGGATTTAAAAAAAAATTCTTTTTGACAAAACTAAACACGAGTTCTCCTTTAAGCAATTTTTTGTAATCAATTTTTCTAAGTTTCGTCGTTTTTAAGATATTACAAACATTTCCTGATCTCTCCGATTGACATTATATCTCCGTGTAGAGTCAGTAAGTTTTCATGCTGTACTCTCAAACTGTATCCAGTAAGCGTCACTAAAACTTCCGTATCTATGTACAAAATCGACAAATTATGATATTATAGAAAATTATAATTTTTATTGACAGCACTGAGAAAGCCTTAGATTTTTTTGTAATTTTTCCTTTTTATATTTCCTCAATCTTGATATTTTCCCTTGTATTAACCCCTCTCCCGCCTAACTAGAATGGTTGTAAAACCTGTTTATTAGTTCCACCCAGCCTTCAGTAAATTGTGGGTTGTAGAGTATTTTATTATTGGACTTTTCTATAATTTGAAACACGAGTTCGAAGTGCGTGATGTTTAAAATTGTGAGCTGGGTTGTGCCAACGTTTTGTGTTTCGGCGTTTGGTTGTCAGTTTATGAGAAAAGTACTGCATCCATCTTTATAGTACTGATATTTCAGACGAACATTGTGACTATGACGTAAAACATTTCCATTAATAGACGTTGGTGGTATGATTCTACGAATCCATCATTTTAAAGCAACAATTCTTTGAAGACAGCGTTCAGGGTAGAATCTGTGCCTGCGTGTACCAATGATGATGATGATGATAAACATTCAAATAAATGAGAGTAAAATTAGACAATGAAGACTGTTATGTCTATGTACCAATATGAGTCCAACAAGTCGTGAAGGTAAGGTATACATATTATGGAATCAAGAAGTACATATCGACACAACCAAACCTAACAGTAAATCGGACATCATAATTCATGATAATAAAAAAGAAACATTTGTGTTAATAGATTTTGCAATATCTGGACACAGAAATGTGATTAAGAATGTAGTTGAGAATATTATAAACTGTAAAGATCTTGTAATAAAAGTTTAGAGCATGTAGAATGCGAAAGCAAAGTGATACCTGAAATAGTAGGGGCAACTGGAAGCATCTCATAATCATTCAGACAATACCTGAGCAACATACCGGCAATGCACGAAATCAAAGAACTACAAGAACAGCCATATTGGACCCTGCAAACATTTCGTAATTTGTTAATATAACAGTACAACACATATTTTCCGTGCCAAATAACATTATATGTAGCACAGATTGTAAATACGAGTAACAGCTGCAACTTTATGTGCCGCAGAAACATTTTGTTTCAGGTATGCAATTGTAAATACACTGCATAAAGCTGATAACAAGTATAATAATAATAATAATACAGTGATAAAGATAAATTTTATAATACATCTAATGCATTAAGTGCAATACATTAACAGCTGTGACAAGAATGAACCACGTAATAATTTGCCCCATATTATAAATAAATTTAAGAAGCAAGGTTACTGCTGATTGTTAACCTGTTACAAAAAAAAAACGAGTAGAGATATTTGTTTACTGTGTCAAATGAGTGCAATGTGACGAAAGAATTGTAAAATATGAATATAAGTTATTATCGATATCTACTCGTATATAACAGAAACGAAGAATTTTAAATTACATTTTAAAACGCAAATCAAAATGTGTGTTATTATTTAGTGATTAGGGGAACCAAATAGTGTCCGGGCATACAAAGTATCCGCGCATAATGTTATAGACCTAAGGCCCAGAAATTAAAACAATTTATTGTTATAGACAACAACAAAATATATTTTAAAATACTCATTGCTCGCATAAATCAGAGTATGTGCAAACAACTATAAAATATTATTTGTAACCGTATTTACAGTTTAAGCGTTAATTTTAAAGACCCGTTTCAAGGTGCCTTTTAAGCAGTTTATTAGAAATCATTGCAACAATTGATGTTTAATACACACACATTTAAATGGTTCATATATAAACAGAGACCATGTGCTGTCTCATGCAGTATCTTTCGGAACCATACTCTCAATTACTGCCCAATAGGTCTGAAGTCAACGTCACCACGAGTCAAATCTCATCACCAAAAATCATTAACCATTCCTCTGACCACTCACTGCTCTCCCCCTCATAGCCTCGCCATAATTCCTGAAGGTCAGTGACAGGTTAGTTCTCCAATCAGACCACAAACAGGAGTAATAATTAAAGACAATACAATACAATTAATAACCGTCATTGGTTGGCGTGGTGTCACTATTCGACGGCGAATGTAGGACACTAATCCCCTGGACACTGTGTGATATCATGGAACCCTTTGATGAGGAACGTGACAGCACTGGACTCTTTAGGATTTAGGTACAAGAGTGGGAACTGGTGGACAGTAGGTACCTTCAACTCAGAGGGCCCTCTGTGTCATACATTCCCATCGACCAGTTTGCCCTCCAGGTAAATGCAAATTAATATTTAGGTAGACAACAATAATTATGCCTTTTAAAAATCGTAAAAAATTGTAGTTTTTGCATTTAAATTAAGTTTGCCAATTATCAAGCAACATAAGTAAGTTCTGTCTTGGGATCAGAATTCCAAGATTGTAATGGGCAATCGTTAACACTGACTTGTTTTGGACAAGGCGGACAGTACATATCAGGCACGCATGTAACAAAAGGGTGTAACGCCTTTCAGTAACAACGCGTCATGAAAAGTCTTACTGTAAGGTAGGCTGTTACTGAAAAAAAAATTCATTAATTAGGTATATATATTATCCCTTGATTTTTTTTTTAGTTTGTGAAGCTTAATTTTTCAGTTCATTCTATAGTAATCCTGGTCTTGGGGAAACTTACCATCAGCAGTGGCTTTTTCCAGGCAGTCAGCCAGGTCCTTACCGCAGGTGTCCACCAAGCAGAATATCATCTTCACTTTACTCGAACTAAACACAGGAGTTAAATTAGTTCTGATACGACGCCAAAGTGAACCTTTTAAGAGAGTCAGCATATTACCGAATAGTGGATCAAACTTCTGATCAACCAACAATAAACGATCCATGAAGTTATTAAAATCCTTCACCAGAATATTCTTCACCAGCTCCGGGTCACGGATCAATAAACTGGGTTTATCGAACGAGAAAATTCCCACATACGGTTTGTCACTGTGTTCGTTATAGATTCTCTGCAGCTGTTCTCCTATAGTTGTCTTCAGCAACACACAGTCCTTAAGATTGCCTACA
>Ga0123357_10014003_pt1 | contig 10446 bp, 10 predicted proteins | sample TergutEmb28metaG_FD_89873 | JGI IMG/M metagenome (GOLD analysis project Ga0123357, IMG submission 89873) | Embiratermes neotenicus P4 segment gut microbial communities from Petit-Saut dam, French Guiana - Emb289 P4 | ecosystem: Host-associated > Arthropoda: Insects > Digestive system > Gut ...
ATTCAATTCGTATTTGCAAACGAGGTGTTGTGGCAGCATATCTGTAAATAATTATACTATCAAGTATATTGTCAAAACAGCTATGTGAGTAAATGCATAATGATAGTTTTTGATATACACAAATAGTTAGGCTAAATGGATTGTGCGGCAGTTTATTTACCATGTTGTGTGGGAATGTGTTGTGGAGCAGTGGCCAGGTGTGCGTCGTATGCTGAGTAATAAGAGACTGGCTATGGGTTGCGTGGAAGGATATTTGTTGTATTCGCAAGTTCATAGAGGGGGTTCATGTCACCAATTTGTTGTTCTGTGATCAGTATTCCGTGTTGGTGAAATATTTGCATGTATAGGGCCTCCCAGCATTTCATACGTATACTTTTACGACATGTCTTTAATAGCTGCAGTGTGTTTTCTATCGTCCTGTATTTGTGTATATTTTGTAGGATGTGCATGGCATAGGCGGATTATTAGTTCTTACATACCTTATTATATATTCTTTGTGTCTTATGCCTATGGATCTTCTGGACTGTCTGACGTAAGCTTTGTTAAATGTATTACATTTTAGTTTATATATTCCGCTTGGGTTGGTATTATTCTGTTTTTTTTAATAATTGTTGATGTAAAGTGTTGGTTCCTCTGAATGCTATATTCAAATTAGTGTGCTTGAACAGGTTCGTGATACGTCTTATCATTGGGCTATAGTAGCTCTCTGATGATGATCTGACAAGATTGAAACGTGTCAGAGTGTTTTAAAAGTGTTTTATATGAAATTATATGTGCATTCGTTGGTTGATAAATTGAAGTGATTCTATGAAAATGCATGGTGCTACAATAAGATTTATACAAGCTTATGTGTTTGTGGCCATTCACAAGTTGTACAATTAAAACATCATGATCACTGAAAACTTTGTCCCCTCTCCAATTGTAACAAATTTAATAACTGTAATAACATATCTTACCAATCAAAGATGACTGATCATTGATGATGTAAATCTGAGATCTGAAGCATTTCTTTAACCCTTCAGAAGATAGAAGACTTTTAATGCCTGCATTCTACACAAACAGTGGGGGGTTTTATTTCACTAATGATGATATAAAAAATGTTGAAAGAAATGTAAACCAATGATCTGATTTTTCTAAACTTTTAACAGAAAAATCTTAAAACTATATAGATGCAATGTAATAATTACCTGATTTCTGTGTGGTACAGCTCAAAGCAATCTTCTAAACAAAGGCCCACATAACATATTTGGCAGAAGTATAGTATAGTTTGCTTTTTTCCACCCTTTCAACACACTACATACCTCCTGGAGTTTTGAGTTTACAATTTTGGGTGTTACTTCTGTGAGAAAATGCTTTTAGGTGAGCCCTGTAATTGAGCTGTTAGATGCGTGTCACCCCGGTACACCCGTGGCATGTGCATATTTTGTAAACAAACTGTTCATGCAAGGGTTAAAATTTGTGTTTATTTGTATTATTTTTAAGTAACATTTGTACGTAGCATTGCATCACATGATGCAATATCCTGCCGCCAGCTTGGCATTTCAAGGGGGATGGTAGTGATGTCATAGTCTTGTGATGTTGTAGAAGCTTCGAGAACATTTGCACACGACACTTACTCTTTTGTTTCAAGCTAGGGTAAGGGGAGAGATCTGGCTTGGCTTCATAACGCTACTTCAGTCTAGCGTCCCTGGCTCCATGTGCAAGCATGATAGGGCATGGCTCTCCGTTCAAGGAAGCCATTAATTATTACAATTTTGCAACTAGTACATTTGCAATACACTAAGGCGTGCATCCTAAGTGATCAGACACATCTCGCTGCGCAGCAGCTCATACATTTCCTGTGTGTGTGTTAAGGCACAGAATGCCAAGTTATTTTTTATATTCTTTATTCCAATGGCATTCTTTTCACAACAAAGTCCCATTGTTGTGATTTCAAGGGTTTATGACCCAACAATACTCCAATTGTGATTCGCTTCAACATCAACAGTGTCAGTGCATCAAGTGAACAGGTTCTACATTATTGTGAGTTACCAACAGGTATTTCACCATAGTATCATTGTCTTCAAAATCTACAAGAACAAGGTATGGTACGACATTAATCAGTGCTTACTTCTTCCAAATTAATTGTGCAAGAAGAATCATTAGTAAATTCAGTGCTGCATACTACAGGCTCTACAGAGCAAGGCTGACAACAAGCTTCACCATTCACAGTGTCAATGCTAGTGAGATTCATAACCTTTTTATTTCAACTTAGAAAATTTGTGTTACCACACAGGTAACAATAGGCTGATTACCACCAGTGTAATTACAATATAAACAGTGTGCGTCACCAAAGGTTCACCACAATTGTATTTAGAAATTAATTGTATAACCAGCTCTAATATTGAATTTTAAAGAATACAAGTACATCATATACCAGCGCAATTTTGTGAATAGATTAAATGTCTATTCATCCTTTTATGTATCCTGTACCAGAGCAGTGCGTACACAAACCATACACTAACTGTATTCTGTATGAGAGATCCTCTACATTTCTTCATGTGACTTGTCTATAAACAAGAAACAAATTGATAACTGTACAGTGCATTAGCCTCTTGATAAGTTTGAGGTACCATTTGGTCATTCTCTTTCTCTCAGCCACCTACAAATGCAGCAACTGGTCCTTCACGTCGACTGCTCCCATGTTGCTGTCGTTATAATCAATGACACACAAAGGCTTCTCAGTCTCCTTGCCTCTCTCACCAACCCTCACAGTTGCACTGTGGCATGTTGACACCATAGTTACATTTCTATTACCACATCATTTAACATAGTGACTGGACCCAAATGTTTCACTACAATTTCTCCCTTCTTCAATCCCTTACCATCCAGTTCCTTGCAGATGTTCCTCCTGTTCAATTTCATTGTGCCTACACAATCAGTGGAATGTTCAATTTTTAGCTGCTATGCTAAGTCTGGACTGTTGTACAAGTTATCCACCCGCAGTGTACATCTGTGACCTAACAAGGGTTCTAAAACTTTTGGTACTACAGCTGCTGTTCTGGGTATTTCTGGAGTAACCAGACTCAATTCTAGAACTGTATTTTTGCCTGTGATACAAGAAAACACCATAAACATCCTGTAGTTGATTCATATAATTCAAAAGTTCTTATTCCACACTTTGAAGCTTTAGTGGTAGGTACTGCCTAACTAACAGACATCCTGTACATTACAGAATCAAGCTTTCATCAGTTCTGGTTTGCCAGTTACAGGGATCGTAATTTTATGTTCAAATGACATTACAAAGTATAAATTTTGAAAAATTTAATAGGTCCTTGGTATGTTGGTACACTGCTGGTGCCTGTAAAATGCAAGTATGTACAAATCAATTCAAATATTTCTCCAGTAGTCACATTCTCTCCCCCCTCCCTCCCCTTGACAGTGCCACTCAAGACAGACATAAAACTGTAAATTTTATTTATCCTCACAGGTGTCCATGATAATGATCAAAATGAGAAAAGACTGCCTCACACCTTATATTGTTCTGCATTCCTGTAAGTTTCTCTAACAATTTGTTGTGTGATTTCTTTATTAAAAACTAACTTAAATCAATATCACTTATACTTCCTGCACCACTTCTGGGTCCAAAATCACACCTAAATATTTCTCTTTGTTCTGTGTAATTATATGCAGTCTCCCACACAAAATCTTTGTGCACCATGTCTCAACTAAAGCTAAATTATGAATCCTGTAACATGTTGGAAGTGTGGAGTCTGGTGCTGAGATTTTGCCCAGGGGAATAAAAATTTAGAAAGAAATAAAACACAAAACAATAAACTAGCTGAGGTCTACCCCCTTCTGGGATGTTGCGTGGTGGTTGGTAGTTCATTCTGACATGTTGGGAAAATGCATCACACCCAGTTTCAGGGGTCAAGCAGTGAATTAAAACTGCCACAGCGGTGAGTATACAGGGACTGTCATTGATTACTGGGAGGCAGGAAATTTATGCTGATTAATAGTGCTGTTGACAGGTTAAAGGGGCCATTACTGATTTTGGTTGTGGCAAGGTGATGGAGGCCCATTATGTCAGCTGGTGGATAATGAGAAGAAAACCGCCTACCCCAGCCCTTCCATTGCCTCCCCTATGCCACATTTGGCATGGGCACTACAAACATAACATGACTATTTGTCTATATTCTGGTGCGTGTAATGTTGGTTACATAAATTAACACAACTAATATGATGACCCATCATTCATATGAAAACCACCTGCCCGAGATGAATGTGTGCCATATGCTCCTAAGTTGGCACTGGCACAAACATAACAACAGATCAAGTGATAAGAAAGCCTGCCATTCTGCCTTTAACAGCCTCACCCCCTTCCACCTCCCCCAGTCAATTTTACCTAAATTGAAACAATGAATATATATATATATGAAACTTGAATCTTCCTCTGGCACATTGTGTGCTGCCATTGGACTTTTGTTACCAATGTTTCAAAGACAGCTAAGACAGAATATGCCGCGCAACACACGGTAGTTGAATTATTTGTGCGTGTGCGCGCGTGCACACACACACACACATTGCCTTGGCCAGGACCACAGCCATCCTGAACACCTTTGTCATGGTGTCCCTCAGTCCCTTGTGGTATATGCTGGAATATTACCATATAATAAACTAACTCTGTCACTGATCATCCTACCAAGTAGGTGCACTCATATGTCATTCAAGATATGGTTGCTTTCTTGTTGCTACTGCAATATACAGAAGCTAAAACTTTGCAGATGGAATAACAACCAGATTAAAATATGGCAGTTGAATCACATGATTAAAAAACAATATTGGAAATGATGAGTGGAATCACATCCAAAAACATCAGACAGTAAAGAAGGCAGCAAATTAAGAAATATTCAACATGTTTTATTTCATAATCTGTAACCAGAAAGTGTCCAGTACATGTTGACTATTGAATCTAGATATTTAAACACTGTCATACACACACTTTATCTTCTGGCAACACCAAGAGATCTCAATGTTTAGTGTTGGAAGATAAGTTACATCATCATCATAAATGAAAAGTATCATAAAACTTGGCGCATTTGAATTTATCTTTTAGTTACATTAAGATAAAAAATTTAAAAAAAAAAAGAAGTTAAACCATCTATGAGCAATTCTTTTACCCCAGTGTAATGTAATGGGATAACCATGGTGTTAAAATTGTACAACTTTGAAAGAAATAGATTGTTACTCTCTTACTTGGATTTGTAAATGCCAAAGTAACAGATGCAGAAACAGAACCACATCTCTATCCCCTATGGCACATGCTGTCAATTTTCAGAGGCAGGGATAAGTTGAAGAGAGGAAAGGCTTTATAAAAATAATGTTATAGTTGGTACTATCAGTTGCTGGTTCTATTGCTCAAGTAGCAAATTTAAATAAGAACATAGAGAATTTTGGCATTTAACTGAAAGCTAGCACATTAAAACACAAACATCTCTATTATTAAGTTTACAACCATATGTAACGATTGAAGTGAAATGTAATATAATAAAACTCCAAATAGCGTACATACGTATGAAAGAAGGATTATGGATAAAAGACATTCAGAGACCAGAATCTGCAATTAAATATAAATGACATGCAAATTTCATTTGTCTGTTCCATTATTTGGCTCAACTTTAATAAAAGAGTATACACAACAGTAACTTTGTTACTATATATCCAGAATAAAAATGGGAGGGAGAAGATAAAACGCTGGAGAATACTGGGTCCCGCTATCATTTCAACACAAGTAAGAAAGAAATCATTATAGCACTTGATGTCCAGTTTGGTCCCAACTCCTCCAAATACATAAGTGTAGCTGCTGTTAATTGAAATATAAGAATGCACCATAGCTTGGACTAGTAATTCTCTATGGCCATTGCAGCACACCCAGAAATGTAAGACATTCATGCATGGGATACAACTGGAGCAGGAAAAGGGCATCCAGTGTAGTGTGCACCAGTACCCACAACAGGCAAATGATGTCACAAGGTGCTCTTCACCGTGAGGTCACCCATGGTCTATCAGCCAACCATTCTTCTGACAAGCCACAGAGTTTTCAGTCTTCCAACAGTAAGATCGAGCTGGCACACTATGATAATTTAATGTTCACCCAGATACAAAGTTGCCTCATATAAGCTATCATCTACATCTGCTGCATGGTGCTTGGACACGCACTTACACCCATCATCCATCGAGAGGGGCCCTCAAAATGCTATTATTAATGTACATATAATACAATCTTACACAGATCTCAGGATAGCCTCTTTCTGTCCTAGCATCATTTATAACAAAAGAACAACAAAATACTGGTAAGTAATTTCCAGCAACTTACCATAATTACAAAGTTAAAATTTTGTAGCAGTGTTTTCTAGGGTTTAATTTTATATAAAAATGAGGGTTTAAAATAACAGCTCTGTAAGTCCGCCCATAAATCTAGATCCTTGTAAGGGGACTTCTTTGACACTTTTTTCTCTAGTATTGTATTCGAGGCACTCAATTTTAGGAAACTATTGTGCTTTTAAAAAGACATCTGGCACTCTTGACTGTAGCAATAGTCCCCAACCTCAAAGCCATTTTAGGCAAGAAGGCAGACAGGAGACCACATGCTTCACAAACATCTCATCCACCCTGTCAAGTCCAGATTCACTCCTTCATTCACACACCACCAACATGTTTGCTCAATTGGTCCATCACCTGATCCCAACAGAGAACATTACATAACAAAACATCACATCACTGGCAGTCCCCTGGATCACAGTTTACATGTGCATGAAGCATATCACAGTTTCTTCTCATTTTATCTCAGTACAGATTGGCCAGCAAGAGATCAGGTGACTCGCGTCGTCAGCATGTTGATGTCTCCTCTCCTTCCAAAGTACAAGCCACATTTTCCAGCTTGTGAGCCAGATGCATCTTCTTGCAGTGAGGCTCAATATCGAGTGCATCCAGGATCTGCAAGTCACATACAGCATACAGAACTTGAGAGAGTGGAAGACCAATATCCAAGCAGTAATCCTGAAGCTACCAAAGTATGTCACTTTACAGTCAATAACTGCCTCCTTTTATTCACTGCCCTTCTTAAACATCTTATCCGCATACAAATAGTCAGTAAAGCTACCATGGCTACACCTACCTGATCACTATACTTCGTGACATAGATGTACAGCTCCTTCAGTGCAGATACTGTATCAAATTCTCCAATCTGTGACACTGACAGCTGTTGCATGGCCGTGCTCATTTCCTGATCTGTTATTTGGGGCAACATTTGGACGTCATAGTAAAAGTGGGCTACCATTTCTCTGTAGTGTGGAATATCCTTGGCAAACAGAAGTTTATTTGATGGAGAATCTTTCCCTAAGCGATGCTCCGTTGTGGAACAAGAATCCATGAATGTCTGAGCAATGACAGACAGGCAGGAATCCACCGTAGTTGTTTTATTGATGTCAAATATAAAGTCAGGATTCTTGATAAAATTTACCCAAAACCTCAATGGAAGACTGAAAAAGAAAGCACATTTTATTCACATGCACTTATGAGCAGAAATGCTTAGTAGGGAAAGAAAACACCCACAGACGACTCTCAACACTGGGTTACAATGGTCTGAAAGAGTTCCAGTTTCAGTTCATGTGGAAAACTAGGTAGACATCTTCTTTCCTTACTGCCATCCATCTGTACATTACTTTTTAGTGTTTGAAATTATTTTTTATTAGAGTCTCTGGTTATATGTTTTTAAAAATCTCTGGTTTGAATACTTGTGACCTGAATCCTTCTTTGGTGAGGGCTCTTTATAAAATTAATGAATCAGTTTTAGTTTCCTTGTATTTAACATTCTTATATGACAACATACTATTTAAGAAGAAATATGCTCCTATTTAATTTTAGTGAAGCGAAATAATAGCATATTCAATATGTTCAGAAAAAATGGGTCATTTCCAATACCACAGCTATGATGAAAACTGTCAGTAATATAAACCATGCCTGAATAAAATACCTGACTTATTACAACACTTCTTGCAATGGAGAGAAAGTACTTCATGAAATAACATCCCAGTGTCTGTATCAGTTGATACAAACCTGCATTCCTGTTCAATAATATACACTGCTATGCCTTATCACTATGCAGATTGTCTTTCCCTTCATTATCTGTTCTACATGCATACCACAACTGTGTGACTTCAACACACCACCTCAAACTATACTTTACTATCTTTAACATAATGGATGTAATTACCCAGTGTTTAAGAGACTAAACACACAGGGCACACTGGAGACTACTGAAGTATCTGCTTCCTTTCAGTTAACATGTTACATTTGTCATTAACCAATTTCTGAGTGTCTGTTGAACTTTCACTGTCTAGTTGTTTCAATGAACATGGTTAGGCAGATGGAATCACTCCTTATGTGCCATCATACATTTCCCTGCTTACACATTTGTTTTATACACTTCCTAGCAATCAGGCATTTTTATCACAGTTCCCACAGACTTGCACAATGCTCCAATCTGCCTGTGAGAAATGAACTCACATAACTGAATACATCACTGAGCAAAAGTATAAGTACATGGGGCATATACTGTGAACTGGTCATTTACATCTCTTCTTTTGAACCTCTGGACACCTCATGTTCTTCATGAGCACAGTTCCCCTCTCTATAAACACTACCAAACCATGTAGTCATCAAATTCAAAATTGACTGATTTCTTACCTCCCCTGCCACTGCACCTCACCCACCAAAAAAAAAAAAAAAAGTTTTCTAAACTATCCATTTTATGCTAGTGTTACATTGAGTACTACACTGCACTATCCTTAGCTGGGTACAGCTCCAAACTATACTTAAATGTTTGCACTACCGTGTCTTACCATCAGACAATCATGCAACACAAAATTAAAACTTTTTACACCAAATCAGATAAAGACAGAAACAACCATTAATTACTGCTCTCGGTATCATTCCTGCACAGCCGCAGCTTTGCCCCTACCAAAAATCCTGTATGTCTTAATTATGCAATTGTAAAGAACACCAAATTTTTACATTTGTTTCACAGACCTTCCAAAAATTGTAATGATTGCAAAACAGTAATCTCTTCTCCTTGAGTAACAATACAGAATGTCAGTACATGACATAATCCCAGATTATGAAGTAACCGCAGTGCATTAACAATAAGACAAGAATTAAGCACAGAAGTGTCACCAATGGCATGCACATTAGAACTGTGGTATTCTGGATTGCAGTGTCTCTGTACAATATATATATATATATATATATTTCCATCTCTCCCCCATACAGATAACTGTTGTAACATGTTGATGACTTACCTGTTTGATTTCCAGGCATGGACCACCTCAGGCTCAGTGATATTGTGCTTCCTGGCTGCATCATCTAAGAGATCGAACAGCCACTTGACTGCTGGAGGGAGGGCTTCGTTAGCTGTCAGTATGGTGTTGAAGAAGTCATCCACAAATTTTTGAATTGTGCCCTTTGTGGATAGTAGCCGTGTCAGAAAGATTTCAGGTATGGCTTTGTGTGTACGTTCTGAGGTTTTATTATTCTGGTAATGATGTTCATCAATTGGTCGGACCAAGTGGTACATACGGAGATTTGATCCTGCTTCTACATCACCATTGACCGTAATAATTGGGGACAGTGAATTTGTAAAGTATGTGCCAGTGCCTGTAATCACAAATAAAAGCCACATTGTAAGAAATGGCATGGAATTAATAACAATTCAGGGCACACAACTGCATTTTAAAACTGTTGTTTCTTTACAGGTTTGTCACAGTGGTTCACTCAGTACACCCTAATCATGCTGGGACACTGTACACTGTCTGAGTAACACGCAGATGTTTTATGCCCTAGATGCATTCCTGAAAAAGTGGGCATGTATCAAAAAGGCATAAATAAAAAATGATAACCCTTAAGAGAAATAAAGATTTAGTGTAATAGTACGCTGCCAGCCAAAGGTGTCACACCAAAAATGAAACTGCAAATTAAGAAGTGGTGTAAATTGGCAAGTGGTGTTAATGCAAAAAGGCTGAAAACAAACGGGTGTGCAGTTAGGCCTGGGTGTATGCCTAATACACACAATATGTCAGCAGTCGACTCTCATCCAGTCTTCAGACCGTCACATTACACAATTCACATAATCACTAGCTTTTTTCTGGAATCTGAGTGATATGAGCGGCATTATGTGGAGATCTGAAAAGGGGTGTACAGTCACCTCCCAAAACACCAGGTTTCTTAGGCATACCTCAAATAATACCAATTTAATATGATCAGAATCGACGTAAAACAGTTTAATATTTGTAAATTATTCCTTTTTGGGTAATTCCCCGGCGTCTGAGTTCTAATTGCCGACGTTTCGGAACTCACTATCGGTTCCATCTTCACCTGCCTATGAAGATGGAACCGATAGTGAGTTCCGAA
>Ga0123357_10014005_pt1 | contig 10446 bp, 6 predicted proteins | sample TergutEmb28metaG_FD_89873 | JGI IMG/M metagenome (GOLD analysis project Ga0123357, IMG submission 89873) | Embiratermes neotenicus P4 segment gut microbial communities from Petit-Saut dam, French Guiana - Emb289 P4 | ecosystem: Host-associated > Arthropoda: Insects > Digestive system > Gut ...
AGAAGAACTCAGACACTGAAACTCACACAGCACATTCATATGGTCTAACAATAAGTTTTTATAAGTTTTTCCCCTTGTCATAGTCATCATAACACATGCAAACATACACATACATAAGAAACCAGTTTGTGGTTGCCTAAGTGTGTATGTCATTAACTCACAGAGAACATAGTTAATGTTCTGTATGTCTGGACAGCTAGTGTTATTGATCAAATAGCCTCACCATGTTCATGTTTTCACCTCATAAGAAACTCTCAGTGTCTGACTAATAGCATTAATCATCAGATGGCAATATACGAGACTTCCTGCTACATTTTCATTGTTCTAGTTATGGAACAGTATCAAATCAAAGCACAGAAACAGTAGTTGTAAACAAGAAAAAAAAAATCAGATTCATAATAAAAATCCCAATAATAACAGTACTGTCATGGTACATTATCTTGTCACAGTTGTACACAAAAAAAGTACACCATTGTGTAATCTGGAAAAATTTAAAGACTTTTAACACATGTTTAAAAAAACAATAACTGCCAGCCTGTCTGTTCACATATAACCAATGGAGACATAATAAAATTTGGTGACTGATTTCCGACCTATTTAAAATCAGATGACAATAAAGGACACTTTACATCTGAAACCCTACCTACTTTCCTGTGCATATGTCAAATGTCATTTACTAACTGTTTTTCAGAGCAAAAAAGTAATTACAACAGTTGTTGTATATAAACACAAAACATATATTACACCAAATATTTTTTCATAACCTAAGATTTTCAAAAAAATTAAATTGTCAGTTCCATCTGATGTATGCAGCTTCTAAGGCAGCATTGAAAGTCTGCATCAATATATTGAAAATATGAGAAGTAATAGAGCAGTTGCACAGCTGCACCAGAACTCATATGTGTAAGAATAGCTGCAATGTAGCATTATGGTACATAAATAATACTACTAGCTCCAGAAAAGCTTCAACATTTTAGTTATGAAAACTAAATGCAGCATCAAGTACATGTGGATTGTCAGAGAGGTCTCTAGTAAAACACTGAAAATTACAAATCATAATTGAATGGCCAAGTATATAACTGCATACGTTTGTCCTTGTACCTCCAAGGAAAAACAAATGCCAATAATTATTATCATAATGATGACATTATCTCCCTTGCAGTTTCCTGAGAGACGTTGAACCACAGTTGACAGACAGCGAGATTGTTCAGCTGGCGTTATTTGGTGTAGGCCGAGCAGGTATGACAGTTCTACATATCAACATGCTAATATGTGCAACAATATACTCTTATATTTCTCACCAATGGCACAAAATAATCTCAGCTACTAGCATACGGTGAAATCCTCGCAATATGTTTTTGGAAAAATAAAAAAAAGGCTATTTAAACGGGAAAACTTCTTAGAAGAATAACCTGAAAATGTTACTAATTTGTAATTCTGTAATGAAATTGACATTCACTTTTCAAAAATATTATTATAAATTCTGCATTGCATGATCCATTGTCATTATCAACCCACATTTTTAATGCTTACCTTTAGTGATTCTGGCACATTTTTGAACACCTGACACCCCACTTTTCTACACGCACAACTGGTAGACAAACTGCCCATTTTGGCGGAACTATTTCATACATGCCGATTCTACTTCACTGCATTTTGCTGATTTGTTCGCGACAACGCTGTTCACTTAGAACCGAATACAGTGTCTTGTATTTCACACACACAAATGTGACGCACAACTTTGCACACATGATACTTCATATTACTGAAATTAAAGTTAAACGCTTCCAGTCACAGCGCATTCCATTAAACCCACGTTTCTTCGCGCTTTACATTACATACGTACCACGAAATGCATTGTGGAAACCGAAGACATAGCCGTTTGAACGTGACGTCATTTCCCGCCCAACTTTCCTCAGATTAAAACGTAGTTACATCTCACTATGTCTAATCCGTGGTGGTCACAATTAGGGTTACAAACTGAGGCAACCTAAGATGAGCTTCTAAGACAACCAAATACAATCAGTCGTGAAGATAGGGACGTTTATTCGATTCTACCAATAGCAACACTTATACGGCGGCAACAATGAAATAGCCGATATGTGTTCACCCACTGACTAAATTAATGAATTGCATCACCCTGATATTGTTTGCTACCGATCCCGGTAGCCGCGCGGTCCAAAGCGTGGGTCAGCAACCGCTTGCATGCCGGGATTGCGGGTTGAAATCCCGCAAGGGGCTTGGATGTCTGTCTGTCGTGAATGCTGTGCACTGTCAGGTCGTTATCTCTCGCCCAGAGAAGTCCTATCAGAGCGTGGTGTGTCTGAGTGTGACCTGTCGATTCATTACAAAAAACATATTTGGTGAGGAGAAGAAATCATGAAACGTATTATTATGCAGCCTCCATTTGGTTTCTATTAGTCCCACATATATTCGGAAACAAAAGCAAGTTTGAGGAAAAGAAAGAAAAACTGTAATAACTATTAGCAGTGCTTAATTTGATTCTTGATGCCCATTCATTCATTCACTTATTTACATTCATAATCCATGATTGGTACACAACCACTGGATATAGCAGTTGTCAACAATATATCGTTCTAAATATCAAATTAGAACCTGTCCCATTACAACAACAAAGCAATGTCTGTCCCTCACAACCAGGCTACAGTATATATCCATATAGTGCATCATACAAGATATTCAGTCCTTAATTGCAATCCATTTCACATTTAATGTAACAATATTTATTGATCAAACAAACATGTAATGATAATAAGTCAGAAACTAAAATAATGTATATAAAATTAGATCCTATATTAATGTATAAATTATTTAAAATACATTCCTACACTTAAAATTTATTGGTTTTATAACTAAAATATTCATCCCACATATAAAAAGATTATTGTAATAAAAATTTCCTCAAAACTTCCTTAACTTGTTCAACATTATCCTACAATCTCCTAATTTCTATTGGATGATTATTAAAGACTTGATGCCAGAGTAGCAGGCCCTTTCTGACACATCTATGGGTTAGTCATTGGTTGGAAAAAATTAGTGTTACCCTTGTATTGAATTTATGTATTTCTGAATTCATTTTAAACAAATCTTTGTTATGTATCATAAACAAGGCTATAGACAATATGTATTGTGAAGCTAAAGGTAGTATTTGTAAAGTTTGGAAATATTCTCTACAACAGTCTTTGAGTCTGGTGCCCATTGTTATCCGAATAATTCTTTTTTTGAAGCTTACATATGTTGACATTCTGTGTGGAATATCCCCAAAAAATAAGTCCATATGTTAATATTGAGTGAAAATAAGCATAATAAATCATTTTTATTGATTCTAGTGATAGTATTCATCTTGTTATTCTAATCATAAAACAAGTTTAATTCAATTTGGGGGTCATCATTTCAATATGACTTTTTCAAGATATCATGTAATGCATGTTACGTATAATGCTGGTATGTATTTGTAGGCATATAGAATCAGTTCTGAAATACAAACCTAAATTTTTCATTTTGGATACCTCTCATCTGGATACTACATGTACATGAGCAAGGATCTGTGGTTATTTTTCAAAGCCCAAAGGGGCCTGCGAGCAGTAGGGTTTGGGAAACATTGGCAGAGGCAAAATGATGAAATTATCCATAAGATGTACCATAAAATTTCCAATTACAGCCATGCATGTACATTAAAATACTTGTAGCAATGTGATAAAATTGTTTACTCAAAATTACTCATATACTAACATCCCAAAATTTGGCACATGTTTCGTGGAATATTCTGTATGCCAGTCATAGGGGAGAAATTTGATACTAAATTATTGTGACATATTATTCTGAAGAACTTTTTAAGCGGGGTTATCTTAAGTGGGTTTCAATGTATTGTTAAATAAAAAATCTTGGAAAGCAACCCTTTTACATTAAATCTCTGGCGTTAGAATCTAAACATTCCACACTTTGAATGTACAAACCCAATCCTGAGCCCTGCCAGTCCAGCCCAGAACAATATAACCCAGTGATTCCCAAACGTTTTTGCTCACGGATGCTTTTTGCCTTCACAAAAACCGCGGATCCTCACATCCTTGCGCATGTAAATATAAAATGGCCCGACTGTAGTTATCCAAAATTAAAAATGTATATCTCAGAACTGATTTTAGATACCTATGAATATGTACCAGTAGCATATGTAACAGTGCATTCCATTAATTTGACCTTAATTACTCTGATTGTTGCTCACTTCGTGGGTACAGGGGGTTTCTTATTTCAATATTTTAATGATCACACAAAATGAACACATCGTTAGTTAAAGAAGCTCCTCATTTATTTTTAACAAACCATTATTCTTTAATTAAAAGAATAAATAAACTTCAAAGCATCCATTTCAGAAATGTATAGGTGGTAACTGGCCCCTTGGGATCAGCCAGAAGAGTGCACTTTGGGAACCACTGATATAACCCATTTTCTTAAGCTTCATTTTAATATTGTCTCTTACCACCCCCAAGTCCTACCATAAGCATGTACCGGGAAGTTCCTCTATCAAAATCCAGCATGTGCTATTTTCCTTAACTTGACAACTTATCTGGTCCATACCTGCCTTCATTTAAATGTATTAACAGTTTTCTCTCTACACACATGTAACAATGAATTCAATAATGAACTTTCACTATCAAGATCTGTGGGTTTCAATGTAGGCTCCATTCACCTGAGTGGGTTGGCTTGTAATCCTCGGGTCAAGCTGTTGTACATTGTAGATGATGTACAGGATAAGTGGGATGCCATCAAGCAATACCGAAAACTGGATGACACCCAGTTTCTCTGTAGCAGTGACGCTGACAAAGTATTCCAGGACCCCAGGTAGGACTACAGTTGTGATCGTTGGTAAGGATCACAAAATGCAGGCTGCTAGAGTGAATGTGTGCCACATAAAATATGTACTTGTCTTGTTAATAGCACATACCATAATTTACTAACAGGTTATGTATGTAGGCATGCCTCAAACTGCCAAGATTTGAGGCCCTTGCAGTAATATCAAGAAACTAAGTTACATTTTTAGCTGGTATGAATCATGTTTTAGTGCTGAAATTTGTAGGCAATGCAATGTTTGCTTAACTGAAAAGCTGTCACTGAGAGTACCACTGTGTCATATTTCATGTCATGCAGAAAACTCTTGACACCTTGAAACAATCCAGTTTCTCTAAATAGTCTAATAATCTTCTACTTGCACCAGCACCAAGCAGATTTTCTCATTTGTAATATATCTAAATTTAGCATGGGAGGTACCCAGTACAAATATTGGTAGGCAAAATATTTATCTGTAACAAGGATTTTAAAGTTTTTTTCAATCCTGCAAGTAAAGAAAATATACCTTAAAGTGGGCAACATCACTGACTCAGAGCAATCTGAATTATGGCCCACAGGGAACAGGAAATGCTGGAAGAAAAATATGAATTAGGCACAGCCCATATTAATGAGAAGGATTAGGCCACTGGGTGTCATCCTTTAAACAGAAATAAAATGAACATTTCAGTGTATTTCCAGGGTGCAAGCAGTATTGGTAGCAACCCCTACCAACACACATGAGTGGATTGTGACCAGAGCACTGACACATGGAAAGGACGTATTTTGTGAAAAACCAGTGGCAGAGAGCATCTCAGGTGCTGACCGTTGTTACAAACAAGCCAAGAAATCTGGAAAATTGCTATTCTGTGGTTTCCAGAGGTAAGATACCATAACCATTGTGTCTGATTCCTTAATTCTTACAGCAGTGGTTGATTCATTATACTGTGATTATGCTGGACATTGTCTATTGTCTGAAATGAATTTACTGTCTACAGCATTCAAGAAGTTGAGTCTACTGTCATTTTCAGGTTGTTGTATAAAGACAGATTCCTTTTATGCTACTGGCAGCAGTCAGGATGAAACTCAGAACTGTTTTAATACTATTTTTTACAAAATCACTATATTACTGAAATTACAACCATTCACATGCAGGTGGGAGTTCAGGCAGAATATTGTGTAAACCTCTGACAATGGATCATGTCCAACACAAGTATGCTGCAACTGTAATATGATAGAAAACTGGCCTTGTACTGCCATCAGCAAATAGTGTGTACGAATTTGTAATGAAAGGAGTAGAGTTAGATTTGCACACATCCATTCATTTATTCTGCAAAACTTATCCAGGATGAATAATGATAGGTCCTCCATGTAAGAAGGATGACCATGGATATGTTGAGTAACAAACTGCATGTAGTTGCCAAGCCAGCTTGTGGGAACAGTTAAAAATATCTTACTTGTTTTGCAATAACAAACAAAACCTGGAAGCTTAACCAACCTGTTGTGTAGACTAAAAACAGTTCACAGACATGAGAATGACACACACACCTCTGAACACACAATGCACAGTGAAACTGGTAGGAACAAGTGTAACAAAGTGTGATTACATGACCTCCATTAAGCTCCCTTGGGATGTGGACTAAATGTGGTTCAATTTTTACAATGGTGTTGAATATTCTGGTTCTATTACCAGTTATTACAGTCACTAAACAGTGCTTGTGGTCTGGTCAGTTGTTATAAGTGGTTAGAGAAATTCGTTCAAGGAGCAACAGGGTTAGAGTACCAATGGTCAAATTGTATACACTCAGTCAGCACTTCTGTTGGCACAGTATTTGTTCAAAATTGATTATGTGCAAAACTGAAAATCACATTGCTGAAAATTGTCAAATCCTGTTAGTTAAATATGTGATACGCTGTATCCTGACATATTATGAGGGAAGATATGCCATCATATATCCTTCCACTTCAGTTCTTAAATATAGTAATTTATTACCAAGTTGCTGTGTGTGAATTAAAATGTAATGGCAGCCTCATCTAAGAAGTAGAATGTATTTTGGTAAGAATTTTTAAATGTCATTTATCACATTACTAGAAATATTGAACATTTCTTCCTGGGTTAATTACTGTACTTTTAATGTGTCTTTAGGACAGAACATTAACAGTCAGCTTAAAAATTGGAAGTGACTAAGCAGATAGACAAATGCCTCTGTCTTACAGGTTGTGTGATGCACTGTAAGGCAGTTCACCTTGTGTACAGTTACAGTACCACCATTGGGTCACTCCAGTGTGAAGTCTGTACTGGTGCCTTGGAAAGTGGCTGGTATATATCTTCATTGTGAAATAATGAAATGCCTGAAGTAATGGACTCAGAACACAAAGTTCATCTTTAAGTGCTAAAAGAGTCTGTTCATGAAACATATCAGTGGCTTCTATAGCCAGACTGCCACATTCAGCATATATGTGTCTGACTTGCATTTCACACTGTCTCTGGTTATTTTAAAAACACATATTCAGGTACTTCGAAGAAGAAAACTGAACCCAAAAAATTCAGTGTTTTAGGTTTTGAAACTTTTGAATCTACATCAAAATTTGAGTAGTGAGGCTTATGTTATTTGTTTACAATATTTCGTGCTATCTTGTGTGTGTGTGTGTGATATTTTACTCTGTTTTGCTTTCTTGGTGACTGCGATGCTGTGCCTCAACTCGTCTTTCTGCAGGACTCGCATTCAGTGCACAGATACACCAACCCCAACCAAGGCTTATCCTGTAGTATATACTAATTTTTCTCTCAGTATGGTGATGAAATTTGGGTTCCATCAGGACTGGGATAATTTTTTGACTGATGAGATAAATGCCTATTGACAGCTCAGGGAATATACTGTACCATGGACATTGCATCCTCTCATTTCATTCATTACAGTATGCCTTTGCAGTGATGCACTGTTATGTAACCAGCAGTGTCTCAACTAATTAAATTTGTAAGACAGAAGTAGAGTCTCTTTTTCTCTAAAACAGCCACTTGTTACAGTAACATTAAGTAGATGAAATTGCCATTGGAAATGAACTTTGCCACTGATATAATCATTCTTACATAATAACCCAGTGAAACTGTCATGCATGAGTACATGTACATTTGGGAACAACAGTTTATGTGTCTAAATGCATCTTGCAAAGGATTGGCAAGTTTATAAACTGTCAGATGCAAGGGAGCAAGTACAGTGGAATTAGAAACAAGTAATAATAGTGAATTCTTACATAGTGTTTAGTGGAAAAATTGTCTGAGGTCACTAAATAAGAAGGAAAATAAATGGCCAGAAGTGACATATAATCACCAAATGAAGAAATTATAGAATACACAGGCTGATACAACACAAAGCAAATTACAAACAATGGGACTGGGGTGCATGGCTGAAACTTATTCAAAAAATGTATTGAAATATTACTTTAGTGCAAAAACTTAAATAAATAAATATAAATATATATATATGGAATAGTAGATATAAGAGTAAAGGTACAAAGTTTGCTGTGTTGTAAACTGGATGCTTACAGATTAAAAGGGGATTAGGAAGAATCTGGAAAGTATGTACAGGTGGCATAAGAGTCACTGTGCACTAGAGGCAAAATGTTAAACAACTGAGTGTCAAGGGACTTTCATGTCACTATGTATACCTGGTATGCCAATGTTGGAGAAAGAGTTAAACAAGTTGTATAATGCACATAAATGGATGCATGACAGGAGAAATAAATTAAGTTACATTAATATCATATTTCAATTTATGAAGCCAGTAACAACAGTGATAAAGTCACATATGATATATCACAAGAACCACCCACATTTTTTCACATTTATTTTTACTTTCTGACAGACATAGTCAACATTTTACACTGCTGCTGCTGCCACTGTCACTGCCACCACCACCACCAACACCAACAACAAATCCACCGCCAAATGTGATAAAATGTGGATGATCCATATTATGATAAAGCACATTATTTCAAACACCATGGATGAGACCTCAGTTAAAATTTGTGAAAAAATAAATGAAGTAAAAAAAGAAGTATACAGAGGAAAAATACAGTAAATGTAACTGAAATAAGGTATTTTTGCAACAAAGACTCAAGCAGAACTAGTGATGTAATATGAAACAGAAATTCAGTCCAATGCAGTGTATCCATCAGATGATGGGCTGTGTATGTGGTTATGTATTAAATTTACTTACTTACAAATTTCATTACAGTAACTACAGTTCTAATGTAAAAGAGATTCAAAATGTTGAAATCATACATAAATACATTTTTGAAATATGTATGGCACAGAAATTAATGTATGACTGGTTACAAATAATTGGCCTCATACTAATAGTTGTGGAAGTATTAATAATATGATCTTGAAGCTTGTAAATGTAACTTTTACTCAATAAATGTTCATGACTGGCCATGTTTCTCAGGAGGTTTGACCCAGCTATCAGCAACATCAAGCAACGAGTGAGGAGTGGGGAAGTTGGCCACGTGCATGTGATCAAAACATGCAGTCGGGATGCTCAGTTACCAAGCCTTGAGTACCTGCACAGTTCAAGTAAGTGATTTCATCACATGAACAAGTGTCGCAATATGATGGCAAGTACAGAACTTGAAAGAATGAAGACTGCATTCAGAGATGTTAAGAATGTGTCAATTTATGTGTAGTGCATTCTACGTGATTCTAGTAATTACAATTATTATTTTCAAGTACTGGTGACCTTCATTACAGTGGGTGTCATAACAATACTTGTGCCACACATTGTGATGAAGGTCATTGTAATTTAATAGTAATAAAGTTAAAAAGATGTCAGTTGTCACAGTCTATTTGCAATTCAAAATATTCCATTGCACGCGCGCGCTCACACACACACACACACATGTAATGGAGCATGCTGCAACAATAAAAAACACACACACACACCACATGTACAAGAATGAACTACTGATAGACAGTCAATATGGATTCATGCCGCAAAAGAGTACAACAGATGCAGCTATGGAGGCAAAAAAAATTCATAGAACCAGAACTAGAAAAAAGGAAGGTTGTTATAATGACCAGCCTAGGCGTCAGAGGAGCATTCAACACAGTGTGGTGGCCAAGCATCTTAAAGGGCTTGAAAGATGCAGAATGCCCTAGAAACTTGTATTACCTTCGTCAAGGATACTTTAGTCGACAAACTGCTGTAATGACCACTAACATTATTAGCTTAGAGAGGCGTGTTACAATCAGATGCCCACAGGGTTCTTGTTCTGGACCCGACTTTTGGAACCTGCTTTACAATTCAACTTTTAAACTGGAATTTACAAGACATACAAAAGTAATAGCATTCGCTGATGATTTAATAATATTAACTAAAGGAGAGTCAATTGTAGAAGCTGAAAACTACATAAATTTGGAATTGAGGAAAATTTCAGACTGGGCTCAAAAGAACAAATTAAAGTTCAATGAGAACAAATCAAAAGTAATGCTTATGTCTCGCAGGAAAAGAAAAGAAAAAAGGAAGTGGAAATATACTTAAATAATAAAATTTTGGAACAAGTTAAGAAAATAAAATATCTTGGAATAATTTTTGATAGTAAAAT
>Ga0123357_10014007_pt1 | contig 10445 bp, 8 predicted proteins | sample TergutEmb28metaG_FD_89873 | JGI IMG/M metagenome (GOLD analysis project Ga0123357, IMG submission 89873) | Embiratermes neotenicus P4 segment gut microbial communities from Petit-Saut dam, French Guiana - Emb289 P4 | ecosystem: Host-associated > Arthropoda: Insects > Digestive system > Gut ...
CCGCTTTGCGCTAAAAGGCGGGGGGGGGGGGGTTAATAGTTCGGGGAAGTTGTGCAGGGTTCGACCCGGGGGACTTGTTTCGGTACCCTGGCATGACGACAAACGCTTTGGGCTCGTTGACGTAGGCCCGAGGGGACTGAAGGGGCATGCAGTAATAGGCAGATAGTGTCGAGCGGCGACGCGCCGCTAGATGGGCGGGATAGCCTGCCTGCCGCTGCTGGTTGTCCAGGTCTTGCAGTGGACTGGACCGGCCCACACAATTGCCCTTTTTCACATCGTTCGCACCGACGCTGGAGTCCATTAGCATCCTTTGGAATAGGTTCTGTGGGGCTCTTTCGTTGGAGATAGAACGGCCAGGGCTTTAATTTAGCCACTCCCGTCGATCTGATGCCGGGGTTATTTCTGTCGGCCGGCACCCGTTTTTTGCCCCCCCCCCCCCTTGCCGCAGACAAATTTTTGGCCTGTTCCCCCCCTTAGCACGGTTTTCCCCACACTTGTGTACAGTTGACACCATTTGTTTGGACTGAATAGAATTTAGAACAAAAGGAAGACACTTATAGTCAGTGAAGTCGAGCGTTGTCAGTGGACTTCTGCGAAGAAACAGAAAGCGTATTTCCCAAAAGCCGCCCTAGGCGCGTGCTGTGTTCTGCTGGCTCCTAGAGACATCCTGCAGATACGGAGGGTAGCTGCGAATTTGTTTCATAAACAGCCGGGGACAGCCGACATGGGGTGATGTTCCGACTTGTGGGTGGGGCGAGAGGCTATCAACTCCTCGCCACAAAAATCAACATGTTACGAGACGTTACACGGGGCATCGGACTTGATCATGACTGTCACTACAACGGTTCTTGTAGAAATAGGTTGGAGGGCGTGGAGTGGATTCATATGGCTCTGGATAGGGACATGTGGCGGGCTGTTGTGAACACGGTGATGAACCTCCACGTTTTATAAAATGCTGCGACCTTCTTGACTAGCTGAGGACTGGTGGCTTTTCAAGGAGGACGTCGCTCCGTGGAGTTGGTTAGTTGGTGAAAGAACTGGCAGTAGTTGTAGCTGCCGGGACATTGCTTGGCTTCTGGCATTCATGAGTTTGCATCTTGCAGAGGCCCGTGCGCATGGCGTCGGATACTACGGCTTCTCCCATGACGAGGCGGAGCGACGCGCTCAGCAGGACGCCTTGTCCAAACTACGTCAGGAGACCAAGCGCGAGCAGGTGGGCGCCCAAAGGCTCCGGAAGAGGCGCCAGCAGCAGCTGCAGGCCAGGCTGAAAGCCGCTCGACAGAGGAAGCGGGCCCGCATGGGCCTGCCGCCTGAGGAGGAAGGTAAGATCGGAGACCGGCTGTCGGAATTTATGGTCTGTCATGACTGATACTGCCCAGGGTTTAGTGTTTGATGTTGTTTGTACTGCAGTCAGAGCATGGCTGTCGTGACACTGTTTCAAAACAGAATGTGCGGACAGTAATCGGAAGAGTGCTACTGTTGAGACTCAAGGCGTGCTGCTTGACAGACCTGCCGAGATCAGGCCAGGCTGATCAGTTGCCTGCAGGGGCTGTAGTAGTGCGCGGGAAAGTGGGAGATCCTTAACTTTTCAAAACGGTTGCCACGGCCTCATCAGACTTAGTATAAACAACGTGATTTTTGGTAGGCACTCCTTCGTGATTTGCCTCTGCTGTTATCATGACGGTCTCCAGCGAAGTTGGCCCTGTGCACGCCATGAAGGGTTGTAGGAGGGAGTGGAGGTGCATCTCCACTCATTCGTAAGCTCGACACTAGCTGGAGATCTTTATACCTCCACTGCCCCACGCCTTGATAGGATGGTACGTAGACACAGCTATCTCCATTGCAAGGAGCAGTCCATGTGAACTGAACATTACGCTGTTTGAGGACTTACGGGCCTTGAACTGTCCGCTGCATGCAGTACTGATGTTAATGTGTGAAGCTGCACCCTCACACATGGCCGAGTGCAGAGACACAAGGTACGTAGTTCACCCTATAACAGGCCACGAAGGCCCAGAGGTGGAGTAGAGATATAGCTCTACTCTTTCTTTAACCCCAGCACTAGATGGGGTGGGTGGTCAGCGCCACACCCCCGACCGTTTTACGCCCGGGAAAGACCCAGTACCCATTTTACAGGAGGCTGGGTGGGCCCCAGGGCCGGTCTGGACGGTTGCGGAAAATCTCGCTTCCACCGGTATTCGATCTCCTGACCGTCCAGCCCGTAGCGACTGAGCTATCCCGGCCCACGAACAGCCATGTAAATAAAACCTAAACCATTGCACAGCAGTTGCTGTAATCGTGCGGTCATAGCAGTTCGTAGCGTCCAGTTGATGTCAGTTCATAACAGTTCAGTTCCTGCCGCACAGGAAACACACTAGGTCGCCATTACGGAGTCCAACCGGTTAATTCCGGTTAAGGGGAATAACCGGCATTTACTGTGAGAGACGTAAGTATATAAGTACACTGTGTGTGTGTGTGTGTGTGTGTACGTGCGCAAATTGAGTTGTTTGTTTGTTTGTTTTTTGTTGTTACGGCACGCTGTGTTGTTGTTCTGGTTTTTGGCAGGCGAAAATTTGCAGACGAAATTGCTGGTGCAGCGTTAGCGATAGTGTATTGGCGGACGGTACGTAACCAATTCTCTGGCCTTTACACCTTACGTACAGAGTCGGCCCATCCGCCAGCTCTGCTAGAGTCTAAATACGTATAGTTGCTACTGTGATTTAGAGGGTTCATTGGTACTGTACAGCCCTGTATTGTATAAATGGAAGCTGTTCCCATAAGCCGGTAATACTGTGGTTGGTTATAGAGCCCGAAACGTCTGTGCAAGCAGAAGAAGTGGGAGAAGCGTCAGAAAATGAGAAGGAAATGGTGGAGCCTGAGCCACAACGACAACCAGAACCAATAAAAAGGAAACAGCCACAAGTTAGGCCATGGGACATTGGCAAGGAAGGTGAGTTGTTGGTTGCTGTGTATTCTGTTAACTTATTTGGGCAAGGTACATATTTAGCTGCTCATCCATTATTTACTTTAATTTGTAATATATTACTTTGTTTGCGAGTTTTAATGCGTTATATGTTTGCAAGTGTAGTTGTGACAGTGTACCTGAGCATTCCAGTCGTACGGTATGTGTGTGACACCGGGTCACAGGGGGAAGGGTTCCTGGTGTTTTGGAGGGAAGTGGCGCATTTGTCCACAAGGTGCAGTGCGCCTGCAAGAATCCATTCTTTTGTGTCACATCTCAGAAGACCAGAATTATTTGTACTGTCATTTATTTTCTCATACAGTCATGCATTTATTTTACTGTATCTACTAGTATTTTGCTATCTTTGTTTAGAGATCTGTTCATTAGTTTATGTAGTTGTTAACATAGTTATTCATTCACTGATTGACATATTTACTGAGTGACTTACGTTATGTTTTCATCTACTTGTTTATTATGCACTTATACATTGTCATTATTTTATCTGACAATTGTCATCAGTGATTCAGTCAATTTCACGTGATTTCAGGCAGTGCAGCGTCCACTGCTGCTCCAGTTTGCTATGAGTCAGCATCCACACATTTCAGTTCAATGTATTGCAGTGAATATTAGGTTTTGTACTTACCGTATACAATGCTGGTGCTGGAAACGTTTTCCTTTGGGTTGCACACAATGCATTACATCTGACAGACATGTTGTTCAGTGCGTGTTGAAGTTTTGTAAGTTAAGCAAGCCAACAGGAAGTGACTGGCAACGGTTGTCATATAAATAACTTGTTTGCTGTTCTGTTCATTGAGTAATTTATAGTAATTTGGACCTGCTTCCTGTACATCTGATGGTGTAACATACACAGCTGTTCATCCACATTAGACATCAGTCTTCTGTAATTCTCCACACTGGTAACTGTAATTTATGTGGCCTGTTCCAGTTATGTCACAAGAAGACTGGGTTGAAAAGAAACGTTCTGAACGCCCACAAGAATTTGCACCGCCAACTTCGTATCAGCCAGACTTTGTTCCAAATCCTGCTGCAGTGTTGCCAGAGAAACCAAAAGCAGTGTTGTTTTTCTCGTCAAAGAAACCTTCGAACAGGGTAGCAACCATCACAGACAGAGGTGCAAGGAAGTCAAATGTCAGGATCAAGGTTAGTGATGAACGTGCATCTCCTGCCTGGGATGACGCATCATCATCAGATGATGTTAAGCAGGTTTGGGGAATAGGGTTACATCGAACACGTATGGAAGACAGTGAACAGGATGTGCGTGGTAAGGGTGCAGAAATTCCACCCCCTGCGACATTTGAATACTGTAGTCCGTCATTCAGTGGGGCAGGACGGAAGCACAGTGAGCCCAGGATGAGTGATGTTGAGAGCTCCATTGCTGCGGGGCTCAAGTATCTTCGCCAGCAGGCAGAGCAGCGGGAGAGTCAGCGAGACAAGGGTCTCCTCGACATTATTTAGCTTGGCCATGGCGTGGTGGAACTTCTGTTTCCTGGTGTCCAATAAGAAGTGCTGTAGCCATTCTTGGCACTCCAGAACCATGTGATGGCCTGCATGAAAATGTGTACTGCTGCATGTTTGTACACATTTCTTCAGTTCTCAGCGCGTGTGATTTTGGGATCAACACAACTACACTGATCTTTTTGTAGGATGACTTCTGAAATTTGGAAGTGTGTGCGCACGCACATGTGCATACGTGTCAAGAGTTCCAAATAATCAGTGTGGCAGTATAATTCTGTGTATACTATGTCTCAGTATGTCGGATCAGTAACATAAAGTAACAGCAAAATGGTAGCTTGCAAAAATGAATCGTGGCTTGGAGAACATAGGTATCACACCTAGTGATCACCAGTGCCAGCCGCTATTTCATTTGGTCCAAAATGTGACATCCTTGCTAATGAATGGTTTATGATCTCTGGCTATTTAACAGTAAGGATTAAATGCAACTGATACAACCATCATGACCACTGGAACACATTGTCAATGTAAACGTCCATTTGGTTCGCAGGACACATGAAATACCAGCAGTAGAAATATAAAATGACCTCAAATGGCATAAAAGCTGGGAAGTTTATTTTTAATAAAATAGATTAAACGATTGATGGAGGGTCTCCTTCTGGACAGCACAAAAGCAATGAACATAACTTAATGACAGTCGTGTGTACGTATCTTGACTAAGCTGGAAGTGATCTACACAATATGAGAAGAGTGGGGGAAGCTGAATTGCCAGCCACATGATGTGTTCCTGAGGACACTTGGGAAGTGTACAGTTGCTTGTGTGGTTCAACAGCTCTGAAGATAATGGGTACCAAAACTGTAGAGCTTCGTTTGACTGGTTCTTCAGGCATCTGTCGCACTCTGCACTGGATGTCTGAAAACCTAACTGATGAAGCAGTAGGTTTGCACCCATTCTGTCTGGTGGATGACAAAGGCCACAGGAAGTAGGAATGTTGACTTGGTGTTTTTGTGTGACAATGTAACCCATTCAAATGGGTGCTGGATGCACTCAGGCATCTGCAGGTGAAGGAAAAGAAAAATCAGCTGTGTGCCTAGCAAAAGTACATTGAAACAAATCAATATAAATGTAAAGAATGCGCAGTAGGTACTGCTGTACAGCACACAACATGAATAGCATACTGGTACTGCACCCAGCCTGCAGACCAGAAAATCACAGTGTATTGGTATGAAGTTTGGAGGTTTGCATGTGGAGAAAGTAATGTATGTACATGACACTTGGAACAGAAATGCTTAAAATAAAGAGTTGGCATTAATGACAGTCAGCCCAACTGGTCACAACAGAAGTCATTCCTGGCTGCTGACTGCACCCTCAGCAGAACATACAGGGTTAAGAAATAACATGTTACCATAAAAGCCCTCCAGTCCAAAGCCACATACCAATTCATATTTCCTCACCCTGTTTCTGTAACTGCCCTTTCTTCCTTTTCATTTTCTAAGTGTGCTGGCACACCAATTGAGTCTGAGTGACCAAGGCGTTACATTTGTATTGCACAGCATTCCTGCATGTGTTCACATGCACGAGTCAAGGCAAGTGAAGCCTGCCTTTGCAGTGTGAGAAGATTTTGCACTACAATTGTGTCCCACCATCCTTGCTACACGCTCATTTCATCACATAATTTAATGTTACAACCATAATTAAGTTCTTCTGTTTGGAGCACATTTCCTGTGCTCTGTGTCCAAATATTTATCACTCTGTTTTGACATTCTCAAATAAACCCTGTACATCCATGCAGTATTGTGATTGGATTGATGTTGCTCAGGATAAGAAACAGTGGCTTGCTCTTGTCAACACAGCTTTCATAAGAGGTAGGTGATTTGTCTAGCTGAATAACTGTTAACTTCTCAAAAGGGACTGTGCTTTGTTTGTAGGTAAAGGTAAAGGTGAATTTGTCCCTTTGCATGTCATTAGGGAGTGGAAGTATAATGCGACTTATTCCTAACCTTGTCACTGGACAGAGACCAGTGGTCATCTCATGCTCTGGCCACTCTGCTCCTACAATAAGTACCATTGAACAGATAGAATAGGCGGCCATTGGGCCTCTGAGCCAGTCTTCAAATTTTGGAGAAGAAAAAATTCTCCTGGCCATGCTGGGAATCAGACCACTATTCCTCGCTGTCCATCCCATAGCCGGATAACTAACTGACCAGCCTATCATCACTCATGGGTTAGCTGGACTATAAAGTAAACAAATAAATAAATCACACTTTTTATAGAAGCATCACAAATCAAGACAGAACTTTATTTACATACAGTGACACCACATATTTACATACAGTGACACCACATATTCATCTCATATGTATACAGAAACACCACTGCAGATTTTAATTAACAAGACATTTGACATATTTGCAGAAACAATATATAATTTTTCCTGGTAACGAAAACTGAATTCATAGTGAAGTAGCACCTTACAATTTGAAGTGTGACAAATGTCCAGCAGTTTGTGTGTGTCTAGATGGCAAGGCCAAACACAGATACAATGCAGTACATGGTCTTGTTCTCCCAACGAACAGTACAGCTGCCATCTGTACTGTTGTCCCAGAAACATGAGCTAGCAGTGTGAAGTCCCGCACCGTTCTTCTGCATTATGGTACACGTTACTGGAATTACACAGAAATTTGGTGTCATCAAAGTTGTGGTGGTATATTGTTGGTCAGCAGGTAGGAGGGGAAGTGTTGTCCATGCAACACCAAGTGTTTTCTATCCATTTCAGAAGCTTGCACAGCAAATACTCCAAAAGAGGCATACCACTCCAGGCCATTCCAAGGTAAGCCTAGCAGTGACCACACCATGCCAACTGCAGCTATGTAAAGTGTCAGGGAGCTCAGCTTGCAGGCAGTCTAGTTACTAGTATAGCAATGTCTCACAGAAACCTGCTGTGTCCATCTGCAGGGCAGGCTATTGCAACAGCAGGGTTCTGTAGGACAGCTGTATGTACCTAACAGCCTACGTGCAGTAACACGTACCACAAAGGCACAGCTTCATTAATGCAAAGAATGAACTGCTACATCTTTATCTAATATAGGTTTTAAGCAGTGAGACAATCAGGTATCACATGAATGATAGAAGGTCGATAACTTTATGTTTTATTTAAGGATGTGGTCAGTAGCTCAGACAATACTGCATCAAATGACAGTACGACTGGCGAATAATGAATTGCAGAAGATGCTGCAGCAGTCATGGCCTAATTTGAGGAACTATTCCAACCATTTCTCAGGAGGAAAGTAGGGAAACCACAAAAACTTGTCAGGTCATCCAAGCTGAGATTTGAACTCAACACTGCTTGAATATGTAGTGCCTACCCACTTCAACATTTGGTTGGACAGTGTCCAGTGATAAGTAATGAGAAACCTTCACATTCCATAATCACATAAAACTCCTTGTTCACATGACTTACACAATTATGTGCTGTAAATATTATGCTGTTTGAATGGAACAAGTCTACACCATTGTGGATGATTATTCTTTGACTGTCTCAGTTGGTTAATGGAACAGAAGAGTTTCTATGACCTCCATGTATGGAAATCAATTCAAATATTCCATCCACTTGGTCCTTCCCATTCCACTTTATTCAATTAGTTAATTTCAAGGTGCCCTGCTAGCTCAGTAATGTGACTATCCTATGGACCAGATGAGTGGACAAATTCCAATCTGGGTTGACTCAACCTCGTATCTAATGGGTTCCGATGCTCTTTTCCCTGGTAATAAAGCAACCAGAGCTTGAAGCTAACAATACACCTCCAAGAACACTTCAAACCACCTTTGTCATGACACCTTCATGGCATGATGCTTAAATGTTGGCTATCATGACCATGTCAACTGAATGCAACTAATGAATGGATTGTTTCAAACGGTCAGTTAAGAGCTTGGAAATGGTGTGGCCTAATGTAGGGTGCAGTAACCAACATCTGCCAAACAGGACTGAGAGACTGCACAAACCATCTGCCAAGGTATCCAGCCACCTAACTGCATTTGGAATTAAGAACTTTCCCATTATGGATGCCAATCACTGTCAATCTGGCAATCAAGACTGTTCAATACAAGCACAGACATGATGAAAACAAGAATGCTTTTAACTCCTTTATGCTGTATTCTATGTACAGCAAGCAGTACCAAGATAAACAGGAAAAAGATTTGATCATAACCTTTCCTTGAATATAGGTAACATGATTCTGCATAAAATAACAAAACAAATACATCAGAAATAGTATCCGGAAGATGCCAGTGCCAACGAGAAAATGGTGGGGAAGGTTTCAATTGCTCACTTACATAACTTTCGGATTTAAGCTGCACATGTGAGATTAGTGAACAAAACTGCGTTTTGTTGAATCAACGTTAGAAGTCTGGCCGAGGGCACGAGCCACTATAACGTGCAAAACTAACCAACTTTCCTAATTTCCTGTAGTTAAAACTGTCAAGATCATGTTTGCAAGGTTAGGTCTCAGTATCATAAACTGTACGTCTAATTACATATATTGAAATCAGCTCAACAGTGGCCACATACCAATATACTTAAAGGGTTTTTGTAGCTTGGTCAAAGCTCCTAAACATGCCTCGACGACTGATGATGTCCACTGGTTGACTTTGTTGTGCTGATATGCATTTCCTCCAATGGAATTTTCTATTGCTTCCTTAATTATGGTGCTAACTTCGTCCACAACAAATTGTGTCTGAAATACAGGAAATGTTATGTTTAGAATAAATCACCAATACGAATTATAATATTATCAGTAATAACATGACTAACAAATTACTTCATCAACGGACAAGTCCTCCATCCTCCTGTCAACGTTTCGACGTACGATCAAGAGTATACATCTCCCCGTTCTTACTACGACGAAGCTATAGTAGTGCGTAATATCGATAGTATCGCTCAGTGACAGTAATCGGAAAATAAAATAAGGTTGGTCAGTTGACATAGAGGCATTTAAAATTTCAGTTGTCGTCTACTGTATTATTCTCACGTCATTAATAAATCATTATTGTGTGAAGAAAGTATCTGTTCGACAGTTTTAGTTTTAATAATATGTGTCTTGTGCCTAGTCACACTTTTCGTTATTTTACGTTGGGTGCCATGAAACACCGATTTCACTGAATATCGAAATCGAAAAGTCCAACCTTCACGTGTGTTTGTATCGAGGTTATGTGATGGTAGTATCATAAGAAATGTAAATGGAAGTGGAAATAATTAATTTTGAAGCATTTTATAGGAATGTGATGGGTCGTTAAGTTCCGTAAGTTGTTATAAAACATTTACCATGAGTAGGTACCGTTTTGGTGTTTTTCAACATTCTTTCTGTGTTCTCATGGAATATTTTATTCTGCATTTAGGTTAGCCAGAAGTTGTATAATATTCGTCATGTCACTTGAATCAGTTAACACTTAGTCTAAGACATTTGCTACAAAATATCCAAGGAATTTGTGCGAGTAGTTTTTTTTTTTTTTTTATTTCAGGTACCAGTTTCGTGCGGTAACATCCAGGAAGAATGTGTGTATTAATTAAAACATTTTTTGTTTATGACATTTATCATGCATTGTAGTGCAGCCTGCAGGTGTCACCAAAGAGACTCTATAATACAGCCATTTGGGCTGTTGACACTCCTATTAATTCTTGCAGTGCCAAGCGAGGAACTGAACACCAATTTGGTTGGAAAGCCTGGCAAGGGATACTACATTCAAGTAGAAATTGGATCACCACCTCAGACTGTATGTTGACCATAATTTTACGTTTGAAAGTAGAGTACATTTGCCACTGACACTAAGTGAAATTGGTGGTAAGAGTTGTTGCATGAAGTAAACATTATGATAGTGCCATGTTACAGAGTGTTATGGGGAGGAATATTTTTAACATTTGTGTAGTCCATCACGTTGTGTATAATAGATCAATATTTATGTTATATCAAAAACCGTCTTACACAACAATATTTGCTAAAAGTAACAGAATATTAC
>Ga0123357_10014008_pt1 | contig 10444 bp, 5 predicted proteins | sample TergutEmb28metaG_FD_89873 | JGI IMG/M metagenome (GOLD analysis project Ga0123357, IMG submission 89873) | Embiratermes neotenicus P4 segment gut microbial communities from Petit-Saut dam, French Guiana - Emb289 P4 | ecosystem: Host-associated > Arthropoda: Insects > Digestive system > Gut ...
AATATGAAGGAAAGAAAAATAAAAGAAACAGATGTGTGTTGTGTGTTGGTTGGGGTGGGGGGGGGTTTGTGGGGGGGGGGGGGGGGGGGGGGGGGTGTCAGAGTTCATAATTATTGAAGGCTAATGGCACCTCTCTAAAACTCACTGAAATGTCAAGCACAAAGCACAAATACAGACGTAAGTAAAACTGAACATTGTTCTCGTAATGGAAGTTTTGGCAGGACCAATAAAAAACACAGGTAGAATCAAGGGAAACACAGATTCAGGGAACGCAAAATCCTGTTTTCATTTTATATACACTGGTGCTCAGTAGTTTTGTTTTCTTTGAATTCTGGCAACAGTGCTACAATCATGTATTGGGTGTTCATGGGGCTGGGAGTGGGGTTTCCCTGAGTGGGGTAGTGTCTGTAATTTACATTTTCCCCAGATACCTGCAAAGGTGGCTAGTATGGGTTCTTCCAGAGATTTGTATTCCTACCACATAGAAAATACATGCCATCTGGGGGTTCTTGCTTGCTTTTTCAGGAAGGATAACAAGACTACAAAAAAGTGACCAAAAAACTAAAAGATCAATCTGTTGAGAACTTCAGTAAACAGAGCCATCAAAGTATGACAAAAAAATAAAAACAGAAATGAAAATAACAATAATGCTAAGAACAGCTGGTCAACCACAAAATGTAGTTATTTATAAAACAACGTGGTGTTGAAATAAAAAATGCCAACAATACAAAAGAAAATAATTTATACAAGAAGTTAACATGTGCCATATTAAATCTAAGAGGTACTAATGAAATAGGTTCATAAAACTTAATTCTTTAAAAAACTCTGTAATTTTATTTTAAACCAGCACTGATAGTTAAGAGATAAGAAAAATGCATTACAATAATATATAAAATATTTACAGTATGCCTTACATATATACTCAAATGCATGTATACACACACACACACACACACACACACGCGCGCGCGCATGCATGCACACACACACACACACACATGAGTATAATACAGTATAGAGGCATACTCAGCAGAACATCTCCCTGGTTAACATTTTCCCGGTAGACTGCCTCTTAGTTTGTAATATCCATACTTCATAGAACATACATATCTCCCAATAAAACACTTTTTAGCTGATGTTTGTATAGGAAAAATTTATATTACCATTCCAAGAATTCAGTACAACTTTTTTAACTAAACGATGTGCATGCAAACTCTACATATTACTGCATACAAAGCAACAGTTCATTAACAACCATATTAATTGTCTAGTGATCAGGAAGTGATGTTTTAAGCGTTGTACATACTAACATGATAGTCTGTTGCTTCTATATAGACATATTACTGTGTTTTAGTAACATTTCAGGAAACCAGATGGGGGTTTTGGGTTGACATAACACATTATAATTTCTTCCATTTAATGGGAAATAGGCCCCTGGTTGAGGTTTTCACACACAATGTCTGATTTTCAGGAATGACTTACTGACATGAAGTGAGAGATGGCTGTATTACACTTGTATGCATATGTACACACACATGCATATAACATCTTTAAAGTCATCAAACATTCTGACTTTTAAAGAAAGGGGTTACTAAAGTGATCAGAAGTACTGTGCTGCCTTACAGGAACAAAATAAAATGCCCATTAACCAAAGAGGTAAACTTTCAGATTTAACATTTATTTCTTTTCCCAGATTGCTGTGTTCCTGGGTCCAGTACTTGCAGTGCTACTTTCAACTTTTGGCTTCAATATCTTCTACCATGATATCCCAAAATTGTTTATATGGCTATACCACATCAGCTACTTCAGGGCTGCATTTCACAGCCTTGTAGTTTCCATGTATGGTTACAACAGAACCACTCTCCCTTGTGAAGAGCTGTACTGTCATTACAAATATCCTGAGAAATTCCTGTATGAGACGGACATTACTGATGTTGACATAAGTGAAAACACATTTTTTGTGGGTAGTGTTGGCTTACTAATGCATGTGTGTACTGTTGTAGCCATTTGGATCAAAATTAACAGAAGGTAATGAGAGCTGTGTCTGTAGTTACAGAAATGTTTCAAGTATTATTGGTGGAATTGTGTGCACTCTGCTTATAAAAAAGAATTCAGAAAATGCACATCATTTTACAATAGGTGCTGCTGATATATGATTACAAACTAACTGAATCAAGTGAAATGATTATAAGTCAGTATTTTTAGATGATTTCAAGCTTTTATGGTGATTCATCATTAATGTCGATGAAGTGGAAATGTGGGCTGTAATTCTGACTTTTTGTCATTTTTATTCAGGTGGGTAATGCCAAGAGAATTTGGAGTGGAAAAATAGGCATTCAAAAGACTGATCTCATCAGACAGATGGAATAATGGATGAGATGTTTGGGTTCTAGGTAACTTGCATGAACACATGCATTAGTGGGAACATGCATAAAAACAGAAAGAGGAGATGAAAAAAGGGGAGAAAAGTAATAAGATGGAAATTAGACCTGGAAAGAACAATATCAGATATCAAAAGGTGGAGAAACAGAATCCACGTTAGCAAGTTGGTATTTACATATGACTGTTTTGGTTCAAGTACTGTTTGTGCCGTTATTTTTCTACAAATGATTTGCCTTTTATTTACCCTCCATAATATGTGTGTGCAGCAACACAAATTTTGAACCTCCTGCACTTCTACTATGTGAGAAGAATATTTCTATAGTAATTTAGTTTTTGACAGCTGCAGATTATAGGGTGTACTGACAGTGAAATGCTGATCAACAGATTTGACTTTTCATCTAGTACAATTCTTACTACTGTCTGATAAATTATCAGTTTTAATAGTAAGCATATAGCTGTGATAGTGATAACTCTCTCACACTAATCCTTAGCCTTTAACACAAAATTTAGACTAACCAGAACCATTTCTCCATACATTCAAAAATTAATTTACCATCTTACTAGATCACCAACCCCATATGACCAATTTTTATGTTCCACATATTTTTCATTGTTGGTTACTGTGTGTCAGATAATACTTTAACAGACAGGCAGAGACTGCTTGCTTCTTGTTCTTTGTGCCTAAAACATCAGCTGTGTCATGACTAGTGGGAATATATACACAGGATGCAGAAAAACTCCATGACTAAACTTTGTGAGGTGATAGGGGGGGTCCAAAACAAAGATTTATTGTCAAAGACCTATGTGTTAGAGATATTTCCTCGCAGCACTACGGACTGTCATATTGGGTTGACTAAGGTTGGAAATCAAGAAAAAGCACTGAAGTATTCTTTAAAAAAAAAAAATTATTTCACACCAATTTAGAGTATATGTTCAAATGTGCAGCCACCAACCTCAATACACAACATACAACAATGCAGCAGACACTGACATGCACTCAAAAATGCCAGGTTGCTGCCTGATGGTTCCTGCTGCCTCAACAATACAGGCAATACAATCCTCTTCAGAATCAACTGGTGATGCGTAAATCAGGGTTTCAGTGTGGTTCCATAGGAAGTCCATTGGTGTGAGGTCTGGTGACCTGGGAGGCCAAGACATTGGCCAGCCCTATCCAATCCAGTGATCATTGTAAGTGGTAGTGAGATGATGATTCTGAAGAGGATCTCATTTCCCTTATCACTGAGGAAGCAACAACCATCAGGCAGCAACCTGGCATTTTGAGTACACACATCAATCTGCTGTGTCATCAGCTTTACACTGAGGTCGGTGGTCATATGTTTGAACATCTGCTCTAAACTGGTACGAAATACTTTTTTTTCAGAATACTTAAGTGGTTTTGTGTGATTTCCAACCTTAGTCTGATCCAATTTGATGGTCCGTAGCGCTGCAAGGATACGTGTACATCTCTGTTGTATAGTTCCTTGAAAATAAATCTTTGTTTTGGTTCTCCCTATCAGCTCACGAGTTTGGGCATGGAGTTTTTCTGCACCTGTACAATCTGTGCATTTGCCAAAAATCACACAACTGCCAGCATTTTAATCTACATGTTATATATTTTATTGTCTGTACTGAGCACTGGTACGACAGTGAGCGGCATAAGATTCTGACTTTCAGATACAGAACATTCATATTTACATACAAGTATCTAAAGTGTACTAAATAATATCCTTATACAGACACAGTTAAATTGCTCAAAATTGTTTTTATTTTGCTTTCACTAAGGGATATCAAAATATTTGTCATTGGCAGTTAGTGCATTATTCATCGGTTGCAGTTCTGAGTATAATTTCTAATGGCGGTGCATGAAAATAAGGTTTACAGTACTTTCCACATCATCTATCATCGTTAAGTCCTTCCCATCTGCTTCCACCATTAGATGTATAAGTGGAGACAGGTTCCTTCTCCACTAAGCATGTTAGAAGGACTTAATGCAGGGACTAGCCCCTTTGTAACAACTAATCAAGGAAATACAGTTTCTGAAAATCTGTGCTTGGAAGAACTTATGAAGATGAACAGTGTCCAAAATGTTAGTCATGTTTATCAAAATATGGTTTAATGTACATCACGTGTTTTACGAGATCTGTGATCACAGAGTGAACTGCCTGGAAGTGATGCTATTTTCTTGTATCCTTGAGGCAGACTCAACTGTTGTCATTGTGTTAAAGAATAAGGACTGATATTTTTAAATACTGAGTGTGAAAGTATGGGGACAAGGTAAAGTGTGGCAAGATCCTTGGCATTTTCTGTCACATCTCAAACTCAGGCATCTTCTCTGTCAATAAAATCTTTGTTACTGTATAGAATACAAAGCCTGTGCCATATTGTGGAGTCTGCCAGCCATCATAGCCCCCCCATGCCACTTACAAATGAATGTCATGACCAAATGTACTTATGAATAATCATACAGAATAATACTTTAGTTTAATTTAATAATTTTCCAACAAGATGTGACTTATTCAGTTTGTTACATTTCTGTAAGCAGGTGTACATGTTTCAGGTGTTGACACCCATCATCAGGAGCTTGTACAACTGTAAATACAGCTTCTGGTATTGATTAACCGGATCTACTACCATCCGCTCTCGTTGTTGAGTTGGAACTGATTCATGTGTACCGTACGATACACATGAATCAGTTCCAACTCAACAACAAGACCGGATGGCAGTAGATCCGGTTAATCAATACCAGAAGCTGTATTTACAGTTGTGCGAGCTCCTGATGATGGGTGTCAACACCCGAAACATGTAGAGCTGCCTACATAAATGTAATAAACTGAATAAGTCGCATCTTGTTGGAAAATTATTAAATTCGATTCATGATGCACGGACCCATATAAAATTCATTAGTTTATTTCAGTTTATTAATCCAAAATATCATACATATGATTGTGGACTCGTCACTTTCTAGCAATATTCAAGAAGTGAGATAAGTCCAATAGCAACGAACACAGTATTCTGCAAATGATTTCAGAACCACTTATATATAGTGCAATAAAGTTTAAATTAGATACAGAGCTAATGTGGTTACATAGCTACAAAGCTACAAATTCTTCCACTGAGTAAAAGGAATGCAGAAGAAGAAGAAGTGATTTCAGTTCCTTCTTAAAGGTCTTATAGCTGTCTGTTTGTTTTGTGTACCGGGAAGTTTGTTATACAATTTAGTCCCCATATTTATTACACTTCTCTTATACAAATCAGTTTTATTTAGGTCCTATTATACTTTTACGGCATTACATTTTAAGGACTGATTAATAATGATAGCTGAGCCTAAATGTTAATCTCTACTGATACCCAAGCTCAGCTCTGGGCATGATGCTGAGCCAGTTCCATCCCTTTCCCACCCTCACAACCCACTTCTCTAAGATCCATTCTTACATATCTCCTCAGTTTCCCAAGTGGCCTTTTCAAAGAGCTTTCATCACCATACTTCTAAATACGTTCCTTGCTTTATTCAACCTAGCAACATCCTTGAACCAGTCCACTTTTCAATGTCACCAGAGTACTATATGGCATTACAGACTTTATGTATATGTGGAATTTAAAATACGTATTTCTTACAAACGTTTAAAAGTTCTGGATAAAACTGATGTACAAAGACAGTTATTATGTCTTTAGTGAACAGCTAGTCAAGTTTTGGAAGAGTATGCTATCAAGAAATTTACATCAGTTGCTTCAAAAAAAGTCACATGAGAATCAGCAAAACTGCATGATGGTACAACCATTGTAACTATTCTAATGTCCTGAATTAATATGTAATAGTTTATAGAAGATGTCCCAAATTTTGTGTGTGCATACGTTTATGCATGCATGCATGTGAGCGTGTGCGCGCATGGGGGTGTGTGTGTGTCTATGTGTGTGTGTGTGTGTAGTATTTAGCCTTAGTTAGCTGTAATTATAGAGCATTTATACTTGAAACACAGTGGGCCCTTCATAATTTCAAAGAAACACAAATGCAAGTAACCAAATTTACCATACATAAGTATAAGGGGGAAAAAAATAAATTCTGAACTGAAGAGCAGTATGAATGATGTTAAAGAATAAACTTCATAATTTTCCAGCTACAGAACTGTTAGGCAGGGGGGAAAAAAAAGACAAGGTGGAAACTCTGTAACAACTCTATCCTTGTAGCATATATCGGCAAAAAAAAGTGCTAATTTCATTAGTTAACAGACATTGCTACCAAAACTGGCTTAAGACGCATATGAGCAACATCATGCACTCCATACACAGTACGTAGCCAAGAACAGCACACTACAAAACATGCCATCAAGTACAAAGAAGGTGGTTTTGAAGTAATCCGTCAATTATAAATGTTGATAAATAAATAAATAAATAAATTTCATATCAAAAAAGAAAGGCTGACATAATGCATTTCTGACTGATTTTGAATGGGAGAAAATACTTTACTTAAAGTGCTTGCATTTTGTTGACTTCTCAGTGCTTAACATCTGATGTTGATGGACATTTTGCTTAATCTCCTAAACTTATAGAACAATGCAGAAGAGTGATATTTCATGTCAACATACTGACTCATTGAACAGCTTTACTTTTCACAAATTATGAACTAGAATGCTTCAAGCCAGTATGGCAAACAGGGGTAGGGCATGGACAACAAGGGTTCAATTACTTGCAGAAAATGGGAATTTCTCTTTACCACCATGTCCAGACTGGTTCTGGGGCCCACTCAGCCTTACAAACATTGTGTTTGGGGGCTGTTTGTCCAGAAATAAAGGTGGAGACTGAAACCAACTAATCAACCAGACCTAGTGCTGAGATTGAGTATGTTGATTTATAACTCCTTTTTTCACTGTTTTTCCATGGCATGGTCTTCACTTAATCATAAGGCTAACTACATCTTTGACCTACTGATAAGTTCCTGTAGATGAAATGTGCAATCTGTAGAAGCAGCATTACAGATGATATGTCAACATAAATCACATTCTTCCCAAAGTAGTTGATGTGGGGTACTACACTTTAATTCATGGCACCCATATTAGTTTCTAAAATTATTAAATTTATATTACTTCTGTAAGTAGTGTTTAGGCCCTATGACTCTTTAAATGCTTAGTGTGCTCCACAAATCCAATAAAAGAATGTGTTAAGCTTGCTTCTAACTAGAATGTCTTTCAGTGGTACTCAAACCTTACTGCTGCATGTATGTGTGTGTGTGTGTGTGTGTGTTAAGTTTGATATTTTGTTGAAACAAACTGTGCTTCTTATAGGTTTTTAAATTAGTCATTATGTACCATTACTCCATGCAGCAGTGCTGTGCCTCCAAAAATGCGTCTAGAGAAGTTACGCACATATTGCATTTTTTTATTCATATTTATCACATTTTTGGGTACTGATTCTCACCTACTTTACCCGTATCTTTTCATGCCATTGCATATGCAGTAATGCTCACACTGGAATACATTATACAGTTTTAGGTGTTGTATGAACAACCTGTAAAATGAAGTATGTCGCATTGAAAAGTCATGGCTGTCCAAGGTATGTCTGAATCCAAAATCCACTTGATTGGTTGCAATTTAGTACTGAAAGCCTGCAGTAAGAGTAGCCAAGGGAATTTTATTTTGCTTCTGTCTGTTACTGTGTTTCTCAACACATGAGTCATAAAGCTATTCGGAGTGGGTCACAAAACAATTCAATGAATGTAATTGTGTTTTAACTCACACTGCTTTGATAAGTGTATTAAAAGAAGTATTTTTGTAAATGTGATCACATGTAGTGACACTGTAGCAACATCAGCTTGACCAGGGTCATGTTATAAAAAATTACATAAAGCATTAACTACCAGGTTGCCAGCCTTTCAACAAAAAGTTGTCTGAACAGACAAACAAAATCATCATTTTTCTACAGACATTGTACTGTTCACATAATATTCTCAATTGGTAAATACATTGCAAAACATGGAAAAATTCATACTTAACAGGATCACAGTGTCTAACTCTAGATTTAAGACCCAAAGGAGGACTTACAATACTAAACTTGAGCTCATACTGAAGTATGTTAATGCTAGTGTTTATCTTCATTTCATTACATCATTATAACATCACACATATTACACCAATTCATGTTTGTTATTTTACACCTATCTTTGTTTCTGATTCCTGGGGTTTTAAGACAAAGGTACTGGCCTAATCTGGGTCATGGTTCAAAGAGGCTGAGAAATGCCAGTCTGTTAAAATGGCCTGTTTTATGTAACAGCATAATTTTTTCCTGTTTTCTGATCTGTATTCACAGAGCTTTTAAAATACTTCAGATTAAAAATCCTCAGGTGTGAATGTTAAGTATTCTGTGTTTTATTATGTATTTGTCAGTACTGTGAGCCTTGTTTTTACACTTAACAACATTGGTCAGTGGATGGTGCAAATGCACATCTTTCCATTTCTTTTGTGTATATGTGCAGTTCTGCATTACATATGGTTTTCGTATCATCCTTAGGAAAAGGAAAAAAAAAAAAATGGGGGGGGGGGGGGGAACTTGTCCCTAAAATTAATAATAACATAATGCATACATGGGTTTTAAATAAGAACATATGAAAGGCATTTCACAATTAATATTACAGTTCTTCATTGTACCTCGCTAGAAGTTAAGTGAATTTACTGAAGAATTGCCATTATGCATATGACATTTCTGTAGTTATGGTATTAACACCAACAGCAAAACACTTCAAGGGAGCCTTAAAAGTTATGATAGGCAGGCATTAAAAATAGAATTAGGGAAGTTGTACAGTGTAGAGTTACTTTAAGTCAAAATGTATTAGCAGTCTGTGATTATAAGCAAAATGCTTTTAATGCCCATTGAAATGAACTGGACCGTGTCATAATATTGTGTTTGCATGTAGTTTGTAGTACAAATCTTGAGAATATTCTTAAATGCTTATAGTGTCTAAGGTTATTAGGTGTCCTCTCTGTGTAAAAGGTTCAAGCTTTAAGTTGGAGCTTGCATGTCACTCACCTACTATGAAAAACTGTACATAAAAATGTAGAAATGACATCATTGTTAGGTAACTATCACTGGAAGAGACTGCAACACAAAGAGTGTATATTATAAATAAAATGTCTATGATACATGTATGACACTTTTATGTATGCATTTTTTGTAAAGAATACAATGTTTTTTCAGTGTTTTTCAGAGAGCGTTGTTAATCTCGACCAGCAGTATTTTTCTGTGGAAAGAAGTCATCTTTCACAACTTGTTTAACCCCAGTTATTATTAGCAAAGAAAAATATGTCAGGTGATTTAATTTTGAATCGCATTTATATAAATCCATTTGATGATAAGTGGATATACACTGTTTGTAGCCCTCACCTGTTCTAGTGGTGATGAAATCAAAGATGATTATATGGGCAGGACATGTAGAATGCATGCAAAAGAAATGTGTACAGAGTTTTGGTTGTCAAACGTGAAGGAAAGAGACTGCTTGGAAGGTCTAGGCATATATGGGAGGAAAATATTAAACTGGAACTTAAATAAATGCAATGGGCTGGATTCATGTGACTGAGGATTGGGATCAATGACAAGTTGTCGTGAACCTGGTAATGAGCCTTTCAGTTCCATAAAATGCTCCAAGTTTCATTAAGATACAAGGATGTGATTATATCCTACCATTTCTTGATTATCAATCAACATGGCAAGAATCTTGTGCCACTCTAAATTAATTACCTCCTGAATAGTTTTTATTGTGGGCAGTATGCACATTAAGCATTCCTTCAATACATGTTTTCTGTAACTGAAGCTACTAAAGCTGAAATTACTAAATTTATATTTATATACTTACAAAAACTGTACTACTGTAATATTTTTATGGAATTCAGAGATAAGCCTGCCAAATAATTTACTGCAACAAATTCTCAAAAGTGATTTGAACCCACTTTGCACTGCACAAAATACAATTCTGCTACAAAAGTGTATAATGGCATTACTTACTTACTTACTCCATGAGGCAGAGTCCTTCTTGAGAAGCTAACTGGTTCTGCAGCTAGTCAAGAAATTCCCCGCA
>Ga0123357_10014010_pt1 | contig 10444 bp, 3 predicted proteins | sample TergutEmb28metaG_FD_89873 | JGI IMG/M metagenome (GOLD analysis project Ga0123357, IMG submission 89873) | Embiratermes neotenicus P4 segment gut microbial communities from Petit-Saut dam, French Guiana - Emb289 P4 | ecosystem: Host-associated > Arthropoda: Insects > Digestive system > Gut ...
GCCCACTGCCATAAAGAGACAATTATATGTAATTATACCTAAACTCCCAATGCCATAAAAATGTCAGGACACTTAAAGTCCCTCTCTCATAAAGAGACAATTATATCGTTACACCTAAACTCCTACTGTCAAAATGATACAATTGTATGTAATTACACCTAAAATCCCACTGCCATAAAGAGACAATTATATGTAATTACACCTAAACTCCCACTGTCATAAAGATAATTATATGTAATTACACCTAAACTCCCACTTCATAATGAGACAATAATATCATTACATATGAAGTCCCACTCTCATAGAAACAATTTCATTTCACCTAAATTCCCCTCTGCCATAAAGAGACAATTATATCATTACACCTAAAGTGCCACTGTCAAAAACAGACAAGTATATGTAATTACATCTAAACTCCCACTGTCAAAAAAATCATGATACTTAATTCCTATTGTCACAAAGAGACAATAATATCATTACATTTAAAACTCCCACTGTTATAAAGAGAAAATTATATGTAATTAACCAAAACTCCCACTCTCACAAAGAGAAAATAATTTCACCTAAATTGCTCTCTGTCATAAAGAAAAAAATTATACGTAATTACCCTTAACTGCCATTGCCATCAAGAGACAATAGTGACATTTCACCACACTCCAACTGTCATAAGAGACAATTATATCATTACACCTTAAGTCCCACTATCATAAATTAAAACAATTATATCATTACACTTAACCATCCACTGTCATAAAGAGACAATATCATTACACGGGAACTCTCTCTCCATCATCAAAACCGAAGAGAACTACCAAACAAGATGGCTCAAGTGGTAACGCTTCCGGCAAATTCCGGGTTCGAGCCTACAGCAAGACACTATATATACTCTCACTCTTCATGATTTTACTTTGTCACTCCAGTTAAATTGCATTATTTTGCTTAAAATTGTGTCACTTCAAACAGCACAGCGACAGATTCATTGCACACCCCTTTCAATTATCTCTTCTGTAATTAAATTATCATTTCATTTTACATAATCCGAACATTAACAGCGTCGCAAAATGAAACGCAAATAAATAAATACACAATTTTGCAGAATAAAGTGGAATGTTTCCGGAAGAAATTGAACCGAGACACAGGCCATTCAGCCGTCTAATTGCTTCTTATTAGATTGCGTCACGACAACCCATAGTGTAAACAGAGGGCAGGAGGAGATGAGAAAAAGTTCTGTCTACATTGCAATTTGAGTCAGTTCAGAACTGTAGTACCGAATATATCTGCGTTATTGTATTTTTATACTGCAAAGCATTAGGCAGACATTATACATGTAGGAATATTGGATATCATTGTGTACTGCGCTGTAGACTGTAGTGAAAAAGTGAAATTCTATACTTCATACGAACCAGAATAGTCTTTTCTCTTTTTTAAGTCATTAGATATTTTTAGTTTGCCATTGTTTCTTTGTTTAGAAGGATATGTACAACCTGACAGATAGAAGTAGCTCCTTTAAGGTCTTGGAAAGCGGGTGTGTTCCAAAGTATGTTCGTCACATCACAAGATATACGGCATTGAACATATTTATTAACGTAATAAAACAGATCGATAATGCATTTCGTGGTTGGAAAGTCCCAGATTTGCTTCTGAACCTGAAAATCTGTTCTTATTACTTCGATTTTCTCCTCAGTTCCTCCAGGCAACAAGTCCAGCAGCACATTAAAACAAGCTCTTAATATTGCTTTTCGATCCAATGGTCTCTATCGTCCTAAACAGCATTGTCTTCCTTTAAACTTTCCCACGCATCGCCCGCTCGTCCTTCTGATAACAGTAGAAGATAGGCCGGCGACTAGTCGCCTGGAGCCATGACACGGCTTCACATTCGTCTGAATTATATATAGTTTAGGCTTACGGAAGAATTAAATTCCTACCTCAAAACAGACATTTTCCAAGCACCTCACAATGAATGGAAATATAGTGACTGCAGGGCAGGGGCTGCAGTTGGGGTCCGAAGGTTTGAAAGCTGGACTGCTGGCTAGGAGTCAGCTTGCATTTGGAAGTCCAGCGACCGGTTAAATCGATCAAGATTTTCCTACGTGTTCATCAATCACAGAGCAAACATTTAAGTGATATCAAAATTCCACGTATCCTTCTCATGCAGGCCTCCAACATTTAATATTAAAATTTGGCCCAAATACAGAAGCTGCTGAAATTTTTCGCTCGGCACTTATGTTCAAAACAGTACACTTGACATCACTTTACCTTCTGCAACCCCCCAAAATTTATCCTGTTTCAAACATACTCTTATCAGAGGGACGAGCGGGAACTGCCTGTAAACCATCACAGTTGTAACATTTTCTAAAATTTTCATGTAATTAATAAAGTTATTATCTCTCAACACCCTACCTCCACATTTTCGTATCTCTTTGTCCTTGAGTCGCCAAATATTTAACACATATTTTAATATTATCCTGACATCTACTTGCAGGTAGTTGTCTAGGTAAACATCCTATGGTTACAAAAACGGGGTGTTATTGTTTCAAGGCCGTACCATAACTCGTGCGGCTAGCAGTCAGCCTCTCACTGCGGAGGACCGGATTCGATCCCAGGTCTGTCTATATGGAATATGTCGTGAAAGAAAGGCACTGCGAGATGTTTCCTGCCGAGTTTATCGGCTTGCTCCTGTCAGTACTATTGCACAAGTTCTCCACAATTATGTTTCATTCGTCTGCCACCAAAGCTATATAATCTTAGCAACTGACAGCATCGTTAAACAACACACTTCTCACCCTTTCCCTTCATGTCTCCGGGTAAGTTGTTTATATTTCCTATCCTTTCAAGTTTCTTGATTATAATTGTGCATGATTTTTTCATATCTAATTGAGCCGGCCACACGTTCCGTCCGTTTTATCTTACCTGAAATTTTTATTGCTCGACAGCTCTACTCGTGCTCAGGCCCGCCCATTCTTGAGACTTCGAGATTACACTTATTTATACACACCACAGTCAGTAGGACTCCTCTGGACGAGTGATCGGCCCGTCGCAGAGACAAAACACCTAACAACACACAACACTCACAGCAGATATCCATGCCCCGGCGGGATTCGAACCCACAATCCCAGCAAGCGAACGGCTGCAGACCCACACCCTAGACCGCGCTGACACTAGGATCGGCCTTCTTTTATTTAACCATTTTTAAAAATTAATAATAATAATAATAATAATGCGTATAATTTATGGATAAATTTTGTCTGTCCTCGTACCCCTTTTTCCCCTTGAGTTTCCAGGAAACCCCCGTGTTCTGCAGATCCAGCCCTTCCAAGCCGCTCGAGTTTGGAGTGTTGGTTTTCCGACCAAACTAAACTGGAAGGGACAGGCCGTCAAATCGGCAACTGCTTTCTTAAGTTACGTCATTAGAACGCTTTTGTAGTCTGCAACCTTTACAGCACAGGCATAACTACATGCACTGCTTGTTGTAACCCTATATTTTGACCACACAACGTGCTCACGTGATCCGTGTAATTACTGGTGTAACAGTAAGCATTGTATCCAACCAGCGAATGTTTAAAAGTGAATATTTCAATTAGTCAACACAAATATATTGGGCAAGCAAAAGACTACATGTTTCGGCTAAAATGTTTAGCCATCACGAGGCCCCAATTACAAGAATACAAAGAGAGAGAGAGAGAGGGGGGGGGGGTTCAACTGTACTTCAAGCCCGTTCTTGTACAACATATTTTGTGCTGTCTAATTAAAATACTCATTTGTATTTAATACGCAACTGGATGTGGCACCTGAAAACAGTTAGCCGATGTTTGTAACGCGGAGGGACAGGCATTTGGTGTTTATAATGTAAGTATCTAGTTTCTGTACAAAAACGGAAATATTGTTCCTCTTCATGCCATGAAGTCATTTTGGGAATTACAGGTATATCTCCATTTACTCTGAACCTCGCTACTACCTAATGATGAGTCGTTAGCTTTACGCTCCGTCCGTATTATCCCGAGAAAGAAACCGATACCTATTGAATGGGCGGTTAGGTGGCCCAAAACCCGGTCTTGAAAATTCCTTCTTTTTCCTTTATTTTTTCGGGAGGGAAAGGAGGGCAATAAAGAGGAAAACGTTTTAGCTTCCTGGAATTCGAACCCCGGACCATAGTTTCTATGTATTATATTGTTTAAGCGAATTTCAGGTTTAAAATGTTCCAGATTTTGAATATTAAACGCCTTCTGGAATGTTACGTTGTGTCAGTCGGTAAATTGTTCCTGACGTTTCGAAAAATCATCGTGCCTTTACGTTCAGGGTCGAGCAGTGCGATATAGAATTTGTGTCTCATCTAATGTCATATCAGTAAAAAAGCCCTACGGACACACAACTCCCCGATCCTCAGTTCCAATCCAGACCACGTCAACATGTCCTACAGAACTCGTAAATTCCATCGTCGCTACTGCATCCTTCATTTTAGAAACTAATTTTCTATGCCTATAAATTTCTTGGTATGTTTACTTCCATCCGTCCGTCCCTCTGTTCAGTCATAGCACAGCACGCCTTCTCCGCGTCGTACACCAACAAATTACACGATATTTCGAGCTGCGTCGAAACATTCTTACCACTATTTTTAACCCTTCTATCCCAATTTTTCTTTACGTTCGGCAGCAGTTCGTTGAGAATTCTTGAAACCTTCTGTGATTGATACTAGATTGGTAGCAACTTCGGTCAGAAACACGGGGCGCTTTGTAAAGAATATAAAAGTTTCCAGATCATGGTTTCCATTAAATTCAGGGCCGTACACAATTGAAGAACACTTTGAGTCTATCGAGATTTTACTCTGTGTCTCTGGACAAAATATCACGTTCCACAATACACAGCATCGCATTCCAGGGGCCCCTCACATGTAATATTTCTTGGCATATTCGTGCCAAATCCAATACAACAAATGCTTTCAAACTCAAAATCTCTGGAGAGAATATCATGTGTCAAATTACACTGCATCAAATTGCAGGGGCCCCTTACATGCAGACAGTGAACCTGTAACATGTCTTGGTATATTCTTACCAAACCCATTATGACAAATGTTTCCGAGACTAATTATACGTGGTTCATCCAGTAACACCTGTTAATTAAAATTCACTCTCAGCTACGTGTTTCGGCCATGCTAAGCCATCCTCAGGCTGTGTGCAGCTATGTAAGAACAGAATAGTATAGCTCTACGCTTTATGTTACTGCTGTTTAAGATCGCCGCCGTGTGCAAGGCGACACAGTGTACACTAGTAGATTTTTTTTAGGTTTTATGAACGCCTACGGCCTTCATCACTTACAGTGATTTTGGCTACAGCACGTCGGGTGACAGAACGCGAAAATACGTCGTCACATTTTAGCAGACTTCAGTCTGCACGTTGACCGCCGTGAGAAAAAAAAAACCAATCCTTCTCTCTAAATATATCTGACGTAATATTCAGGTAAAGGTAAAGGTACGATTTTACCCCATGAAGGCTTATGAGGAAGTGGAGGCGTAGATCCGCATATTCTCGTTAGCGGACTAACTGAAAGTAACGGGCATGTTTCAATACCCTTTTGCTGTACCCCGGTGGAAAAGCCCCTGGTAACCATTCGGTAGGAGGAGAACGGTCCCTAAAGGCAGGAGACAAATCTCTTCGTCATCCTGGCCAAGTAAGGTTGTAGAATTACATAAGATATTATAAAGGATCTTGGGAGTTCTGAAACGTTATGGTAAGTGCACTTACTCTCCGCTACGGAAAGCACTATAAATAAAACAAACTAGACACGTAATCCGTCTGACACAACTATATAACATTTTATTGTTAAACTAATACTGACTACTAGTTTTGGCCTCAATGGACCGTCAGCAGGCCAATATTTACAAAAAAAAAAACTTTACTTACATACTTACTCCATGGAGCAGAGTCCTTCTTGAGAAGCTAACTGGTTCTTCAGCTAGTTAAGAAATTCCCCGAAAAAAAAAAACTTTAATAATTTTAAGATTTTAAGTTTGCCAACCAGCGAAAATTTTGTAATTACATTCATAGTACTCACATAATAGAATTTCAGCACAACTTACTACAGATAAATTTTATGTTTTGTTGACCTGCATCTCGATATAATCATGTAAAAAAAACGAACTTGATGCACAACTTATTCTTAGTATATTTCGTCAAATTTCTACATGCTTCTGAAGTATCTAGGTCCATCATCAGGAGGTATAACTGTATGTATAAAACTGTCTCTTGTCCTGGTTGGATTGGAACCCCGATCCATTCAGGACAACAGACAGTCATCTAAAAAGAATAATAAGTTCCAATTGTTGTATACATACGGTTGTACCTCCTGATGATGGGCCTAGATACGCCCGAAACATGTAGAGGTTGACGAAATATACTACGAATAAACTGTGCATCAAGTTGGATTTTCTTTACAGGATTACTACAGATAGCACATCTAAAAAGCTGTTAGTAATTATGAAGACTATTAAGGAATGGAAGTAGGATCACATAAAATTGACGTTTTTTACTATTTTCAAGTTATTTTGTAAATATTTGCCTGCTGAAGGTCCATTGAGCCCGAAACTAGTACCCAATATTTTGCTTGTTTGTTTTTTCTTTCTTCCTTTCTTTCTTTTTGGCGCGACAGCCCTCAGTGGGCCAGGGCCTCCTCATTCACGAGGTTTCTACGTGGATCACACACAACGACGCACCACAGTCGGAATGACTCCTCTGGACGAGTGATCAGCTTGTCGCAGGGACTTCTACCTGACAACACACAACACTCACAACAGACAGACGTCCATGCCCCGGTGGGATTCAAACCCACAATATCATCAGGCGAACAGCCGCAGACCTACGCCTTAGACCGCGCTACCCAATAGTAGTATAACAAAATATTATAATAGTTGTGTCAGACGCAGTACATATACAGTTTGTTTTATTAATGTACTTTAAACACAACGGGATGTCCTTTACCAAGATTAAAGCAATTTGTTCCCCACAGCAGCAACCGAAAGCTAATTTTCTCTAGGAATTATATCAAACTGCCTTATAGAACATTGTGGGTATTTAGCGTTCCGTCTATGCCACAACGAGTCCTATTAACACGGAATGCCTCTTTTTAGGATTTGTTAATTCACATGGGGTCGCACTTCCTCTAAAGAGCTTCAGAAAATATCTCGTGAGTGGCAAATTATTTTCACGTGATCGTTCTTAGTGGCATACAAAATGTGAAAGTGATTTGTGGCGAGTTGGCAAAACTGCAAAAAGCTTCGTCCTGTCTGTCTGTCTGTCTCTCTATCTGTCCATATGGAACGACTGGGCTCCCACTGGGCGGATTTCAATAAAATTTAATATTTGAGTATTTTAAAAACTCAGTCGAGAATATTCAACTTTCGTTCGATTCTGACAAGTATAACGGTTACTTTACATGAAGACCTGTGTATATTTAGGATAATATCTCTCTCCGTTTTTATCAAAATGTGAAACGTTTTGGACAGATTTGTACAGAAAACCAAAACGCACATTTTATAATCAATAATGTTTTTCAGAAAATCGTGCAGTTTATGAGATAAAGTGGAAAAATATGGTAAAGCCAGACAGACAACAGATGGCAGTATAATATAGCGCATGCGCATTTCGTTCTGGACAACTAAGGCTACAGACACACACTCAGATCTTGTAACTCTTAGTACATTTTCACGGCAATAATGATTAAGCGAACGCACCTAAGTGTTTCGTTTACACCTACATTGCCTGTCTTGACTTCAACGTTCTCAATTCCCGACAAAATATTTGCTTTTTTGAAGCTTCCCATGCTTCGCCCGCTTGTCATTCTAATAACAGAAAATAAATGAAAATGAGCGCGGAGAATTGGTGGAATAGTTATGAATGAGGAAAAGTGAGGTACTCGGATATAAATCTCTCACAGTGCCATTTGGTTCACAACAAACCACACATGGACCGAATCGGAGTCGAACCCGTGTCTCCACCGTCAGAGAACAGCAACTAACGGCATGGTTTCCCCTGAATTACGTTTCAAAATTCAACTCACACGTCACAGAAAACACAGTCCGTTTACATTATAAAGATCGGTAATTTAACCTGTATAGGATTTGGGTTTGTGAGAAACATGCGAACACAATTAGTTGGCAAAATACAAATATTACTAATATAACTTCATCAAACTACGACCTACGGAGGTAAAAACGCATTCACATCCCCATAGAGACCTGCTGACAAAGTCCAAGATGAAGAGTCCTTCCTCGACTAGTTAAGAAATTCCCCGCATTTTATGGAACCCGAAGGTTCACTACCCCATTCGCAAGCGCCAGCCACCTGTCCCTATCGTGAGCCGGATAAATCCAGTCTATGCTTCTCAATCCCGCTGCTGGAAGATCAATTTTAATATCATCTTCCCTCCTAGGACTAGGTCTTCCCAGTAGCCTCTTTCCCCCAAGACATAGGCCTGCTTCAATTTTAAAAAAAAACAGTGCATTTCCGAAATGGCTTTAGAAAAGCACAGGGACAATGGATCCCGATAGAAGTTACAAGTTCTGTCCGCACACGTGTTCCCACATTGCAATTGGTCCACGTGCCAAGACCAAATATCCAAATGCATGCACGTGCAATCTATTGTTATACTTCCTGTAGGCTTCATACGTTTAGCCAACAAACTTTCTTCTTCCTTCGTCTAGACACATTCAAAGGGCGAAACAAATTCCAAAATCTCATTGTATTTCATCTTCTGCTCTTGATTAGGCGGTTTTTACACCCCCATTTCTTCACGCAATCGCCATCAAATGCTTCATATTCTTGAATCACTGAATGATTTATATAAACCAACAACTGATAGGTTTTCTGAGACCAAGCAATGAATAGAACACAATTAAAAATCATAGACTTCTGGGACACAACGTTACTTTAGTCGGTAATTTGTAACAGATGTTTAGGAGCGCCTTGCTGCACCCTTCTGCAGGGTAGTCCAAGGAAAAAATAAATTGGTGGGAAAATTAGTCATATTATGTAAATGAAAACAACTTATTCGCCTTTAACTACACTGAAGATGGAGGCAAAAGTCTTTCGAAATTTCGGGAACAAATTGCCAACAAATACGGCTGGATATACAAGAAACTGTAATTTTAATAAAGAAAGCTATGGCAACTTCGAATAAGGCGACATACAGAGACTATTATTACGAGTAGATATTATCGTTATATTTAATATGGCTGCCCCCTCCTAATTAACTCCAAAGAACAAAATTCGTTTCATTAGGCGCTTCCGCAAAATTGCGAAAAGCGACTATTAGCTTCGTCATGTCTGTCTGTCCGTCCGTCCGTCCGTCCGCATGGAACAACTCGGTTTCTACTGGATAGACTTTCAACAAATTTAATATTTGAGGATTCTTCGAAAATATGTCAAGAAACTTCAAGGTTCATTAAAATCTGAGAAGAATAACGGGTACTTTACATGAAGCCCAATGTACAGTGTTGATATCTGGCTCAATTCTTCTTACCTTCAGTAATATTTCAGAGAAAAGTCGTAGAGGAAATCAAAGGTAAAGGTAGTGCCCCAGAGAAAATCAAAACACATTTTATATTCAAAAAGATCCCCCTGAAATACTGACGTTTATGACAAAATATGTAAAAAATATTGTAATGCCGGACAGCCCACAGACGATAGCATGACCCACATTGCGTGCTGGATACCTATGGCTAAAAACACACACCCAGAATATGCAATAATTATTGCTTTTCCACTGCAAAGATGGTTGCACGAGCACGCCGCAACTGTAAATAATACATCCATTGCCTGTCTTGTGTTTGTGAGTCTGAAGTATACATTACTAAGCTATATGACCGCTAACCTGACACTACGCATCCCTAACTATAAACCTTATGTCTTTGCTATTTACATGCTGTCACAATACACTATCACTTTGTGCCTGAATTTAAAGGTATTTTCTTAGATATTTTGTCACTTACGAGTTCCGAGTTCTTCCTTCACGGCTATAGGAACTTTAGGAACTTCTTTATGGTTGGCGACAGTGTATACAGTTGTTCGGTTCGTACGTGCAAAAGTAAACACAAAGAGTTAAAAGGTACGCTGTAAGAATTATTTCTCCGTCTCATATATTAAAATATTCTTATTCAATCAGAAGTAGCTGAAATGGAATAACTTACTTTCATTCAATCTACGTAAACTTTATCTTATTAATTTTCCTAACTTTATCTTTTTTATGATCTTGGTACAATCATTTAACTTCCTATAAGATATCTCTACATTTTTAATGCACCAATGATAACTGACGACTTACTTTCTTGCCAACTTTGCGCTTCTCTCCATTTCCAAAGTACACTGATGAGGGGGGGGGGGGGTTCCCTCCCTATTTCGGGCCTCCTCCCTAATACCCGAACCCTCCTGAAAATCCTTCCCGTCCTTCACTCACC
>Ga0123357_10014011_pt1 | contig 10444 bp, 8 predicted proteins | sample TergutEmb28metaG_FD_89873 | JGI IMG/M metagenome (GOLD analysis project Ga0123357, IMG submission 89873) | Embiratermes neotenicus P4 segment gut microbial communities from Petit-Saut dam, French Guiana - Emb289 P4 | ecosystem: Host-associated > Arthropoda: Insects > Digestive system > Gut ...
AACCAGTTAGTCGCGGACTCCTGAGGATGGTCGTATTAACGGCCGAAACATGTTGAGCATTTAATGAGTATTGAATAAATAATAAAATAAGTGGCATCAAGTTGGTTTTCTCTTTACTCAACTGTAATACAAGACATTATGTGCAACAACTTTACATAAGGAGAAACTGTCACATTCTGAGGAAGGAATTTTTTTAATTAATATTCTTATTTATGTGGAAGGAACTGACAATAGAGAAACCGAAAAGGCTTAATTTAAGTCAATATCCGTAATTGGCATGGGTAAACTACAGCAAATTTTTGCAGTAAGAAACAGACAAGCAGAGTGACCTGATTTAAGCAAACAGTTAAATGTTTCGTTTAACAGCACCTATAACAATAAATATTATAAGTGACGGAAGTAGCTCGAAAAATTCGCAGCTACGACAGATCCTTTAAAATTTATTGTGATGTTTTTTTAATATAAAAGAGTTTTATTTTACAATGTTCTGGCACTTCCTGTTGAGGTCTTTACACTAAATACCGTTAATAGAACATAAAGTGTAGCAGTGTCTGACAGTGTCTTTTGCTATCAGTTACTGTTAAACATTTGTGTCGGTCAACGAAACCACGACAGACCCCAGTTTCAACAGAGAATCTTGTCACAACGCAAGAAAGAGTGTTTTTCAACGCGACTTTTGTTAGTTCATTAAGTAAGGTGATTAGTTACGGTCAAATTGAAAGATTCAATTCAACATAAATCTGGGATTCTGCAGAATAGGAGTTGTGTCTTTTCTTGCTACCTACAGACGGAGGCTGGGGCCAATTTATTCACCCGCCGATCCCAGTGGCCGTGCTGTCTAAGGAGTGGGTCTGCGGAGGCTGCCTTGCTGGGATTGTGGATTCCAATCCCGCTGATGGCATGGTTTTCTGTCTCGTCTGAATGTTGTGTGTTGTGAGATAGAGTTCTCTGCTTCGGGCCAATCACTCGTATCCTACCGCGTGCGGTGTATCTGAGTGTGGTGTAGGGACCTCAACAGTGGGGAAGCCTAGGCCCACTGGGGCTGTCGAAACATGGAGGGGGGAAACGTATCCTTCCAATGAAGTAGCCATTGCTTACAGATGACATCATATCGTAATCTGGTGCAAGGGATAGTTTTTATCAAGTTTTATGTCCGCTTCTCAGTCACCTCCGTACGGCAGGATTTTTATATTCAGAGCATATATTAAACTGTATTTTTTTAACTTCACCTTACACATGCCTTTGTGATGATGTGAGAATAACAAATTAAAGATAGAACACTTCTGCCATGCCCAGGAGGGAAGACCACGAAGTCCGTCAAGGACACGTGGGGCATTGGATAATATAGATAGAACACACAATAAAATTTTAACAAACGGCTAGAAGTTTCGACTTTGCAACAAGCTATTACCAAGCAATACAGAAAGATAAGGATTTAATGCATGTTATTAGACATTTACTCTTAGTTCTTCAAAAATGTTAATTTTCCATCCTCCGTTTTAAGTAACTCCATGGATACGAGACCTGCATGAGAAGCTAGTCAAGAAATTCCCCGCCTTTTATGTAACCCGGACGTTTATTACCTTATTCACAAGAGCCGGCCATCTGTCCCTATCCAGAAAATTTCAATCCCGTCTATGCCTTCATCCCACCATTTTAATATTGTCCTTCCATCTACGCCCAGGTCTTATATGTGGCCTCTTTCCCTCAGGTTTTTACACCAAAACCATTCATGCACCTCTCCTCTCCCCTATACCTGCTATTTGCCCCGTCAGTCTCATTGTACAGGATTTGATCATCCGAATAATATTTGGTGATAAGTACAGATCGTAAACATCTGGTACATTATGTCGCGAAACTTCCGTTTGTAGGAATGTCAGCATAGCTGAATCGTTTGTATGAAGGGGCTGCAAGTTGTGTTCAGATAAACTATGTGTCCGTAGATAACGACATATATATAAATTACATTTCTGTGTCTGGTGCTGGAATCAAGCGTCGTGGCTTCCGATTACAGAACACATTGAAAGATCTATAAACCGACGTTGCTGTGTTGAAGGTGGTTAGATACACATTTGCGCTTATGTGTTCGACTGGAACTCCGCCTCATAAATTATCCACGTAGATGATATAAATTTACACGCTATGTAAGTGAATCTGACTTTCTGCTGACAGGTACGCGGGGGGATGTGCTAATTTGAAAAGTATGCATGTGGAAAGATGTGCTTTACGAGCAGTCGTCTACAGCTTCCTGGTTCAGCGATCTTAAACACAGATTTTCATCGCTTTAATTATCAACCAAGAAATGCACTTACATAAAATTTCACATTAAAATCTTTAAAATCGCTCCAACATATTTCGATCCTAAGATCATCCTCAGGGAGCTACGTTGTTCCTTGCTAAAGTCACATTTTTAAAACACTCACTAATTAATTCCTTTATATTAATTAGTGAGTGTTTTAAAAATGTGACTTTAGCAAGGAACAACGTAGCTCCCTGAGGATGATCTTAGGATCGAAATATGTTGGAACGATTTTAAAGATTTTAATGTGAAATATTATGTAAATGCATTTCTTGGTTGATAATTAAAGTGATTCTACGAAATGCACGGTGCAACAATAAAGACAGATTTTCATATTAAATGGTATTATCAGCACCTTACTTCAGGGAATCACAGGATAAATGAAGCTAAGGACATACATGGACACTCTAAAACAAAGGGAATACAATTTCACTTTTGTCACTCCCCTCAATACTTACAGTTTTACTCCTATAAGAGATGCTACAAACAAAGTCTCTCCAGGGACGATAAGCCCAGATAGGATGTTCGTTTTGTGTGAATTTATGAATAAATGTTTTATTTTAACGTTTAAGTTAATTGTAATTTATGACAGAATAGCAATAATATATTAACAAATATACTTAATTTTTATTGAAATTATCATTATGTCAAAAGATTTTATCCCCTATGCTCTCTACAAAGCAAACAGGACAGTCATTAGCACAACCAACGTGTAGTTCGTAAAGAGATATGTGGTTTTAGACAGTTGGAAATTGGGAAATTGCCTTACGGAAATAGGAGTCGTTGTAGCGTAGTCAGTACAGGGACCAGGTTATGGGTTCAACGATCCGCAGTACGAATACTGGTAGAGAAAATATATTATTTTGTCCTTCAGACCGTCCAGACAGACCTTAAATCCCACCTATTTGTTGTCAAGTGGGGTCTTTTCCTGACGTGAAGCAACCGGATCGTGAAGACAGCCACCAAACTCCACAGAGTGGCGAGATTAAGAATAAATGGAGTCATACTGCTGCTTTCCTTACGTTTTCATGATGCGTAGATTGACAGGCTTGCTTTTTTACCTTCACCTTTATTTATTTAAGGGAAAATTTTTGTAGTATCTGAAATAACAAGATGACACTCATTCAAAACATTTGTTTAGCCTTCAGGTTGTTAGCGACAACTAATGAGGCATTGTTGTTAGGTATTTTAAATTTGGAATGATGATGAAGGTGACAGTAAAGCTCTCTTGTAGTTGTTTAAACTAATAATCTGTTACTAAAAACATTACCTTATATATATATATATATATATGTTTTAAGCAGTTTTCTGATCAAGATTTAATTGCTGGAGGGACTACAATGCGCAGTTAGCTTTCATGGCCTTTGCCTGCGGTGTTTACAGAATGAGCTGAAATTAACGAGAAAAGGTTTCATTACATAAGCTTTAGAATTACACAGCCATTCTGTTGCCAATGACTAACTTCATGATATCCTGTATAAATGGAAACTGACTCTTGGACTTAGGGATTTGATATCTTTTCTTCACTATAATTACATACTAAAATTCCATACTTTATTTTTATAAATTTTGTAACTTTAATGAACCTCTAACAGCCTTTAATAATAATATAAAATTAATATTACATTTGTTTTATTAAAGTCACCTGGTATTGATTAATTAAAAGAAAAACACGCAAATATTTTATTTCCTTTTTTAAGTTAGCCCTACTCGTATTAAGACTCAGTAGACAATCTCTACAGTTAATTTTCTCTTATTATTAGGATGGATGCCGCAAAGTGCGTCGTTTATCTTCGGTAGCTGAAGGAAACGGTGAAGTGCCTGCGGTTTTGCCGACAGCCTTCACCGTCTTGGATCTGCTGCTGAACGCAGGCGAAGTGGTGGCTGTGGGTGAGTCACTTATTTTGATCTCAGTGTGTATTTATCTGCGCGGTTCGTTTTACATAATTACATTTGATTATGTTTCTTCTGTGGTAATTTTCATTTCATTTAGCGTTCATTTGAACACGTTTGCGTCATTTGCCAAGTGTCTCATGCAAGCTGTTTTGACAGTCTAGCAATACGGCGGATGGCCCTTACTTGCGAGGCAACAAACATTGCCACCCGGTGAAAGTTATTCAGCGCCATTCGTTATTGCTACTCTGCGCTTTCTCTGGCAGCTTTCACAATTTGAAACACACTATCTTGGTTTTGCGAAAATAAAGTATCTGGAACAGAGCCTAAATTTTGCTAATATTTAAGCTCTATTATGTCTTTATGTTGGTCGGGACAGTCGGTAAAGGGATCCGATACGAACTGGACGATCTGGGGATCGAATCCCGTTGGGCACGATATTCTTCGCAACCGTCCAGACCGGCCCAGGGACCCGACCATTCCCATGCGGATCCTTCCTATAGGTTCACGGTCAGAGCGTAGCATTACCCATGCATCCCCGTCTAGCGCTGAAGTTAAAGAAAGATTAGAGTTTTATTTCTACTGTTCCTCTGTGCCTTTCTGGCATGTTATAGAGCGAATTTTTTTTAATATATTTAAAGTCAAGGGAACAAGGAACCAGGGTTCACATTTTGAGCAGACAATGTATGTATATATACGTTATGAGCTTCTAAGGTAATCAGGCGCTTCACGTGAGACCGGCGTAACAGGTAACCGGTGGATGGCTTGACTCGCCAGACGTTGATTTAGTGAGTGCGATGTCCGTTACAGGACAATCTAGTGAATATGGACTGTAAAGTTTCGGGGGGTGTGGACTGAGCTTGCGTGCCTCAGAAAGTTAAAGTGGTTGGCTTCTGTGACCACGGTAATGAACATTCAGGTTCCATTAAACGCGGGAAGTTTGTTGAGTAGCTGAGGACCTATTAGGTTTATAAATATGACGCTTTACCATACGTTTATTTAATTCGTTATATAACTAATTAGCTGTTTAGTTAGCTGGATAGTTATTTGGTCATATAGTTAAGCATGTCAATTTGAAAGAAACATTTGCCAGTCATAACCATGTACTTCTCTCCCATTTAAGTCCACTTCTTTAAACCTTAAAGGTAAAGATAAAGGCAAAGGTAAAGGTAAAGGTAAAGGTAAAGGGAAAGTTATAGGTAAAGGTAAAGGTAAAAATAAAGGTAAAGGTAACGGTAAAGTTAAAGGTAAAGTTAAGGTACAGTTAAGGTAAAGGTAAAGTTAAAGTTAAAGGTAAAGGTAAAGCTAAAGTTAAATTTAAGGTTAAAATTAAAGTTAAAATTAAAGTTAAAGGTAAAGGTAAAGATAAATGCCACCCTATAACCTGCCGCGAAGACACAAGAGTCTGTAGAAGCATAGCTGTACTCTTTCTTTAACCTAGGCACTAGATGGGGTGGCTGGTCATCGTCACGCCCCTGCCACTTTATTCCTGGGAAAGAGACACAATACCCATTTCATAGGAGGTTGAGTGGGCCTAGATCCGTTCTGGAGGGGTGCAGATAAACTCACACCTACCGGGATTTAATCCCCGGACCTTTCAGCACGTAGTGAGTCGCTATACCGACAGAGCCATCTCGGCCCACTGCTTTGAATCTTACGAAAGAAATTACTGATCTTATATGGCACTAATGAACTTGCTATTATGTGCTGTCAGCATATAAATTTGTATTATATTGGTGTTAGAACTTAACCTCTGTTGTCTTAGTGCCCTGTGGGGTAAGACCAATAGTATTCTTTCACAGATCAGCTTGAGAGTCACAAAAATATCAGTCTCTTATTATAAAAGCATGCATGTCATCTTAATTATTGTTTCCGGTGCGACCATATAGGACTTGTGCTCGTTGGTTAGGAAGGGTTGCTTGTTCTCTCTGTGCTATAAGTCACTTACTTACTTACTTGCTTACTTACTTACTTACTCCATGGCGCAGAGTCCTTCTTGAGAAGCTAACTGGTTTGCAGCTAGTCAAGAAATTCCCCACATTTCACGGAACCCGAATGTTCATTACCGCACTCACAAGCGTCCGCCACCTGTCCCTATCCTGGGCCAACCCAACCCAGTTCATATACCCGCATCCCACCACCTGGAAATCAATCCTAATATTATACATCCATCTGCGCCTACGTCTCCCCAGTGGTCTTCTTCCCTACGGTTTCCCCAGCAAGACCCTATACACTAAAGAACGTAAATTCAACGCCAAGGTCGGAAGCCTGTTATTCGTAATGAAATAATCAGTCTAAAATTCTATTACACACTTCAATTCTTTGCCTGATAGCTGTTACTGGTATTATGTCTTATGAGAATACGCATGATGGTTTAAGGCAGCGAGCAGGTCTAACAAAGAAAATGTTTCTTAAGAACCGAAATTGTCTGACTGTCCGTCTCTTGCTAGGATTGAGGTTATTTAGGATTAGGGCGCTAGAAGTTAAAGTTAGCGCCAGGAAGGGCCTATTAACCTTTTAAATGCGAAGTTAAATCCCATGTGCCCTTTACTAGCATTATTCGGAGCTCACCATATTCTCCACGTTAGCAGGTAAAAGGTTAAAGTGTCTTTGCGTTCGCGTTAATGGCAACAAAATGTGGTCAGTTCTCCGGACACCCGACTTTAGTAACTTTCACATAAACAACAAATCCAGTTTCCATCACAATGATTGCGCAGTAGACATTGTTGAAGAAATAATGAGTGTAATGACTAGGCTGTGGACTGGACAGTCCGGGCCTTGAATCTCAGTAGGGGAAGAGATTTTTCTCTCCTCCAAACGTCCAGTCCGCCTCTGTGGCTCACACAGCCTTCTGTTTAATGGGTACTGTGATCCTTCGATGGGGATAAATTAGCCCGAGCGTGAAGTTGACCACTCACCTCCACCTAATGACAAGGTTAAGAATGAGTGGAGATGTACTGCTACACATCCTCTACGCCTTTATGACGTGGACAGGGAAAATTTTACCTTATACACATTTAGAACACTGTCTGACAAAAAGCAGAGGGTTTTAATATTAGAAAAGATGGTACAAGTCGGCCGGTTAGCTCAGTCGGTATAGCGACTGACTACGGATTGGAAGGTCTGGGATCGAATCCCGGTGAGGACAAGATTTTCCGCCCGTCCAGACCGGCCCTGGAGCCCACCCAGCCTCCTGTAAAATGGGTACCGGGTCTTTCCCGGGGGTAAACTGCGGCCGGGGCGTGCTGCTGACCACTCACCCCCTTCTAGTGCCGCGGTCATGGAAGAGCAGAGCTATACCTCTACCCACCTTCTGGGCCACACCGGGCCTGTAACGGGATCACTATATAAAGGTGGTACAAACAGTTACCACTGGGCTTTAAAGTTTTAAGTCATGTTTCCTTGTATAAGGAATACGGATATATGAATATATTCCGAAATTTCTTAAAATACATGCGTCTCCACCTTCATGGAATAACGTGCAAAAAGAGAAAGAAAAAAGGCAAATAAGAATTGTGTTCAATGATTGTTTCACAAGGTGTAAATAATGTATTGCCCACATAGTGTAAAGCAGGTCCCATTGGCCGCGCGTTCTAAGGCATGTGTCTGCGGCCGCTCGCCTGCTGATATTGTGGTTTCGAATCCCCCCGGGGGCAAGGATGTCTGTCTGTTGTTAGTTTTGTTTGTCTTCAGATGAAGGTGGCTTCGACGGGCTGATCGCCCGCGAAGAGGAGTCCTACCGACTGTGATGCTTATTGTGTGTGATCTAGAAACCTCGTGAATGAGGAGGCCCTGGCCCACTTGGGGCTGTTGCGCCAAAAGCAAAGAAACAAACAAAAAAAACACAGTATAAAAATAACTTATAGATGAAAATATCCACACACTACTTCGACATCTGGCTCCGAACGTATTATGTGATACTCTTCCCACAAAAATAGGTGGCACGTTCATAAGAATGTCGGTTTTTATAAATGTCATGTAAGTACAGATCCGATTAATCAAAGAGGCCGCGTGATGATATCGAACAACGACTACGATCCCAGAAGGTTTTCAATCTAATTAATGGCGCAGTTATTATGAGAGTATGCTTTAATTGCAAGGACAGACAGACATTCTATCGCCTAGAGCTCCGGCTAATTGATAAGCAGTTACTTGACTCCATGCAAAGCTACAAAGACCAAGTCATTAGTATGAGTCAACAGCGACTTTCAAACTGCACAGTCGTGTCTGGCCTGTACGTTCGGTAACCGCGTTGAGTGTGCCTTAGCGTGGAGTGTCGAATGCGTTCCGGGAGACGGTTCCTGGCACGTGCCACTTAGTGTCAGAAGCACAGTTACTTAATGCATGTACTTGTTATTTCCGTTGCTATATAATGTCTTCCTGATTAAAATTAATTAGTCCAGAAAACGCCTTCTTATCTACTTGATATTAGCTCAACATGAATTAGGATTTTCGAGCATTTTTTAATTTATCAACTCTCCTACGTGCTACATACACAGCCCATCTCATGCTGCTTCATTTATAATAATCATCATCAGCTCTACAGCCCTATGTGGGCCTTGGCCTCCTCAATACATATAGCCAACGACCTCTATCCTGGGAAGCCGCCAGCCAGTTTCTACAAACAAATTTCCTTGCATCTTCTTCTACCCCGTCAATCAATCTTGATTTCGGTCTATCACGTCCTCATTGACCTTCAAGGTTTGTCCACAATATCTTCCTAGGCAATTCGTTTTCATCCATTCGCACAAAATGTCCCTTCCACCTCAGCCAACTGGATTTTATTACATTAACTATATTTCGTTTATTGTATATCTCTTGTCATTCTCTATTGCAGCTCTTCCGCCACTGTCCATCGTTTAAGATATTAACACGAAATTCGTGACTGTACAATACTGTCCCTCTTCATCTTATGGCTGCAGTACATTGCGTTCGAGAAGCGCATACATTTCTCCCTCGAATATGCCCAGCATTTCGCACCCATATAGAAAGAGCCTGATGGGCCGGGATAGTTTATTCGGTGTAGCGACTCGCTAAGGGGCTGGATGGTTCGGGGATTGAATCCCGGTGAGGGCGAGATTTTCCGTACCCGTAAAGAAAGGCCTCAGTCCCACCCAGCCTCCTATACAGTGGGCACCGTTTCATTCCCCTGCGTAAAGTGGCCTGGGCGTTGGGTTAACCACTCACCCGCATCTAGTGCCCAGGTTAAAGAAAGAGTAGAGCTAGACCTCTAACCCCCCGTCCTCCCCATTGGCCTTCGCAGCCTGTTTTAGGACGAACTTTAAATTTACCATCAATATACATAGCTTTGCCCGGAGACAGTAAAACTTTTGTATTAAAATTCATAAAACTAAGCCTTCCCTCTCCTTAATTAGGTGCTGCTTCAAGAAGACACGAGGAGAAAAATAGTGTATCCACATACTCTTATCCTCGCCACTAGATGGAAGTGATCGGTCATCTTGAAGGTTCGAAAACTTTACCGACAGGGAAGAAGTTACCGATATTTGGATACGAGGCATGTTGGACAACAAAGGTGGTTGGGTCGTGGTTGCAAGGAGAGAAAGTTAACCCTTGTTGATTGTCGAAGCCGGGGACGCACAGTGACACTAGAGTCAGCTGCCATTACTCCGGCTTTTCTTGTGCCCTTCGCAATTTTTAATGTTTCCAATTTCTGTTTCAAAAACATTGCTCTTAATGAATGTCTTAACCAGTGTGTTGTCACAATTCAAGAGTCACGACAGCTACAAACGAAGCTCGAAATTACCTCATCTTAAGGTGACCTATAGTTCAGCTACCGTAACAATTCTTTGGCCGATTAAATAGACATCTTAATTGATTACGTGTAAGAAGTGCGAAGTTTGAACATTAAACAGGTGAAGTATGGATATGCACATAGAGCAAACCTTCCGCTTTCCCTTAATGATTTTACTAATTATTCTTCAATGAACTCTCATCTAGTGGATCATCCGTGAGAAATAAATTTAATATAACTACAGCAATGTATTCTGTGATTAGCTATTGAATGTAAATTAAGAGCAAAGAAGAGAGAAACTCTTTCATGTTAATTCCCACATTATAGACGACAGCAGAATGAGGCTTCCTGACCCTTCACATTTTCTTCTCTTATATGAGAAATATTATAGTCTTGAAAATAAATGTTGTTATAACCTGTAATCACGTAAATAGGTACAGGTATTTAGTCAATATTAAGAAACGTGGCTGGGGGGGGGGGGGGGGGGTTTTTTTTAGGTG
>Ga0123357_10014013_pt1 | contig 10444 bp, 9 predicted proteins | sample TergutEmb28metaG_FD_89873 | JGI IMG/M metagenome (GOLD analysis project Ga0123357, IMG submission 89873) | Embiratermes neotenicus P4 segment gut microbial communities from Petit-Saut dam, French Guiana - Emb289 P4 | ecosystem: Host-associated > Arthropoda: Insects > Digestive system > Gut ...
CACCGCCTCTCCCGCCATTGACCAACCCACAACACCCACAAACGATAAACCCACCAAACGCACCATGTTCAGCTTCCTCAAAGAACTCATCGCCTCCGCGAAAGAAGGCGTCGCCGAAGCCAAAGCCGAAGTCGCCGCCGAAAAAGCCGCGAAAACCCAGCAAGAACGCCAACACCGCGAAGCCGCGCAAGCCCGCATCGCCGCCATCCCCGAACCCGAAAAATTTGCCCTCGCCCTCGCCGCCCCCTTCCGCGCCGTGCTCTTAGCCGTCTGGTCGCCCATCCTCGAACCCGACGAAACCGACGGCGCCATCACCTACCCGCTCGCCCTCTACACCTGCGGCGAAAAAGACACCCTCACCCCCGACCAACGCAAAACCCTCCCCGAACTCCTCGAACGCGATTTCGACATAGTGGACAACCCAAGCGCCCTCCGCGCGATAGCCTCCATCCTGCAAGCCGCCTCCCTCACCGACAAACTCAAGGAACACGCCGCCGCCGAATCCATTGAAGCCTCCGAAATCATAAACGACCTCCACCAAACGACGCGCCTGACCCACGAAGAACAAGCCAACGCCAAGCGCGCCCTGCGTTCCACAAGGGCGTTTGCCGCGTGCATGGCGGCGCATGCAATCAGCGCCAGCGCGGATTGCGGCTATATGGAAAAAGCGCAAGCGAACGAATTGCTGACCGCCGTGGCGGAGCTTGCGAAAAAAGAATATACAAGCTGGGAAGATTATGGCGCGGAATTCCTGCGCGGCGAGCGCGGCCTGAACAACGCGCTCGGCAGACGAATGTTAGTCAAATACACAGCCTACCTCCACAAGAAACCCGCCAGCCCTTGGCGAACAATAAGCTGGCCGAAAAATTAAAAAAATCAACTTATGATAAAGTTATATAAAACAAAAAACAGCCGCTTACATTATTCAGAATGTTGGATTGATGGCAAAATAGCAACAATTCATACAGGCATCGTCGGCAATAAAGGTGAGAGCGAGGAAATCCGCGATGTCAAAGATGAGAATGGTTTTCTAGCCAATTTTCAAAAAGTCTGGATGAAAAAAGGATATGCGCTCATCCCTGAAGAACAACAATCCTTGCTCGTGCTCCAATGGCCTATGAAGACATTGACCGGAAGCACATACAATCATAGTATCCGCAACCATGCAGAAGCGTTGCTGAATGAACATTTAGGCTGGCTTGGCTTGGGTCATGTGGACGGTTTTGACATGGGCAGGACATCCAATCCCAAGGAAGAATTTGCGCTGAATATTTTTTGCAAGGTTGTTGATGATAAAATCGCCGTCGAAAGCATTGTGAAGATGCTCCCGCTTCAGTTGGATTGCTCAAGATTGAAAATAGCCACAAGACGCATTGGAGACGAAAATTTCACGTTACAATATTCAGCAAAAGAAAAAGAGAAAACCTTTTATCTGTGAGAGGTCGCAAAAAGGGCAAAACAATTTGACCGTTCCGCAATAAATCCTAAAACCAAAAACCAGAATCTATGGGCTTCAACATAAACACCCCCGCCGCGCCCGCGACGGAGAAAATGACCAAGGAACAGCTTGACGCCGCCATTGCGTATCTGCGGCAGGGTTGGAACGCGCAGGCGTTTGCGCTTTTGTCGGCGGCGGGCGCAGGCATCGAAAAAGAGTCGGCGGCGCGTTTTGCGTTGGGGCTTTGTCAGCTTCGCGCAGGCGATTTGGCGTCCGCGATTTCCAGCATGGAGCAGGCCTTGCATCTGCTTGGTTCAATGTCCGCTCCCTCGCGGGAAACCTCGGAGAGCACTGAAACCTACCTCCGACTTTACGCGGCTCAAATCGCCGACAAAATCTATCTCTCCCCCATGAGCACAGATTTCTGCCTCCGCTTCCCCAAGCCCGCAAGGGAAACCGTTTTGCTGGCTTTGATTTATGTTTATCAAAAAAAGGGAATGAGTGAACAGGCGTTGAAGCTCGCGGCTGGTTTGACTGGAGCAGTGTTTGAAGAGTATAAAAAGAAACTGGCCGCGGCTAATCTATAAAAACAAATCAATTTATTAAACCACTAATAAACACTGATTATCACTAATCCGATCCTTCTGAATTAGTGGAGATTAGTGAAAATTAGTGGTTCAAAAAACAAAACCATTTATGGCCACGAAAAACACGAAGTTTCTCCCCCCATGCGAGAATCTCCCGCGCGCCTATAGGCGCCTTGAGGCGTTCATTCGCCGGACGAAATTTTGTGTTTTTTGTGGCTAAAAAACTCTCACAAAATTTCTTTATGGATTCATACGACATAAAACGCATCTACGACCAAATCGGCCAAGGCCGCGCCGCCGCGCTCGCCGCCTACCCAAAAGCCATCGAGGACAACAAAACCAACGAGGCCAAACTCAACGCCCTCGCTTTTCTCGCCGCCGACTTCGCCGACCCCGCCGCGCTCAAACTCCTCTTCGCCGCCGGAGTGTCGCCCGCGATAACCGACGATTACGGTTTCACCCTCCTCCATTACCTCGCGCGCCATCCCGAAAGCCAGTATCATATAAAACCCGCCGGAGCCGTCGCCGAAACCACAACCTTGCTCCTCGACAACAAAGTGAGCGCGTTGCGCAAAGACGAGAACGAGAGCATGACTTGCTACCACTACGCCGCGCGAAACGGCATGGCCGAGTTTGTCGAAACGCTCGCCAAGCGCGGCACGAAACTCGCCATGACCGACAAGGACGGCAACACAGGCATCCATATCGCTTGCGACTATGTTGGGCTTGCCATGCGAGCCATCGAGTCGCGCAAACGCGAATTGGAGCAAGCCCAGAAACATCACGAGGAAACCGTGGCGCGTCTGAAAGCACGCAACATGACCGACGAGCAAATCGCCCAATACATCCGCAACGACCCTTTCAACTCCACCAACACTCCCGAACAAGCGCAACAGGCGTGCGCCGCCGCCGTGCAGTTGGTCGAAGATTATTTCCGCACCGTCAAAGCCTTCGCCGCCGCTGGCGTGGACATCGACGAGAAAAACGAACACGGCCAAAAAGCCCTCGACATCGCCATCGAAAACAACGCCAAAAAAATCGCCGCCTACCTCTCCGGCACGTTGACCGACGAGCAAAGTGGGGGGAGCATCTTGCTCCCCTCGGAGGGAGCTGGAAGCTCCCTCCACTCTGAAGCCGCCGCCATCGCCGCAGGCGGCATGACCCTCCACCAAGCCGCCGAAAAAGGCGACGCCGCCGCCCTCCGCGCCCTCGCCGCGACCGGAGCCGACCTCAACGCCCTCTACGACGGCGACACGCCCGCCCTCGCCGCCTACAAAGGCTGCACGCCCCTCTCAATCGCCTGCGCCTTCCTGCAAACCGCCGCGGTGGAAACCCTGCTCGCCAGCGGAGCCGACCCCGCGTTCAAGGACGGCAACGGACGCGCCGCCGTCAGCTATCTGGCGACCGATGCGCGAACCTCCCTAAACACGAGCATCTTCGAGGAAAAACGCATCCCGAAAATCATTAAAAACCTCATCAGCGCGGGCATGAGCATCAACCACCCCGTCAACGACGACGGCGACACCCTGCTGCTCCTCGCCTGCAAAACCCCGAGCGGCACCGCCTATAATCACCACACGCTCAAAGGCGACCTCATCGACGAAACGCTCAAACACGCCCCCGACATCAACCAAGCCAACCGCCACGGCCAAACGCCCCTGATGCACGCCAGCGCCCGCGATTTCGACATAATGGAAAACGTGCAACTCGCCCTCTTGGAACAAGGCGCGGCCGTCCCCGCCGCCGACAAAAACGGCGACACCGCGCTGCATTACGCTGCCCGCAACCCCAGCAAAACCGGAGCAAAAACCCTGAGCGCGATGCTGCTCGATTTCGGAGCCGACGCGAAAGCGGTGAACAACGCCGGCCAAACCGCGCTCGACCTCGCCACCGAACAAAACAACGAACCGCTGGTCAAATTGCTCTTGGGGAAAATATAATCAATACAAACTCGAACGACCTTTTTTTAGACAGAATGAACAGAATGGAAAAAATGAACAGAATGAAAGACAGACCAACAAAACGATTTACTCTAATTCCATTCTGTTCATTCTCCCCATTCCGTTCATTCTGTCTAAAAAATAACTTTCCAAACCACCATGCACATATTCACCTCATACATATTGCCGACTTTGATGTTTGTAGTATTTTTGGTATATTTGGAGTTGAAAATGAACTCGGTGGGCGGCCCTCCACTGGTGCTAACGGTCTTTTTCACCCTGCTCATCCTCCCTAATGTGTTGTATGCGTATATTGTAGATGACGGCGACCACGCGCTCGCAGTCTTCACAGGCTCGACAGTCCTTGCAATCGCAGTCGCCAGCTTTATGTATTACCGCTACACAAAAATAAAAAAGAAAAGACAGAATGACCAAACCAGTCGGAATCAAAACCCCAATCCATTTTTATCCACAGATGACACAGATTAACACAGATACAAACCAGTAGCCACAAAGAGGCGCAAAAGTCACAAAAAAGAAGGCCTTTCTTTTTGTGCTTTTTGTGCCTCTTTGTGGCTATTCTGATTCTGCTTGTTTTCATCTGTGTAAATCTGTGTAATCTGTGGATAAAAAAGTATTCTCTTTCTCTCATCACTCATCATGGACAACCTCGACAATATATTCTTGAACGCCTGCAAAAACGGGCAAAAAGGCATCGTGGAAGCCTTCATCAAAAAAGGCGGCATCGCCTGCAACAAGCGCGACCAGTTGGGCTGCACTCCCCTGTTTTACGCCTGCGTCAAAGGCGCGCGCGACATCGTGAAACTCCTCATCGACCACGGCGCGGACGCCACCCTCGCCAACAACGAAAGCATCACCCCGCTCCACGCCGTCTCCAAAAGCGGCAACAAGGAAATCATCAAACTGCTCACCGCCGCGAGCGCGGACATCAACGCCACAGACAAATTTGGCAAATCCCCCTTGATATACACCTTGCAGGAAAGCCGCACCGAAGCCGCCCATTATTTAATCACACTCGGCGCGGACACCACCATCAAGGACAACGACGGCCACACCGCCCTCGATTACGCCACCGCGCACGGCTTGCGCGACATAATCCCCCAGCTCACCGGCGCGGGAAAAGGCGAAGCCCAAAACGCCAAGGACTCCACCGGCAACACCCCGCTGCACCAAGCCGCCTACAACGGCCAGAGCGAAGTAGTGACGGCCCTCCTGAAAACCGGCGCGACAGTGAACGCCCTCAACGACAGCGGCGAAACCCCGCTAATCGTCGCCTGCAAAACCGCCAACCTGCAAGTCGCCCGCCAACTCCTGCAAGCCGGAGCCGACGCCAACCTGCGCCTGCTCAACGGCGACACGCCCCTGCACTACGCGGCGGCGTGCGGCAACAAGTTCCTGGGTCAAGCCCTGCTCGAAAAAGGCGCGGACAAAAATTACGCCAACGAAAACGGCGAAACCCCGCTGATAGTGGCGGCGATGCGAGGCCAGAACGAAATGATCGCCCTGCTCATCGAACGCGGCGCCGAAGTGAACGCCGTGGACAAACTAGAGCACAGCGCCCTGCATTACGCCACCGAAGGCGGCTACACCGAAATCGTCGAGCAGCTAATCACTGCGGGGGCGAAAAATTAAACAGAAATGACAGAAAAAACATACGAATTTCATGGCATAGACGCCAAAACAGAATGGAAGTTTGCGATTATACTTGGTGTAACTGTGCTGATGCTGGCGGTTCTATTTACCGTAATTTACTTAAAATGTTTCGACAAGCCCTCCTACGCCATTCGTTTGCCCGCACTAGCTTTATTCATCGGATTGAGCCTTATATGCGGACATTACATATCTCTATTCATGGGAAGAAAGATACGAAAATCATGGAAAATCACTGTCTCAAAAAACGGGCTGCAAATCTGGTATGATAATAAAGAGCAATCTATTTTGTGGAAAGATATAATCGGGATAAAAAATTACGGCAATGCTCAATTTCGCTATGTCACAATAAAAAGCAGCGCGAAAACTATAAAAATACGGGTTGGAAATAGTGACATGGCACCATTTTCAGAAAACGGAGACGTGCAAACGCTGGATGCTTTTGTTATGAATATACAAAATTATTTAGAACGTCCTATACCGCAATGACCCGCAAATCATTCCTACCCATTATCAACGCAGGAATCAAAATGATATAAGTTGATTTTTTATTAACCACAAAGAACACAAAGAGCGCAAAGAAATGAGATTCGATACTTTGAGTTCTTTGTGGTGAATAGGAGTCGTCAGAAGGGGTCGGGTCGCTACTTGTTGATTTTTGGGCAACCGCGAAAAATCCCCTGTTGACAAAGTGTGCATTACGACGATACAGTTTTGTCATGGTTAAAAATACACTTTTGGAGATCTTGAAGACACAAGCCTTGCCGCCGCTCGCGCCGCGCGAGGTGGAGCGGGCTATCTTGGCGGATTTGTCGCCTGTGCGGGGCATGGCAACCGTGCTCACGGGCGTCCGGCGTTGCGGCAAGAGCACGTTGCAGGCGCAACTCGCCCGCGGGGAGCGCGAGGCATTTTACTGCAATTTCGAGGACACGAGGCTTTTCGAGTTTTCCGTGGCGGATTTTCCGTTGTGGCTCGAATTGCTCGACGAAATCGCGCCCGCGCCCGCGCCTGTGTTTCTCGATGAGGTGCAGGAAATCGACGGCTGGCAGCGGCTCGTGCGCACGTTGCTCGACCGCGGGCGGCGGGTGTGCGTCACGGGTTCCAATGCGTCGCTGCTCGGCGTCGAATTGGGCGCGAAGCTGACGGGGCGGCATCTGGCGCACACGGTATTTCCGTTTTGTTATTCGGAATACCTCGCCTGCACGCGGCGCAAGCGCGGCGCGGCATCGCTGGAGGCGTTTCTCGACGACGGCGGCTTCCCGATGTTTTTGCTCTCGCGGCGCGACGAGGTGTTGCGCGAATTGGCGCGCAACATCGTCCAGCGCGATGTCGTGGCGCGTCACGGCTTGCGCGAGGGGCGCGGCGTGATGAACCTGCTGCTCTTCCTGCTCGCCAACACCGGACAGCCCTTTTCGCTGCAAACGCTCGCCAAGAGCCTCGCCATTTCGTCGGTGAACACCGCGTCGCAATACATAGGGTTTCTTCAAGATGCGTATTTGCTATTCGGCGTCCCGAAGTTCAGCGCGTCGTTCAAGAAACGGGTTGTCGCCCCCGCGAAATACTACGCGATAGACAACGGCCTGCGCCGCGCCAATTCGCCGCAGGCAACCCCCGACAAGGGGCGGCGACTGGAAAACATGGTGGCGCTGGAACTCTTGCGGCGCGGCATGGAGCCGAGTTACGCGGCGGAGAAAGCAGCGTGGGAATGTGATTTTGTCACGCGCGACACGGTTTGGCAGGCGTGCTGGCAACTGAACGAGGAAAACAAAGCGCGTGAGCTGCGCGGCCTGCTCGAAGCGCGGAAACAATCGCGTGCGAAGCGCATGGTGATAGTGACGCTCGACCAAAAGCAAACCATGCAACAAGACGGCGAACCCATCGAAGTCCTCCCCGCGTGGGAATGGCTCGCGTGAGATTTTTGGAGACAACGCCCAATCCGGCTTGCCTCTCATGGGAAAAGCCGCCGAAGCGAACGCCGTGGACAAACTAGAGCACAGCGCCCTGCATTACGCCACCGAAGGCGGCTACACCGGAATCGTCGGGCAGCTAATCACCGCGGGGGCGAAAAATTGAGGAAAAGAAAAAAGATTATAGTCAGGAGTGATGTGAAATGACACATGTTTTCATTATGATGATAATGGGGGGGGTATCCTTGTTATAGCGCTTATTTTAATCATTTTCATCACGAGAGCGATGACAAACAATAGTATTCGCCTTTCGCGCATGCCGAATAAGGATGAAACAATGCCTCTTGTCTTGAGTGGCAATACGCTGTATATAAACAGAGGCATCAGGACTGAAAAACTGGATGTCGGAACTATCGCATGGATACACAGCGATCGTCCGCCAACTTATGGGAGCACGCTTTTTAAACTTCACATATGTTTTTATAGGCAAAACGGGAAATGCACGCGTGCTTTCATTGATCTTACTTACTTTGATAGAAAGACGAGCGATAATGTTCAGGATTATTATGATATAATTAAAAAGATTCGAGAGCAGAACCCCAGTATTATGGTGAGCAGGGAGACCGGATCGGAGGCGTATAAGAATGTAAACAGCAATATAAATGGCGTGGTTTTCCCGCGACGAGGTTGTCGGCCAGCGTGATTTCCGCGCCGTGCGAAATGACGGCGGGCGCCGCGCCTTTTTCAGCGGCGCGCATGGCGGGAGCGAGAACCAAAACGCCCAAAACGAGCGTGGCGAGGATTGTTTTTTTCATGGCTGGAGGAATGGATATGAAACTGCGGAAATCAGAAACCGCAAGCCGCGCGCGAAGTCAACCGTGCCGCGCTCGACACGCTCATGGGAGCGCATGCGCATCTTCCTGGAGTGCGTGTCCGGCAAGTGGCGCGAAGTTCATGCTTTGAGAACCGGCGCACTCCTGTGCTCCGACTTTACATGGGAGGCATATTGAGTTTTCCGGCCAGCGTCCTGCGCAGATTTTCCGCCCAGCGCGGGCTGTTCGCGCCGGCATTGACATATATATCAACGTGCTGGCTGTCGTATTTGACATATATTGGGTATGTTTCTTTCCCACGCTGGTAGCTTCCAATGATAAGCGTGTCGGTGTTGCTTTCCACCACCCAGCGGTAGGCCTTCAAGGTTTCCAAAATGGCCTGCCTGACCTGCCCGGCGGCGCGCGCCACCTTCACCTCAACCGTGCAGCTTTTCGGCCCCCATTTTTCCTCTGCCGGCGCGCTGCCGGCAGACGCGACATTCGCCGTCGCCATCGCCGTCGCCACAGGCGCGATGGCCATGGCCGCGGCACGCGGTTTGTCTTTGGATGTATTATATAATATTTCCCTCCCTGCCGGCGTTTCCCAGAACAGAATGGGACGCTTCAAGCCGGCGTCCCACGCCCAAGGGGCCGTGTCGTCATTGCCAAAGGCAAACGAGACGCCGTGCTTGGCGTCTTTCCACCAGTCTTGTCCTTGCGTCGGGGCATAATCGACTTCCTTGCCCCTGTTTGCATGGAAGATGCTTTTGTTTTTGCCGCTCTTATCGACTTTTTCGTCTTCGTCTTTTCCCATATTAACAATCATGTCTTTGCGGTAATAGGCGTTTGCAAGCGTGCCTTCTGCGTTTTCCCCGATGACGCCGAAGGCGAGATTTGACGTATAACCGATGCCCATTCCTCCAACGGTCACGCCCTTGCTATTCCCGACGGACTCCAGTTTTCCATTAAGCCCGACACAGTCCGTGATTTTTCCCACCATGCACAGACCCGTGATGCCGCCCGCCATGCGGGAGGCCATGTCTTCCATGGCCACAATGTCTCCCGTGGCATAACACTGTATAATGACGCCTGTGTATCCCTTGCCAAAACCGTTCCGTCCCGCGACGCCGCCGGCAGTCTTGAACCCCTCGCCGGCAACGGTCACGGGGCCGGTGGCGTAGCAGTTTTCCACCCGGCTTGTATTTAATCCCACAATGCCGCCTCCCGCCGCCTCGTTCTGGTAGGCGGGACGATCCTGTGAATCCATGGCGCCAGCCTTTCCCATTCGCCGCGCAACTATGGAGCTGGCTATGGATCCCGCGATTCCAGCTTGCTGCGCGCTCAAGGCTTTGGCTTGACCAATTCCAGCCTCCATCCATGCGTTTCCAAGAGAATTTTTGCCCCCGCGGGCATGGATGCTGGCGGTCGAAACGCAGCAACTTATAATGCCGTCGTTTTCGCCGGCTATGGCGCCCATGTAGAGAGTCGTCGCGCCGCTGTCATACACCAGATTGCCGGCCACGCGCAGGTTCTTTACAATGGCGCCTTTGCCAATCGTGCCGAACAGGCCGATGTTGACAGTGGCGAAGTGGCCGCGTGGCGGGTTGGGGTTTGCATGAAAGCGTAGTATGGTTATCGTGTGCCCGTTGCCGTCGAATAGTCCGCGGAAAGGGTTGCCTCCGCCTGTAAAATTACCGCTTTCGTCGCCGATTGGAATCCAGTCATCCACGGTAATATCATTCATCAATAGATAATTGGCCTGCAAGGACGCCGCGTCCCTGTTGATGGCGGCCAACTGCGCGGCGGTGGAGATTTCCGTCACGGAAAACGGTATGGCGGCGGCGCGACCCTGCGGGGAGTTGAGTCTCCTGGCCAGTGTCCTGCGGACGCTTTCGGACAGGTTGGCGGTGTATTTGTCGGCGTTGACATAAATATCAACATGCGTGTTGTTATATTTGACATACGCCGGATATTTCACGCCGCCCCGCGTGTAGCTCCCGATGATCAGCGACTCGCCAGTGTATTCAGCGGCGAATCTGGCGGCTTTCAAGGCGGCGAGTATGTTTTGCGTGACCTGCTCGTTGGTGAA
>Ga0123357_10014014_pt1 | contig 10443 bp, 8 predicted proteins | sample TergutEmb28metaG_FD_89873 | JGI IMG/M metagenome (GOLD analysis project Ga0123357, IMG submission 89873) | Embiratermes neotenicus P4 segment gut microbial communities from Petit-Saut dam, French Guiana - Emb289 P4 | ecosystem: Host-associated > Arthropoda: Insects > Digestive system > Gut ...
GTGTGATATTTTCTCACTTTTTTTTTTTCTTTTTTTCCAGAAAATGCTTTTTTAGGCATTTTTTTTTTTTTGGACATCACTGTGCCTACAGCCTTCATTTTTCAACCCCATAAATGGTCGAAGATCTTTGGACTGGAGAACCATCTGTCCATGTACACCCAGTGGCCCTTAACCTGTCAACAACACTGAATGCCAAGTTGTGTGCTGAGTTGGTGGGATGTACCCCAGTATATACGTCCAGGTTGTAGATGTAGCCATTTTTGCCTTACAAAGTTCAAATATTTTTATTCCATATTTGTGGGGCTTTCCTTTGATATAAACACAAAAGAATGTATGCACTCAAAATGGGCACATTGCCTCATCAATGGACAGCTGTTCTTCCGGTGTGAAGACATCCTGAAATTTTGTGATGAGTATGGCAATAACTTGCCAAATTTGGAATAGTGGGTGGATGTCCCCTAGTAGCCTTTGCATTGTTGCTGTTCAGAGGGAACATTGTCAATAACACGAGGAACCTATCCCAAGACATTCCAACAGAAACCACATATAGGGTACAAATAATAACTCAAAATCTGTATTGGCACGTTCTCTTCCTGCCTTTGTCAGGTTCTGGCTGGACAACTTCCTCTTCTTCGCTGCTACTGCTGCTCAAGAATGAATTTATTTTGCACATGTTGCTGTCAGAAAGTTCATTAAACTAACACCATCTGAGTCCAATTCATTCATAATTTCACTTATTTTATCAGTTCCGATAAACATTTTTTGTGAAGTATTTTCACCAAGAGAACTCAGTCCGGGATTTTCCATCTTGCTTGTGGTGAGCTGAACATCAGCTACCTACAGTCAGACCTCACTGATACTTTGAAACTGCATGCTGGGAGAGGGATATAGCGATTCACTGCGTCTGATCTCAGGTGTCAGCTGTGATGAAACAAAGGCATGAAATGAGTCAAACGTCAAAGCAGTTTGTTGCGCAACCATTCCCTTGCGAGAGTCCAGCATACGCACTTACATAGCTTGCAGGAAGGTGAACAGAGGCACTGAAACTACAAACATGGGGGAGTCTAATGGTACAAACCTGAAGCCAATACCTCCAATACTTTTTTTTAACAAGCTTATGAAAATTGGGAAGTACTAGTATTCCATCCAGACAGCTGGTGTGAGAGGCTCCAGAGTACTAGTACACTGTGCAGAGGGGAAGTGTTAAAGGGCTTACAGGAGCCAGGATAATACAATAAGAATAGTGACTAGACTATGGCTGGATGATCTTGGGTTTGATTACTGACAGAGGTAAGAGATTATTCTCTTCACCAAATCATCCAGACTGGTTCTGGGATCCACCCAGCCTTCTATTCAATGGGTACTTGGGTTCTTCCCCTGGAGGTAAAGCAGCAACGGCATAAAATTAGCCACTCACCTCCATCTAGGGCTGAGGGTAAGAGTAAGTGGATCTGTATGTCTAGCCCCTTATATACCTTCATGGCAGTGTCAGGGACAACTTTTTTAGTTCTTCAATTAAAAGGCTTACATAAGCTGAAAGTTACATAAAACTTTAATGTACAGAGACAATAAATGAGTGTGAAAAAGCACATCACATTTGAGAAATTTCACTATGCCAGCAACTATATGTGTGTTCCTGAGACCAGTTTGTGGGTTATCCTCAAAATTCATGTAACTGTTAGGACATAAAAGTTGTCCTGTATGTGTTCGTGCCAAACTGTGTCCAACTACTTGCACCAATCTGCATGGATGTTTCACTGGTCGTACACATGATCATGCAGTGTGTGAAGTACTAGTCATGACCTCCTGTATCCTGCACACTGTATCCACTGGCAGACCAAGTGATTGTAGTCGCACATACAAAGACACCATATCCATGTCTCCTGGAAATATCAAAACACATAAAGGCACATTTATTCATGTCAGAAACACATTTGCACTTACCCAGTCCATGGAGCATGCATGTCATTATATGGTAATTTCTTTTTTGAATACCAAGGCAACCTGGAAATCTTCCCGCTTCAAACTGGTTTCCATTTAAAATGGGCACATTCTTTTAAATCAAATATATAACACAACATACACACAATGTATTTATGAACAAAACCACAAGCCACAAAATCATGCTACTTATGTACAATAAGTTAAACTATTACATACTTTTCAGTTTCCCTAATTCCCTTATTACTTACTTCTTTCAATAGTCCAACAAAGTATTCTGCATATATTTTCTCAATGACAGGCCTTAATCATTCTTGTGACATGTTCCTTTCTCAGCAAGTTTCAGGAAACAAACTACAAAATAATAAGATGGGCAATATGCCTATGACATAACAGTGAGGCATCTTCCCGGAACCACTGTTGCCATGAAAAAGCAATAAGTATTACATATTCTGAGTATGTGTTTGTAGCCTTATATATCCAGCAGGCAAAGTCCATGTGCCATGTTATATCATCTTGTGGCCCATCCGGCTTTGTTATACTTGTACACCTTATCTCATAAATAGCATGATTTTTGGAAAAAAGTTACTGAATATAAAATGTGTGTTCTGTTTTTTACTAAAACTCATCTGAAACATTTCTGACTCTAAGAAGAATTTAGTGAAATACTGTCACAAATATATGTGCATCTTCATGTAAAGTACTCATTATTCTTGTCAGATATTAATAAAACTTGAATTTTCTCAACAGACTTTCAAAAAACACTCAAATATTGAATTTCATGAAAATCTGTCCAGTTGGAGACAAACTGCTTCATACAGACCAACAAACAGACAGCCAGATATGACAAAGCTAATAGCCTTTGGCAATTTTGTGAGTGCACAAATATAACGATTTTAACAGGGTAGACAGAATGATCTGCATGGTATCAAGTAGCGCTGGAAAACTTACAAACACTTTCCATTATGCCTTCTGAAAATCTGGTAGCATTTCGTGTAGCCCAGCATGGCCAGTTGATCTAGATTTGTGTCATTATTAACTGAGCCTGTTTCTTAAAGCCTGTGTGAAAGAAGTGTTGATATTGTGTCTAGTGATGACAGTATTCACAATTAGAATGACTAAACACAAACTGAACATGTTCTAATACAAATTATAGCAACAGTGATAAGAATGAGAGTGTTTATGATGTGCTTATCTGGCTGTTGTGGTTTTGGCAGCCAATTGACTCAAATTATTTTGCCACTCACGAACCTAGTCCTTTTTAAATAGTGTCTTAGCTAGTTTTAGATTACTTTCATAACAGGTGGAACATACTGTAACAGATGTGCAGAAACTACGACAAAAATGGACAATAAGATGAAGGATGTGACAAGCAAGTAGATATAGTTAGTTCTAAGACAGATAATGTTAATGGGAGTAATATAGAGCCCCACAAAACAACATGTTTCACCAAGGATGCTTACCCAGAAAAATCCTTTATTCCTTGGAAATATACTATAGGTTAGGTTTCAACTTATTACACAATTGAAGCACTTTGTGGACAGTAATTCAACAGTAAACAAAGACCCAAAATTGTTCCAAATCAGCCTTACTATTTAAAACATTACTTTTAAATTTGAGAGTAGCTACCTGTCTGAAGAAAACATAAGTACTGTTGGATCTATCACTTCATGGAAAGGAAGGTTGAGTTTGTAATTTGTTTCTTTTTGGGTAATTCCCTGGCGTCTGAGTTCTAATTGCCGACATTTCGGAACTCACTGTCGGTTCCATCTTCATAGGCAGGTGAATGAAGTATTCATTCATTCATTCACCTGCCTATGAAGATGGAACCGACAGTGAGTTCCGAAACGTCGGCAATTAGAACTCAGATGCTGGGGAATTACCCAAAAAGAAACAAATTATATTTAGAACATGGCGAAAGCTTAAAAACAAGAAGGTTGAGTTTATAATTATCCTTCCCACTGAAAGCCTCAAAATTTGCCAGAAGACATATGACTTAGGTCTATAATAGGATACTTGTGCATAAAGGAGCTAGATGGAAATTTGAAGAGCACAAAAACTGTTTTCAAACATGAGGATACATATTGTAAACGCATACATCTCATAATTCTCAACACTTGGCATCACTTATAAAAAAAATCATGGCATAAGTATTGCTGGAACACCGAGGTACTTGGCAAGGAAAATGTATGTCACTAAAATCAGCAGGAATAAAAAAAAGGTGAATGTGATACGACATGGGACTTGTTCCAGAGATGTCCAGCTGATCAGCGGTACAAGAACTAGGTGTACATGTGACTATCTCTCAGCAACAGGTGACCTGAACAATCAATAACTATAGCCATAGTTATTGGAAAAGAAGAGAAATGAAGTGACACCACACATATTTTAGAAAAATTCTCAATATCACAGTCCACAACCCATACAAAACATACAATACATAAAAGCAAGAAGTTTACCATACAACCAAAGAGAACTGACCTCCAAAATCCACTATCAAGTCCTATAGGCCAAAAGCAACACCACCTCTTGGTAAACTTCAAATCAACGTCCATTACTGCAAGATGTAGCCTCCACAAGAAAATAAGAAACTATTGTCTGGTCACAGAAGATTTCATCATATAAAAAATTTTCATTAGTTAACCCCCTTAATGTCTGTAAATTTACATACCTTCTAACAATGCAGCAAACTTGCTTGGTGAAGGAATGTCGTAATATGTAAGATATGTCACCAGCTGGCGCTGATGTTCGCTGTTCCGATAGAGGGTACCAGTCATATACTGGCGCAGCAGTGGTGCAAGTTCTGAAACACAGACTGCAACTGTAAAATGACAGTACAAGTAGCAATTCATGACATCTGTACATCATCTGATAGCACAGGTATATAAAGGGACCTAGTAGTCTTATTAACTAGAACTCTCTTTCTCATTTCAATCCCAGGTCAGGTCTGTATGTAGATTCTTTGACTCAGAGGCCAAAACCTTTGTCAGTAACTTGGGCCAATTCCTCTGCAGAAACCAACCATTCTTTGACTTGTCAAGAAATTCCCGTCATTCTGTGGAACCCAATCGTTGATCAGTGTTCACAACAGCCCAACACTGGTCCCTGTCCTTGGCCAGATACATCCAGTCCAAATTATCACATCCTATGTTTAACAATCCACTGTTTGAATGTTATCCTGCCATCTATGCCCAGGTCTTCCATGCAGTCTCTGTCTTCCTTGTGTGCCCACCAAAACCCTGCATGAAGTTCTCTCCTCTCCCATGCATCCAAATGCCTTTCCCATCCCATCCTCCTTTATTGTTCACCCAAAACTTATTGGGTGAGGAGTAAAATCATAAAGCTCCTCGCCATACAATTTGCTTCAGCTTCCTGCTACTTCACTTGGGTCCCAAAATTTTCCCTCAGCATCCTGCTTTCAAACACCCTCAGTCTATGTTTCCACACAGGTATAAGAGACTGAGTTTCTCACCCATACACAACAGGAGGCAAAACTATAATTTTCATTTTTATACTTTTAGATACAGGCAAGGAAGATGACAGATTCCAAAATGTATGGTACAGGCTTTTCAGTAATTTGGCAGGTTTTCTTTTTTGTGGTGCAACAACCAAAATTGGACCTAGGCTGCCTCTTTTTGAGGCTGCTGGACCACATACACTTAGAAACACACACACACCTGGTAGGACTCCTCTGAATGAGTGATCAGTCCAGCACAGAGGCCTCTAAAAACACAACATACATGAGAGAGGAATATCCATGCCCTCGGTGGGATCAACACCCACAATCTCAGCAACCAAAAGAATACAGACCTATGTCTTATACCTCACAGGCACCACAATCAGCCACAGCAGGTATTAATCAGACAAGTAGTCTTCTGTAAAACTGTGGATTTCCATCAAAATTTTTGCAGGAACATAACTTCATCCACTGTCTGGATGAGAGGATTATATCCAGGTAGGCACTAAAGTGATTAGGGGAAGGAAGTGAATTGATTATATAGACAGAATGCAAGAAATGTGGCTATTCAGGAACATGGAAAGGGCACTGTTGCAGTCCAATAGAAGTAAGAGATAGTAACATGAGGAAACCAGAGGATGAATGGCCATTTTCTTGGCCCCCCACACCCCTTTCTGTGGTTCTGATTATGGTTAAGATTGCTACTGATAAGTTTGAGACACATATATCAACAGGAAGTCATCAAATTTTTGCAAAACTGAGGTCAAACATTATGATCTGACACTCATAACTTATTAACTGTGTTATTTGAATATGAAATAGTTTTCTCAGTGGAAGAAATCTGTTATTTCACCTACTTACAAGAAGGATGCTAATATTTATTGTAATAATTATCGACGCATATCACAGTTACCAAATGCAAAAAGATATAAAAGTTTTCACTGTCCATGCAATTAAGGCACATAAAGGGAGAAGAAGTATAGCTCCACTCATTCTTCAAGTTGGCACTAGATGGAGGTCTGTGGTTAATGTAATGCCCCAGCCACTTTAACCCCCAGGAAAGAACCCCGGTACCCAATGAACAGGAGGCAGGATGGGCCCCAGAGCCAGTCTGAACATTTTGAAGAACAGAAAAATCTCTTACCCCTAACAGCATTCGAATCCCAGGCTGTCCAGCCCACAGCATAGTTCCTATACCGAATATTCTATTCTAGCTTCTGTTACCAACTACATACAAAATTCTATTCAAAATTCCTCTCACAAAAATAAGTCCATGTAGAGAAATTACTGGGGATCATCAGTGTTGATTTCAACACAACAGACCAAGTAATGATCAGATACCACAGGAAAAACCAGAATGCATTGTGGCAGCACATCAGCTACTTACATACTTTAAGAAAGCCTGTGATTTGGTTAGGAGGGAGTTTTTGTATAATATTCTCAGCCATCACATTACTGGTTAGTTTCAATAAAATGTGTTTTAATGAACCATATAGTAGAGTCCAGACAGGTAAACATTTTTCTGATGCATTTCCTGTTCCGAATGGTCTGCAACAAGAAGACACTTCATCACCATTACTTCTCAGCTCTGCTTTAGAATGTACATTAGAAAGGTCCAGGAAAACTAAACTGAATAGCTGCCACATCACTTTTGGTCTGCACTGATGATGAAAATTTATTGGGCAAAAAAATAAATATATATTACAAAGAAAAACACATAAGCTTTATTACTTGCTAGTACGAAGGTTGGTATAGAAGTAAATGTTCAAACAATGAAGTACATGTTCATGTCTCACCAACAGGAAGCAAGACAAAAATCACATCACAAAGATAAATAATAAACCCTCTGACAACATGGAAAAGTTCAAATATCTAGGAAAGACACTAAAACTTCAAGACTTGATGATAGGTTACCTGTCTGCCATGAGTCCAGAACCTTGTTCACATACTGGTGTACAGAAAGAGCTAAACTAGGGGCCACCAGGTGCGCTGCACCAACAGGTGATTTGTCTGTCAGCACCTGCACAGCTAGCAGCTTCAGCTGCCAGGTCAGGAATACATGTGCCTGCTTTGGATGCAGATTCCTCATTGCCTGCACACAATATATGTTACCATAACCAGTGACGTTGCAAGTAATACACTGCTACCCTTCACACAATCACGAGAACCTATATCTTTGCCTTTTCTTTGGCCTTCATGTTTAATTAATGTTCAAAACCTATCAATTCTACAGACTGTACAGTGCACAGGATTAGATATTATTTTTCTTTGTACACTAAACCTCATTAATGTAGACAGTATAGTCCTAGGTCAGACAGTACTCTGTTGTTCTGCTTGCTCATTTGTTTGTTTGACATCCTGGCAGTAAGATATCTTGCACTACTACTCTGAAATATTATTTTCTCTTGCCTTAGATTCTTCAATATGGCATCTAATGAAAATTAAGCAAAACAGAAGTGTGTTACTTTGAGTACAACCATTGAGGTGAAAATTCTTGATAGCTAAGATGTAATTATCAGTTGCAATGTTCAAACCTCTAATGCTGCAACAAAGCCATAATATAATAATATAAGGACTCTAAGGAAAATGGTTATTTGTTGTCACTAGTGGCCAAGTGAAAATGAAGAACTTTCTTAATATTCTCCCCCCTGCAAGATCTGTCTCTGCTGAAGGAAGTGTATCATATGTAACTCCCAGACCTGTTCTATTTATTCATCACCCTAACAAATGCACATTTGAAACATAAAGTCATATTCTAATATTGGTCCTACATGTTTCAGCATCATTTACCCTATCTTCAGGAAGCTTTACACCAAAATTTAAAACTTACTGAAACAGAATGATTACCATTCACACAGCCCTTAGTTTGTAATCTATTATATTTTGGTAAGCCTCATGAAGATGGCATAAGTGATGCTGAAACATGTACGAGTAATATAATAATATATTATCATGTATCAAATGTGGATTCATTGGTGTGATGAATGCACTGAATAAAGTGTCAAAATCCCAGACCTGTGTCTGGGGAGAAATATTTCACTTTTAACACCACAATCAGTGTCTGCTAAGAAGTGCTTAATGTGTGTAACTCCCAGACCTGTGTATGCCGAAGGAAGTACTTCACATGTCAGTCCGAGGTACATGTCTACTGAAGAAATATTTCACTTGCACTCCAAAATCTGTCTGATGAAGGAAGTGCTTCAACTGAAAGCCCTAGCTCTGTGACTGCTGGAGAAGTGTTTCATGTGTAACTCCCCAGATCTGATGCTGCTACAGAAGCGTTTCACATATAACTCCCAAATCAACATCTCTTTCTGACGTTAACTTTGGGAGTACAAAATATGGAAGAAAGTCAGATACAAGCACAGTATCTTCTGAGTTACTCTTAAAATTATGAATGTAGTGTTTAAGTATTGTGGTTTTAATAATAATAATAATAATAATAATAATAATAATACTGCCATTTATGAATTATTACATTGCTAAACCATATTATCGCTTAATATAGATCATCCTTCCCTCCATACTGTGTAGATTAATGAAGTGTCACTGTAGTTCATTAAATATTTCAAACAACAGTTGTAAATCTAAATTACAGGTACCATTTATGTCATGCAACCAACAGAAATTATGATAGATCAGGGTTCTTAACCACATTTCACAGCTGGAAACATAAGCATAACCTTTTACAAGTAAGACAAGTCCTACAAAGAAGACTGTTACTAACTTAAAATTTAAAGCCAACTCTAAGGAAAATGTGATAACCCTAATTCACATGAGCATACTAATCGGTTCTTCCACAGCTTTCCTAAGAGCCACAAAACAATATTACAAATTTGGCAACCCACAAACAAACATGAAGGATTCCAACAGCATGTCAATGAATTTACAGCAGATACTAAGAAAATCTGTCTCAAGACTGGAAATAGATTTTCAACACAAACTTATTATTATTATTATTATTATTATTATTATTACTACTCATGAAAAAAGCTGGTAGCCCATTGAGAAAATACTAGTTGCTGTGGCCAGACTTGAGAACCCTGTACTGGACTGACATGAATTAAAATTACGTTTGCCAACCAACTTTTATTGTAGGTTACCTCCAGCAACAAATTTAACTGAAATTCATTCAGCAGTTTGAGGATATACTCAAACGGAGAGACATAACCTCACCCCTTCATATGCAATTATAAACTGTGTGTAAAAACAAAAAAAAAATTCACCTTTAGCAGAGTGATCCAAATGGGAAGGATGCCCAGCTTGTCCTGCGTGACACATTCATATACCAGTCTAGTTAACATCTGCATCACCTGCAATTCATCACTGCTGCCATCACATCCCTCTGTTTCCAGGAAGTAATGGGCAAAGTTCACCATTGTTGGGTCTGATGAGAATGCACAGATAGATTCTGCCTGTGAAAAAAAAAATGCTTACATATATCTCAGCAATGTGACAATGGCACAGTAGTACAAACAAGTGTTAGCACATGAGATGTAAGGAGCTCACAGAGCTGAAGATTAAGACTACCATATCCTGGGATGTGATGACATCTTACAGTTCTTAACTAATCCTAAGACTGAAAATATAGTTTGTGGTGATATCTATGTAAATTATCTTATCAATAGTAACAGAAAATATCAACTGAACTCACTACTAAACTCCTATAACCTAATAGATATGGTTGATTTTCCAACAAGAATGCAACACACACAACAGCTTCTATTACGATAATATCTTTAATGATTAGTGTAGAATGGATAACTATTCCACATCCCCAAGTTATAGTGGCACCTCAGACCATGATGCCCAACTGATAACAATTTACGAAATAAATCATTCGCAGTATAGTTCTAACTCACATGTCATAAGTAAAATAAACCAAAATTCATTAAAGAACTAAAAGATGAGAAAAGAAATATGGGAAGACAAACATGAGAGTAAAGACACAAAAAAAAAAAACAACTATATTTAAATCAATTTCTAGGACTTTATATGGTACACTTTTGATAACAGAAAAAAAAAAAAAAAAAATCAAAAATAAA